>JABAOC010030621.1_pt1 | contig 11682 bp, 8 predicted proteins | sample 7062161 | NCBI WGS metagenome assembly JABAOC01 (sample SAMN14538625, study PRJNA623070) | marine sediment metagenome | biome: marine biome [ENVO:00000428]; feature: marine pelagic biome [ENVO:01000023]; material: deep marine sediment [ENVO:00002113] | place: India: Gulf of Khambhat ... | reverse complement strand
TCAGAAACTGGATGAGAATTTTATTGGCCTCTTCATTTCCGGCCACTCCCAGAATTCTTATGATCTCCAGTCTTATATCTTTATTCGGGTGCTGGATAAAGTCCTTAAGAAAATGAAGGTCTTTCAAATCGCTGACCGTCTCCAGCATGGCTATGACTTCCAAGGAGAGAGCCACGTTGCTCCCTTTAGCCATGTACATCAAAGCGCCGATGTCCTTTTTCCCTGCTTCCCTTAAAATATCTAATGCCTTTTGTTTGTGGACAGGTCCTTTTGGACTCTCCCATATCATGCCCACGACTGAAATCGCACCAGGCCCCAGAAACTCCAGGTAATCGAAGAAAGAATCATGATCCTTCACTTTTTCTTCCAGGTACAGCTTTTTTAAAAGAGACATGTAGCGCTCATCTGTGGCGTTTTTCATAACTTTATCCAGCAGGCTGAATTTATCCGGGGATTTCTCCCGAAGAATTTCCTTCAGTTCTTGCATATTCTGTAACGCGGTTAACGCCTGGGGAAAATCGGCTCTGTCCACGATATCGTGAAAATATTTTTCTAAAATCTTTAAAACGTCTGAGAACCGGTCAAGATTTTCCTCATAATAGAGAATTTCAAAAAGCAAGGCCACAAGCTCGGCTGAAGCAGAGACCTGCTTGTCCTGTGCAATCAGTTTATCTATTTCAGGGAGTTCATCTTTTTTGATCGTCGGTATTCGAGCATCAGATTCCTCGCTCCCTTCCAAATCTCCTTCACCTTCTCCTTCTTCCTCTTCATCTTGTGGACCAAAGACGAGCATATCGCTTTTTTCTTTTGCCTCGGCATAATCTTCCGGTTTCATATCGAGCTTGCCTTCTGAGAATTTCTGCGTGTCAACCTCAAAATCGTATGATTTCTCGCCACNNCCGAATGTTGATGAAATCTTTTTCCCAGAGGAGACCGACCGCATCGCTCTCTTCTGCAGGAAGGTCGATCGCATCCTTTAAGGTATCTAGAAAATACTGAAGCTCTCTATCCTCCAGGCCCTTGTAAAAGGTGAGCTCCCTCATCCCATCCTTAAAAAGGAAGAAGGGAAGGCTTCTCTTTTTTTCCTCATCCTGAAAGGCGATCTCTTCCTTATAGGTAAAATCAAACTCTTTAATACCTACGCGGAATTCCTTGTACTCATCGAGAAATTCCTTTAATTTTCCATAAAAAATGCCCTCGGATTTCTCAATTGAGGGATTCCCTGGGGGATAAAGCTTCAGGGTAGAGAATGCGGTGTCAAAATACTTGAAGATCAGCTTGGCTTTGTTCAGCTCAGCCGGATCAATCTTTTCCTCTGGAGTTGGCCTGGCTGCGGCGAATTTCTCCGGAGCCGGCTCCTCCGAAGCAGACTTTTCCGGAGTGGATTCCTCCGGAGCCGATTCCTCAGGAGGAGGCTTGGCTTCCGACTCTCCCGGACCGTCTCTCTTGTCGTATTCGTCCTGTTCCATTTCCCCAGTTTTCCTATATTACCAGTATTTCTCCCTTATTAACAGCGCAATTTTTGTCAGCGACTTTGCTCACGCATGATTCCTTGGACAACCGGAACTACAGTTATCTCGAAATGCAGCATCTTCCCCGGTTTCCCCTGCCAACTTTCAGTATGCAGCTCTCGCATGCCCCATTTTAACATATATTTTTAACTATTAATCAATCCTCTCCAAAGGTGATTAGGGGGAGGATTTTTCACCCTCTTTTTTCCCCCCTAAAGGGGAAGAAAAAAATACATAAATTGCTGCATTCCGCACCAATCGGGAATTATCCTCTCATATCTATAAGAAAATAAAGAATTTTGAAAGAAAGCACAAAGGAGAAATACTTTGAACTTTTCTCAAAGTGCCGGGATTGATGTGCTCAGAGTAATATAGATGCTTCAATTGTCATTGCGATGAGGAGTGGGATTCCTTTTTTTTACTCGGAACAGGTTAAGCAATCTCACCCTGGTGTCATTGCTTGTGAAGTGCTGTAATATCTCATAAAAAGAAAGTCTCTTTTTGTGTCATTGCAAGCGAAGCTCGGCAATCTCTTTAAAATATTAACCTGTAATAGTCTCGATCTTTTGTGCGTATAGGATCGCTAAAAAGAACAAAAGTAGAGAAATGAAGTGAAAATTGAACGACAGTTTTCTTTCATGTTCAATTGCTCATTTCTACAGTTTTAGATTAAAAATAATTGTTTCTATTTCATTGAACTGACCGGACGAACCCAATATTTAAATGTTTTGAGATTGACCGTTACTCCTGCCCGTTTGAAGCTGCCTGTCCATAATCGGCCTGAATAAATTGTATCACCCGTCCAGACAGCAATCTGTTCATATGAAAACACCGGGTCTATCTGCATGTCGTTTTCCGTTTTTTGTGTTTCAAACAATGACAATATTTCTTCGACTGTCGGTAAACGCCATTCTGAGCATCCGGCATAACCTCTAGTGTTCAAATCATCGATCCATTCGAGCGCGTCGAAATAGTCCATGGTTTTCTTGGATCCGTTCTGGTGCCAGATGAGCCCTGTGGCATTATCGAGGACGATTTTATCTCCATGGATGGACAGAGATTCATACTTGTTTTGAAAATCTCCCTTCCTTACACTCAATCGCCCCCTGAATCCTAAACGCGCAAACATTGTGCTTATGTCGTTTTCGCCGATGGCTCGATATTCTGACCTCAGCTGAATGCCGGAAAAATCCATAGGCTTTTGAATATTAATACTACCTTTATGTGTTGAGTCAGATATTTTTTCCTGCTTTTTCAAGGATTTGATCTTTTCATTTATCCGATTTCTCATTTGCTCGTCTACCTCTGATGTCGGACAATTATCCCTGAAAGAATTAAGGACCCGTTCCCAGGCAATGCGCTTTTTCACGATGGAAATATCTTCTCTTTTTTCATTTCTCTCCGCCTTGTCAACTTCTGATCTGAATTCAGAAAACCAGGTGGGCCAGACCTGGCCTTCCTTGTCTTTGGCGACTTTTAAAACATAGATGTTGTTCGATTGCAATGAAGTATCGAGATGCACAAGTTCGAAACTCGATCTTTTCACGATATCAAGGACCTGATCTTTTGTCATGGAGTGCCACTGTATCCTGAGGTCCTTGCTGTCTCTTAAATGATCCGTATCAAATACGACAAGCGGAGCGTTCTCCTTGAGATATTTTTTGATATTTTCCAGCACGGAGAGCGGGTATTCAAGATCATGAAAGACCAGTTGCATGATGACTAAATCGAGATTGTCCACAGGAAAGAGCGGATCATCGGTTTGACCTAGAACGGTTTCTACATTTTTAACTCTCTTTTTATCGATAATATCCAACATCCGCTGATCGATTTCATTGGCATAGACTTTTCCTTTGGCTCCAACCCTTTCCGCCATTGCGATGGCTAAATTACCTTCGCCTGCTCCAATTTCTCCAATGATCATTCCGGATTTAACTCCTGCGACATCCATGATTTTTTCATCGCTGGATATTGACTGGCTGAGAGCCCAGTCAACGTGAGTGAATGATCCCCATACAATAAAAAAACAGGCTAATAGTTTCAAAAACATTGTCTTTGATTTTTTATCCATTTTCCCTCTCAATAACAGTCCTTTGAAAATCTGAGGCATTGAAATTCATCTTTCTGTTGGCAAAATAAGGTTTTAACAGGCATACTCAATCTTGTATTACAATATACGTCCACAAAAGCCTTCAGAATCCTCATCATCTTTACACATTAGATTAAGAGCATTTCAATAATTTTATAAATATCATATAAATTAAAGGCATATAAAAATACAGGAGAGCAAATAACATGCCAATTTCATCTTCTTAGGAATTTCTAACGCAACGAAACAAACATGTATCATTTAGTAACAGATAATGTTCGAACTCGAACAGAAATAAATATTCTCCATATCAACTTTGTGAGTATTATTCCCGCAATGACATCCATCCCGTTACTGCGGAAAAAAAGCCAAAACTCAGAATAAAATTGAAATTATTGAATTGATTGGTGTATAGTAAGAAAACCTCAGCGATGGAAAAATCAATTTTAAGGGAGGGAAATAATGAGAAAAACCGTTCCTATCATCTTTTTGATTTTTGTCTTTGTTTTCAGCCTCACGGTTTTTGCCCAGGAACCCTATAAGCTCCCGCCGAAAGAAGTGATCGATATCGTCGACGCGCCTCCTCTGCCCCGAGCGAGCATGAACCCGACTGGAGACCTCATGCTCCTCTCCGAGTCCGAATCCATGCCCTCGATCGCCTACATGTCCCAGCCCCTGCTCAGGCTGGCCGGAACGAGGATCACTCCAAGATACAACAGCCGCCAGCAGACATCTTTCACCATCGGACTGACCATCAAATCCATAAAGGACGGCAAAGAAACACGCATCGCTCTTCCCAAAGGAGCAAAAATCGGTTCAACCAGGTGGTCCCTTGACGGAAAATGGCTGGCCTTCTCCCTGCTGACTGATACGGGATTCGAGCTCTGGCTGGCTGACGTTAAATCAGGAAAGGCCAAGGCGCTCACCGGACCCATCCTCAATTCCACTGTGAATTCCGGGTTCTCCTGGCTTCCGGGCAACAAGCTGCTGGTTTACACCATACTGGAAGACCGCGGTGACCCCCCGAAAAAATCCGAAGTGCCCATTGGGCCCAACATCCAGGAGACCGCAGGACGGTATGCGAAGGTCCGGACCTACCAGGACCTCCTGCAGACTCCTCACGACGCAGCTTTGTTCAAATACTATGCCACATCCCAGATTCATGAAATCGATATCGCTACCGGCAGCCGAAAAAAAATCGGAAAACCGGGCGTCTACCTCTATGTTGACCCTTCACCTGACGGAAAGCTGCTGCTGGTCTACAGAGTCAAGGAACCTTATTCCTTCAGCGTCCCCTACTATTCATTCCCTCACAGCGAAGAAATATGGGACAGAGAGGGAAACCTCGTTCATATCTTCGCCGACCTTCCAGTTGAGGATGAAGTTCCGATCGGAGGAGTCCCTACAGGACCAAGGTCATTGAGTTGGAGGCCGCTCAAACCCGCCACTCTCGTATGGGTCGAGGCCCTGGATGAAGGAAAGCCTGAGAAGGAGGTCCCTCACCGGGACAAGCTCATGACTTTATCGGCTCCCTTCACGGGCGAACCCAGGGAAATCATGAAGATCAAGCAACGCTATGCCGGTATCTCCTGGCTGCAGCAAGAAGGACTGGCTTTTCTCTCGGAGCGAGAGTGGAAGAGACGATGGAGGACTACTTCACTGGTGAATGTCGATGACCCGAGCCAGGCTCCGAAAAAAATCATCGATATCAGCTATCAGGACCGGTACAACGACCCGGGCCGTCCTCTATCCACAACCACGCCCAATGGAGAACGTGTCATTCTCCAGGATAAGGACTGGGTCTATCTCTCCGGAAGCGGCGCCTCCCCCAAAGGAGACATGCCCTTCCTCGACATGATGAACATCAAGACGATGGAGAAGAAGAGGATGTTCCAGTGCAGTGAAGGAAGTTATGAGTCATTCGTCGATTTTGTCGGGAAATCCAGGAATCAGATCATCACGCGCTATGAGTCCAAGACCGAGCCTCCCAATTACTATATCTATTACCTGAATAAGAAATATCGAAAGCCCCTTACAAACTTCAAAGACCCGGCTCCTCAGCTCACAGGGATGAAAAAGCAGCTCATCAAATACACACGGGCGGACGGAGTCGAACTATCCGGAACCCTGTATCTGCCAGCGGATTACAAAGAAGGAGAGAGGCTGCCGTGCGTGATCTGGGCCTATCCCCGGGAATACCAGGACCGGAGAGTCGCCGGACAGATCCGGGGCTCACCACACCGCTTCACTTTTTTCAGGGGGACATCCCAGCTCTTCTATGTGACGCAGGGATACGCCCTCCTTGACGGGGCACAGATGCCTGTCATCGGTGACCCGAAAACCATGAATGACACCTTTGTCGAACAGATCGTCTCCAGCCTCCAGGCCGCAATAGACAAGCTGGATTCCATGGGCGTTATCGATCCCAAACGTGTCGGTGTGGGCGGACACAGCTACGGCGCATTCATGACAGCCAACCTGCTGGCTCACTGCGACCTCCTGGCAGCCGGTGTCGCACGAAGCGGCGCGTACAACCGGACGCTCACACCATTCGGATTCCAGAGCGAACGGCGAACCCTCTGGCAGGCACCGGAAATCTATTTCAAGGTCTCCCCGTTCATGCACGCCCACAAGATCAACGAACCGATCCTGCTCATCCACGGCGAAGCGGACAACAACTCCGGAACTTTTCCGATCCAGTCCCGAAGGCTCTATCACGCCTTGAAGGGACATGGAGCCACAGCCCGGCTGGTCATGCTCCCCAACGAGAGCCACGGCTACAGAGCCAGAGAATCCGTTCTCCACGTGCTGGCCGAGATGTTCGAATGGTTCGACAAATACGTGAAGAATAAGAAATAAAGATTCTGGCAGAATATTCACTTTTAGAACAGACGAAAAAGCAACACAGCCCAACACTCAAACTGCGATCTGAAATCTAGCTTATAATTAATCCAATATTCTTCATAACTAAGGCCATATTGAATCCAAAATTGATTAGGCTTTCCTTCGTTCCTCTGAGCCAGGCATAAAATTTCCTTCATGCCACTTTGAAACCCCGTTTCGACCAGAGCGAGTATTTCGCATTCTTATCAATTGGGGGAGGTCATTTCCATGAAAATATCAAGGGATTCTTTCATTTATCAAGCATGGTCATTAAACCTAAAAAACCGCTTTTAAAGGTATCCGTTGCTTTTAAGATAAAAAGATAATGATTTACAATTGAGAAAATAGTCAATATCACAGACACCAAAAAAATGCTTTGATGCAATGGCATTCGGCCGAGATGACTGCAATATAATCTATAAAAACACTCTCAGAAAAAAGCGGAAATTTTTTAAAAAAAAATCATCCCAACTGTTGACATATTATATATAATAATCTATTATATTGATTATAATAGATTACTAGGTTAAAATTGGGAGGTTAAAATGGAAATCATCCCAACTTCGATGTCACTGCCAGGAATAGAAAATAAGGTGGACCTTGTGGTCAAACAGTGTTTTTACATGATCGCTACCGGGAAATGGGTGCCGGGAGACATGCTTCCTTCTGTTCGTTCCGCAGAGAAAAAATGGAACGTCCACTATCTTACGATTTTAAAAGCGTACAAGATTCTCGAAAAGAAAGGTTTTGTCGAGAGCCGGCCGCGATCCGGTTATTATGTCTCAGAAAACGAGCTCCTGCCCCTGCATCATAAAAACAATTTTGAGATCGGTCAGATCTTCGACTACGTCTACGGGTATATAAAAGAGGAATTGCAGATGTTTCCCCTGGGTGTGTTCCGGTCTTTAGGCAAGTATGCAGAAGAGAGGCTCAGACAAAAACCTGAATGTGCATTCGTGGAATGCACACCACAGCAATCAAATAATCATGCGAAAGAAATCTCAGAGAGAGTCAATGTACCGATTCTCTCCCTCACCATCGACGAAATTTCATCACCAAGCTTTTCCTATTACGAATCGATCTCTGTACTTTTCACGACTTTCTTTCATCAAGAGGAAATCCAATCCCTAGTCAAGATATCCGATTTCAAAATCGTATCCGTTCCAATCATCGTTTCTCCGTCACTGAGACAGAAAATCAATGAAGAAAAAGGAGAAATCATTTTTTTCGAGTCAGATCAGGCTCACAAGAGTATCACATCCAGTGATGCTTTTTGGATGATGGACATAAGGAAACCCAATGTGAAAATCAGCCGGGATGTGAACAGAGCACTCCAAAAGCTCTTTCCGCAATCCAGATCAGAAAACCGGCCCCTTGTCCTCATTTCCCACTACTGTTGGGATCGTCTTGACAGCGAATGGAAAAAACACCCTAATGTCTTTCTGATTGAATTTCAGATATCTCCGTCTGCCTGGCCCAGCATATTCAGCGCTTTAAACATGGTCTTTGATCCCGTATAGTCCCATGAACATACAAAACACAGCCTTAAAAGGAGTCAAATATGAAAAAATTTAAAATCATCATGGCGATCATTTTTATTAATTTGAGTTTCATCTCTCTGACAGCTCAAGAGAACCAGGGCTTTTCCGGAGAAAAAATCGAACTAATGATTCAGAGAATCATGAAATCCTATGAACTGCCAGGCATGGCGATAGGATTGGTGAAGGATAATGAGATTGTGTATGCAAAGGGTTTTGGCGTGAAAAATATCCAGACAAAAGAGCCCATTACGACAAAATCATTGTTCCACATGGCTTCTGTTTCTAAGCCGTTTTCTGCGACAGCCATCATGCAGTTTGTTGAACAGGGCAAAGTCCATCTTGATGATCCGGTTGTCAAGCACCTCCCCTATTTCAAACTGGACGATGAACGGTATAAGGAAATCACCATCCGACACATGCTCGGCCATATATCCGGCATGCCTGATGAAAATGATTACCAGTGGGATAAGCCGGAATACGATGATGGGGCTTTGGAGCGGTATGTGAGGAGTTTGTCCAACAGAAAAATGATCGGAGATGTGGGTGAAAAATATTCGTACAGCAACATTGCTTTTGAGGTCTTGGGGGATCTCATAGCCAAGGTGTCAGGAATGTCATTCGAAGATTATATTAAAAAGAATATTCTTGACCCNNAACCACTCCCCACGTTTGGAAGCTGCAAACAGTTGTCAGTGATGTCTATCCCTACAATCGTGCCCATGCCCCGAGCTCCACTCTCCATTCAAATGTTTTAGAGATGTGCAACTGGGCAATGGTTAACCTGAACAAGGGCACCTTCAAAGGAAAACAAATACTGAAACCCGAAAGCTATGATATCCTGTGGGAACCGGCTCGACTCAACGATGGAAAGTCCGGGCGTTCCGGACTGAGCTGGCATATCAGAGTCTACGGTGGAGTGAAATGTATCTTCCATGGCGGGGGTGATGTAGGATACAGGACATATTTCATGATCATGCCGGAAAAATCCATGGCCGCGGTTGTTCTCACTAATTGTAATTTTTCACCTGTCGCGAATGTATTAATCGCTGCCTTGTTTCCCATGGCGGGAATCAAGTCTCCCTCCATTCCAGGTCCACCCATAAGTATTCCCCTCGGCAAAACCATCATCGAAAAAGGAATCAATGAGGCAGTAAAGCAGTATCGCGAATTGAAAAAGAATCAGCCCGATTCATATGATTTCCATCCGAGGCAGCTCAACAGCCTGGGTTATCAACTGATAAGTATGAAGAGAATCACAGATGCCATTGAAATCTTTAAACTGAATATAGAGGCTTATCCGGATAATGCCGTTCTCTACGACAGTTTGGGTGAGGCATACATGATTATCAACGACAAAGAGAATGCTATCAAATATTATGAAAAAGCCCTGGAATTGAATCCTAAACTGGAATCAGCCATCATAGCGCTGAAAAAACTTCGGAGATAAATAGCAAAGGGATATAAGCCTCATTTCTGACATCAGTTCAACACCTCCTTTTTTACTGATCTCACTCTTTGAGAAAAAGGAGCCAAATTGTTCTAAAAAAACGACTTCATATTTTAACTGACTCTTTAGTCTCCAACCCTATCCTCACCAAGTCTTGACAGCCAGGATTCGAGGCTCTACTCTTTAATTAGATAAAAGGTGGATCACTTGAAAAAATTTCTGCTCGTTCTTTTGACTCTTTCTCTCTTTTCAGGGGCCAATGCGCAGGATTTGAAATTGATTTTTGGACTGAATCTCTCAAAATATGATATATGGCCTGAACAATTCGAAGATATGTGGGGCTTTAACTTATACAAAGTTACAAGCTTATATAAAACTGGAATTCATATCGGAGGAGGAATTGAGTTCACCATTACAAAGAATTTTGCTTTTGAAATAAACGGATTGTACTTTCAGAAGGGATCAAGAATTGAGACAAAACAAATAGCCCCTGATCCAGAAGTTTATAGAGGAACAGAATCTTATACTTTACATGTCGCAAGCATTCCAGCATTTCTTAAATTTAAGCCATTCACAGGCTCATCTCCGTATATCCTTGGAGGAAGTGAAATTTCAATTATTTTATCTCATATACGAGGTAGGAGAAGCAGGACAGCAAACACAAAAAGCTTTGATTATGGGCTCTTAGCCGGCGTGGGTTTTGAAATAAAGATGAGAGACGTGACACTTTTCATTGAAACAAGATATCATTACGGGCTCATAAACATATCAAAATATTCTCTTTATGAATCAAAAAAAACCAGAGCTATTGCCTTCGTATCTGGATTTAAATTTGAATAATTTCTCAACTCAACATAAATATTAAAGCAGAGGCCAATATATCTATTGATTTTTCCATATCTAGACAGCCTTCTCAATAACCCTTAATCACACACAGCCCTTTCTGACATAATATTTCATATTGAAATATCCTTCAAATTACGCTTAGAATATAAAGTCGTACACGTGATTCATTAAATAATAAATTCAGATAATAAGACTGAAATTGTCGGAACGAAAAACAAACCAACTGAAAAAACTTCCATCACTTGCAATCATCAGATGCGGCCAGCCGCTTTAAATCAAGGAGGGAAGATGAACAGAAAAAAAATCCTCATTTCCGCAGCCGCCGCCTTGCTGCTGCTTATCTTCATAATACCGGCCTCTCCCCAAGCCAAATATTCCATCCAAAACGAAGCAATACGGAACATATCCTCATGGCTCGTGCTCGGCCCTTTCCCTTCACCGCTTCCCGCATTCCACGAGGATGAAAAAAAGAGCTATTCCCTGGATGAGCTGCTCGATTTTAAAGAGGTCGAGACATCCCGTCTCAAGCCCAGAGCGGGCGCATCCTTCAGTCTGCACGATGGGAACCAGGCTCAATGGAAAGAAATCAAGGCCGGAAAAAAAGGAGTCGAACTCTCCTGGGATGAGAGTATTCCCGCCACAGCCTACCTTGGAGTTTATATCGAGGTAGACAGGTGGACCGCCGCCAAAATCACATTGACAAGCCCTCAACTGTTCAAGGTCCACTTTGACGGGAGATCCGAGTTCAAGAAAGTCAGCTCCGAGAAGAACGAAGAAGGAGAGGGTGCGCCAAAAGGCAAATTCGCTTCAGGCGATTTGGTGCTTGAAACCGGCAAGCATCTTCTCCTGGTCGAAACTGTCTATGACCCGGAAACAGAATCTGATTGGACGGTAGAGGCGAATCTCTCTTACAACAAAGTCTATGATTCTCCTCCTATGACTCTCACCCTATCTCCTGAGGGAAAAATGACCATCACGCATCTTCTCGACGGTCCAAAGGCAACCGGAGTATCGGTCTCTTCAGACGGAACACTTGCCGCACTCTCCAAAAGGCAGACTCTTCCGCCAAGCGACAATTCAGAATCCTGGCTGGAAATCTACGAGCTCCCCAAGGGCCGGCGGCTCCACACCTTCCGCGGCGGCATGTCGATATCCAGAGCGAACTGGGCGCCATCCGGAAAGATATTCTCTTACACGAGCCGGAACAATTCGGGCTCAACCATCTGGATCGTGGACCTTGACGCCGGGACCTCGTTTCCAATCCTCAAGGACATCCAGGAGCTGGGGAATCATGTCTGGAGTCCTGACGGAAGCTTTATCATCTACTCGGTCACTGAAAAAGGAAAACCGGACAGGAAAGGAGTG
>JABAOC010022461.1_pt1 | contig 11683 bp, 10 predicted proteins | sample 7062161 | NCBI WGS metagenome assembly JABAOC01 (sample SAMN14538625, study PRJNA623070) | marine sediment metagenome | biome: marine biome [ENVO:00000428]; feature: marine pelagic biome [ENVO:01000023]; material: deep marine sediment [ENVO:00002113] | place: India: Gulf of Khambhat ... | reverse complement strand
CGTAGTCGCCCTCGACCGGATGCTCGAGGATGTCGAAGAGGTAGGGATTGCCCTGGACCTCCACGCTCCCCGGGGCGAGTGGAGCCTCGAACTTGAGCACGAACTCCATGCTCGGACCGACCAGTTGCTCCTGATAGACGACCGGCGGTGGGGGCAGCATGGGGTCGCGCACGGGGGGAGGAGGCTGGGGCGTCTGAAAGGTCTGTGCCACCATCAAGGCCAGCTCGGGCTCCGTCGCCGCCGGCGGCTCGGCGCTCCTGCGCTGCTCCAGCTCCTCGATGGCCTGGGTGACCGCTTGGGCGTTGATCTGCTCGGGCAGACTACGGATGCGCAGCAGCACGTAGGCGACGCTTCCGAAGAAGGCTGCGACAACAAGGGCACAGATTGCCTTGTCGAAGTAACGGAACAGCAAGCCCCTCTTGGCGACTGGCATCCGTCGGTCTCCTGCCTGCGGTTGGCCGCGGGCGGCAAGGTGCTCAGCGAGGTTCAGTCGCCCTTGCCCTGAGGGCCCACGTAGTCAGTGACGTAGCCGCGAATGGTAACCTCTACGAGGTTCTCAGGCAAGTCCCTCGCGGGCTTCTGTTCTTGCTCTGACTTCTTCTGCTCGGCCTGAGGCTTTGCCTGGCGGGACGGTCTGCTCTGCCGGGGGGCCGCCTGCCCACCCGGAGCGGAGGCGGCGGTCCCCCGTTGTGCCTGCTGCCGGATCAGGTTCGCCACGAAGGCGGGCATGCCGGCACCCCCTCCCCGTCCGCCCCCGGAGGGAACTCCGCCGACCGGCAAGCCCGAAGGGGCACCGCCCGAGGGGACACCGCCCGAGGGGGCGCCGCCGGAGGGGGCGCCGCCGGCTGCCGGCGCGGGTGCCCTGCGCTCGCCCTTCCCGGACGCCCTGCGCAGAGAGAAGCTGGTGATGTAGAACCCGGGACGAGCCGACAGCATGCTGTACAGTACCCCGGGCACCTGGGGGAAGGTGGTGGTCAACCGCACCTGATAGGCCACCGGCTTGAAGACCGAATCGTGGCTCGGATGAAGCAGTCGCTCCGGCTCGCCGGCAAACGCGATGTCCTCCAGCGTATCGATGACCGGCTCGTCAGCGCCCTTGTTCAAGGCGCCCAGGGCCTCGACGATGGCCTGCAGGACCCAGTACCTGGTCTCCTCCTGGAGCATCTGGACGGGCGACGGACTGGAGGCAGGCCCATGGCGCCCCAGAGGGAGCATCGCGGAGCTTGCATCGGGGAAGTTCTCCTTCAGCAGCTGCTGCATCTCTTCCACCTTGTCGGCGTGGACCATGAGCCACATCTCCGGGGCCAATAACTGGTCCTGTCCCGGGTTGTCGGGGTCCTGGAAGTGCCCACCAAGCCACTGGTAGCGCTGGCTCAGCAACTGGTCCACCTCCTGGAGCTCCTTCTGCCACAGCTCCTGCTGCCTCTTGGCGTTCTCGATCCACTCCCGGTTGACCGCCTTGGCCCCCGACCTGTAGCTGGAGACCTTCTGAGCCTTGCTCTGCACCTGGTGGGTCAGCTCTTCGCTCTGACCGCGGGAGGGCAGGAACACCGCACCGAACGTAGCACCGGCGATGATGACCAGGAGCCCCAAGGCAAACCAGAACTTGTTCTGTTTCAGGAAGTTCACCAACTTACCATCTCCATACAATCTTGCGGCGGGCAAGGGTCACTTGGCAGCCCCGCCCACACTGACCACTGCGATAACTCTGAACGCCAGGTACTTCTGGGCCGGCTGATTCGGCTGGCCGGTCACCAACTGTCCGCTGCCCGGCAGGCGCCAGACCTGACCCGACCCACCGGCCAGCTCAACCTTCTCGAACATGCGCTTGCCCGTGGCAGGGAACTTGGCCTCCGACAGAGCCTGCACCACCTCCTTCTGGATGAACGCCTCTCCGTCCTTAACGACGCTCGACTCGGCGCGGAAGACGGCCACCAGTTTGGCGTCGGCGCCCAGAGCAGGGCTTGCCGGGGCGGCCCCGCCGCCCGCCGCCGAGCTCCGGCTACTCTGGGTGCCTTGCCGCGCAGCGTTTGAGCTGGCACCGATGCCCGGTATGCGACCCCTCATTATCTTTCCCGCCTGCAGGTCCTTGACGAAGTCCGGCATGCCGCTGCCCCCGGAGGGGCGGGCCGGGCCGCCGGAACTGCGGCTCACAGATCTCCGCTCCTGCGCAGCGGCCCTCAACTCGGCTGGCGTACGCCATTCCACTACTGCCAGGTCAGCCAGATAGACTTCCCGGGGCAGCGTGCGAGTAACCGCCGTCATCACGTCAATGGTCAGCCCCTTCTCCACGCCGCCTTCGGCCAGCTTGGCCAGCGGCGAGTTCTGAAGCTTCTGCAGCTTGTTCACTTCCTTCTGGTACTGCTGCTCCAGGGACCGGAACTCCTCCACCTTGGACCAGTCAGTGGTCTGGTCTATCTGCCGCACTTCACTGGCGTAGAGCTTCTCGGCCGCCACCAGCAGGCCTGCGCTCAACAGCAATCCCGCCGCCGCCGCCAGCAGCCAGGGCTTCTTCTCGCTGACGTCGCCGGCCAGCGCAATCTCGGCGGGCACGAGGTTGATGTTCAGGCGCGCCTTGCCCGCTCCTTGCACCAACAGGCCCAGCGGCACGGCGAAGCCCGGGATCTGCGCCGGCAGCTTCTCCCGGTCAACCGAGTTGGCGAACCGGATGCTGCTCAGCTCAGTGAGGGTGCGCACGGGGTATTGCAGGCGGCTTGCCATCATCTTCGCCGCGCCGCTCATGCGCAGTGCGCTGCCCAGCATGACGGCCCGCTCGAACTTCACCTCCCGGGCCAGGCTCTTGTAGTAGCCCAGGGAGCGTTGTATCTCACTGGCGATCTCGTCGAACACAGGCCCCAGCACGCGCATGATCTGCTCGCGGTGCCTGCTGCGCCCGGCCACGCGCTTGATCTGTTCGGCCTCTTCGAGGCTGACGCCGAACTTCTCCACGACGGCGTTGGTCAGGTCGTTACCCGCCACCAGCAGAGAGCGGACCCAGAACCGGGGAGGGTTCAGCACCAGGATGTCCGTTGAGGCGGCGCCCACGTCCAGCACAACGGCCGTCTCGTCGGCCAGCCCTTCGTAGGCCAGCAAGTTGTAGACCGCCAGGGGCGCGTTCTGGATCACGTTCAGGTTGCCGCGCCACTGCTCCAGCAGCGCCAGCACTTCCTCGGCCCGCTCGGTCTTCAGCGCGAAAAGGCCGACTTCGATCTCCTCGCCCTCCGGGACCTCCTTAGGGTCTCTGACCGGCTGGTAGTCCCAGATGACGTCGTCTATGTCAAAGGGGATCTGCTGGCGCGCCTCGTAGCGGATGATCTCGTCCACCCGCTCCGGCACCGGCGGCAGCTTGATGAAGCGGCTGAAGACGTCGCTGCCGCTCACAGAGACGCACAGCTCATCCTTACCGCCTATCTCGTGCCGCCTGCGGAACTCGATCACCCCCTCCCGGTGCTTCTCCACCACGGCGGCATCGTAGCCGCAGGGAAGCTCCCCGTAGGGTATCTCCTCCAGCAGTTCGACGGTGATAGTGTCAGCTTTCTTGTCGTAATTGCCCCGGACTACCTTCAGGCTCCAGGCCCCCAGGTCCAGGGCCCAAATCGCGCGTGCCATGGGGTTTCCGCCTCCTTCTTTACCGCCGTGTTCATCATATCTGACACCGCTTCAGGTGTCAAGCTGAGCGGTGTAGTGGGCCGCGCACAGGCCGGCCAGACGGGGGGTCGCCAGGGCCTGCTCCAGCCGCACCCAGCGGACGTTCGGAAAGTGCCGGAACCAGGTCAACTGGTGCTTCGCGTAGCGGCGGGTGCTGCGCTTCATCCGCTCGACGGCCTCGGCCAGGCTGATCTCCCCCTTCAAGTGCTGCACAAGCTCTTTATAGCCAACGGCTTGGGACGCCTGGGGACCCAGCCTGCCGCGCAGGCCGCGGACCTCTTCCAGCAGGCCCCTCTCGATCATGGCGTCCACCCGACGCTCGATGCGGCGGTACAGCATCTCCCGGGACAACCGCAGTCCCACCGTCCGGCAGGGCAGCTTCGGCGGGCCGGCAAACTGGTCCTGCCCATGGCTGATGGGCTCGCCCGTCAGCTCATGGACCTCCAGTGCTCGCACCAGCCGCTGTACATCGTTGGGATGAATCCGCTCGGCGGCTTCGGGGTCCACCCGGGCCAACCTGCGGTGCATGGCCTCTGCGCCGGCGCTCTCGTATTCCGCCCGCAGGCGGCGGCGCAGTTCCGGGTCCCGCCCCGGCGCGTCCATCAGCCCCCAGATGAGGCCCTTCAGGTACATCGGGCTCCCGCCCACCAGCAGGGGGCGCCGCCCGCGGCTTCGGATCTCGTCTATTGCCGCCAGCGCCATGTTGCGGAACCGGGCCACGTTGCAGCGCTGCTCCGGCTCGAGCACGTCTATCATGTGATGCGGCACAGCGGCGCGCTGCTCGGGGGAGGGCTTGGCGGTGCCTATGTCCATGCCCCGGTAAACCTGCATGGAGTCAACCGACACGATCTCCAGCGGACGGTGCCGGGCCAGCTCCACGGCCACTTCCGTCTTGCCGCTGGCCGTGGGACCGATCAGCGTCCAGCAGGGCTGCCGCTGACGGTCGTCTTGCTCAGGGGCAGTCATGGGGCTCGCCTTGACAGTTCGCGGCGGGCGAAGGTAGAATCCGGCCGCCACAACGGTACCCCCTGCTGCCGCCGCACGCAAACCGACGGCCCGGTGCCCGGCGGCGAACTGAGACCCATCCGGAGCAGCCACTCATGCAGCCCCAAGTGATCGGCGTGGACCTGGGCGGCACAAACATCAAGTGCGCGCTGGTCGCGCAGGACGGCTCCGTCGCGCACCGGCTCTCGATGTCCACAGAGGCCGAGGCCGGCGCCCGAACTGTGGCCCAACGCATATGCCAGGCCGCCCGCCAGTGCCTGCAGCAGGCCGGGCGCACGCTGGAGGAGGTGGCGGGCGTGGGCATAGGCAGCCCCGGCACCATAGACCTGGCCGCCGGCGTCGTCACCTTCAGCCCGAACCTGCCCGGCTGGCACGACGTGCCGCTGCGCCGAATGGTCGAGGAGGAGCTGGGCGTCTCCTGCGCCCTGGAGAACGACGCAAACGCCGCCGCCCTGGGGGAGGCATGGCAGGGCGCCGGACGGGAGGCCGGTTCACTGGTCCTGCTCACGCTGGGCACGGGCATCGGAGGCGGCATCGTGCTGGACGGGCACGTCTGGCACGGCAGCAAGGGCGTGGCCGGGGAGATAGGCCACATGTGCATCGACCCCGACGGACCCGAGTGCGGCTGCGGGAACCGAGGCTGCCTGGAGGCATACGCCAGCGCCACGGCAATGGTGCGCAGGCTGCGCGAGGCGATTGACGCCGGCGCACAGACGTCGCTGGCCGACCGGACGGAGCAGCTGACCGCCCGTGACATCCACCGGGCCGCCGTCGCCGGCGATGAAACCGCCCGCCAGAACATAGCCCAGACGGGACGCTACCTGGGCGTGGGCGTCTCCAACATCCTGCACTGCCTCAACCCCGAAGTCGTCGCCTTCAGCGGCGGCGTCACCGCCGCCGGCGACATGTTGCTGGAGCCCCTGCGGCAGGAGGTGGCCTGGCGGACGATGGAGCACAACCGCCGCGGGGTGCAGATCTGCTTCGCCGAGCTGCCGGACGATGCGGGGATCATCGGCGCCGCCCGTTCCTTCATGCTCAGGTAGCTTCCTCGTCGCTCAGCTCGCGGCGCTCTCTACGGCGCTTCTCCAGGTGGCGCTGCAGGATGATCTGCGCCGCCATGCCGTCCACGCTCTCCCGACTCCTTCGCCGGGAAGCCCCCATCTGGCTGAGAGCCTCGAGCGCCTGGGAGGTGGAGAAGCGCTCGTCCTGGGTCACCACCTCGGTCTCGGGCAGTTCACGCCGCAGGTCCTTCAGGAACCCCCGGACCCGACGCGCCTCCGGCCCTTCGGTGCCGTCGGTGCGCAGCGGCAGCCCCACCACTATCCGCTCCACGCCGCGCTCCCTGACGACCCGCCGGAGCGCCTCCAGTTCCGACCCATCCCGTTCGACGGTGGGCATGGGGTGGGCTGCAATCTCCAGCTCATCGCAAACTGCGACACCGATCCGCTGCTGCCCGTAGTCCAGTCCGAGGATGATCATTGGGCGCTCGCGTAGCACCGATGGGCAGAAGGGGGAATCCCCCGGCGATGCGGATTCTAACGCGCCGCCGACGCCTATCCAAGGGGGGAGCCGCAAGTCCCGGCTGGCCGTCCCTGGCCCTCCTGCCGCTCCAGGGCCGCCTCTGAGCCCCCCTGGCGGCTTCGAGCAGAGGGATCCGCGAATCCTGGAAAAGGCCGGAAAAAAGCCTTGACAGGGCGGCAGCAGGGCGTTAATATCTTTATCATTCCGATAAGGTAAAGGTACGGCGCTTGCAGTGTTAAGCCCTGTGTACCAAAAAGTTATGCGAGACGATCAGGCAATCTCCGGGTTCCAAAGGGTGTAAATGGGCGCTATTGAGGAATCAAAGGGCAGAGTTGGGCTCGTCCGGCTGTTCGGCTACCGCGAGACACTCAGCCTCGACCAGCGGGGGCGGTTCCGCCTGCCCGACCACCTGGCCGGCGCGCTCAATCAGGAGCTGGGCCGTGTGCGCCAGGCGGCCGCCGCGCTGGACCAGACACGCGGCCCCGAAAGACTGGCGTTCTACTTCGTGCCGGGCACCCGCCAGCGCATCTTCCTCTACCCCGTGCCCAACGCCCGACTGGCGACCGACAGCTTCGAGAACCCGCCCCCCGGCATGGACCCCGAGGTGCTGCGGAGGGCGCGCGACTACTTCTACGACCTGATGCGATTCGTCGAGGCCGACAAGCAGAACCGTCTGCTCATACCGGACGAGCTGCGCACCCACGCCGGCATTGACCAGTCCGTCGAGCAGGTCACCGTGGTCGCCCACAACAACTGGCTGGCACTGAGCCGCAGCGACCTGGCCGAGCAGCGCACCCGCGAGAACCTGGAGGCGTTCGAGCAAGCCGCACCCGATCTGCTCAACCCCGTGCACGCCCGGCCCGCCGGACCCTCCACGCCGGAAGCGGACCAGTAGAGCGGCCCGGGACGTCGCGTGAGCGATGGTGGACTGGCGATGATCCTTTGCGAGACAGAGCGCGCGCCTATGGCTGAGACCGAAGGCCAACCGGCCGGCCCTCAGATGCCCCTCCACCGGCCCGCCATGGTGGCCCAGGTCCTGGACGCGCTCAGCCCCGCCCCCGGCCACGTCGCCCTGGACCTGACGGTCGGCACCGGCGGGCACGCCCTGAGGCTGGCCCACGCCGTGGGGCCAGAGGGCCTGCTGGTCGGCATAGACGCCGACCCGCGCGCTCTGGAGACGGCCCGCCGCCGCCTGAAGCAGCACGCCCCATGTCCGTTCCGGCTGTTCCACGCCCGCTTCAGTCGCGTGCGCGAAGTGGCCGACCGGGCCGGGGTGGACGGTTTCGACCTGGCCCTGGCGGACCTGGGCGTGGGGACCCATCAGTTGGACGACCCCGACCGCGGGTTCTCCTTCGATTCCACCGCCCGGCTGGACATGCGCTACGACACCGCGCGCCGGCCGAGCGCCTACGAGGTGGTCAACCAGACCGCCGAGTCGGAGCTGGCCGATATCCTCTACGAGTACGGCGAGGAGCGCTACAGCCGCCAGATCGCGGCCCGCATCTGCCGCGAGCGCCCCGTCGAGACGCCCGCCGAGCTGTCCGGGCTGGTCAAGAGCGTGGTCGCCCGGCGCACTCCGCGCCGCCGCACCTGGCGCATACACCCCGCCACCCGCGTGATGATGGCCCTGCGCATCTACGTCAACCAGGAGCTGGCGGAGCTGGAGGCGCTGCTTGAGGCCCTGCCGGACGTAATGGCCCCCGGCGGCCGCCTGGCTGTCATCACCTATCACAGCCTGGAAGCGCGGCGCGTCAAGCAGGCGTGGCGCAGGCAGCAGGAGCAGGGACTTCTGCAGATGGCATCACCGCCCGTGGTGATGCCGTCCGAGCAGGAAGTTGAGCAGAACCCCCGCGTGCGCAGCGCCCAGCTGCGCGCGGCCCGCATGAGGGGAGGCACAGCATGAGCCCGGCCAAGCTGGCATACCTGGTCATCCTCGGGGCCGCACTGGCCCTGGCCGTCGTCTGGCAGAGCGCCCAGATGCGACGGGTGGGATACCGCACCCAGGACCTGAGGACCGAGCTGAACCAGTGGCACGCCGAACTCGCCGCGCGCCGGGCACACGTGAGCAAGCTGAAGAACCCCCGTCGCATCGTGGCGCTGGTGGACTGGCTGGGCCTGGAGCTGCACGAGCCCGAACCCACCACCCTGGCCCGTGCGGAAGGAGGCCCCCTGGCGGCGGAACGCACCCTGGCAGTCGCTGAGATGGCATCGAGCAGACCATAGGAATCCCCGTGCCCCGGAAGCCGAGCACAACAGAGCGCCCCGTCGCCGGCCCAGCCCTGCGCATCAAGGCCACCGCCGCCGTCGCGGCGCTCTGGGTTGTGTTCGCCCTCCTGGCCCTCCGGGTGGGCCATCTGCAGATCGCGCGGGGGGAGTTCTTCCTCCATCACGCTCGCCGCCAGCAGGCCGTCAGCCGCGAGCTTTCCGCCCCCCGCGGCCGCATCTACGACCGGGAGGGCCGGCTGCTGGCCACCTCCGTGCTCCGCAACAGCGTCTACGTGGACCCCAAGGGCGTCTCCGCCCCCCGCGCCGTGGTGTCCCTGCTGTCGGACGTGCTGGACATGCGGCCCGAGGCGCTGCGCCGCAAGCTGGCCCGCGACTGCTACTTCGCCTGGGTCAAGCGCCAGGTGCCGGCCGACCTGGCCGCGCGTGTCCGACGGCTCAACCTGCGCGGCGTGCACATGCGCAAGGAGAACATGAGGCTCTACCCCCAGGGGCGGCTGGGGGCGCACCTGATCGGCTTCACCGACATTGACGGACGCGGCCTGGCGGGCATCGAGCGGGAGCTGGACGGCCTGCTACGCGGCCGGCCGGGGGAGGAGATCGTCCTGCGCGACGGCAACCAGCGCATCTTCCGCTCGGCAGCCGACCGGCTCCGCCAGCTGCCCTCCGACGGGCTGGACGTGCACCTGACCCTCGACGCCTACGTGCAGGAGATCGCAGAGCAGGAACTGGCTGCGGCCGTCTGCAAACACGAGCCGGAGTGCGGCGCCGCCCTGGTGCTGGACGCGCGCGACGGTTCCCTGCTGGCGGCCGCGTCCTGGCCGGGCTTCGACCCGAACGACCCCGCCGCGGCGCCAGTAGCCAACCAGCGGAACATCGCCGTCAGCGACGCCTACGAGTTCGGCTCGGTCATGAAGCCCTTCACGGTGGCGCTGGCGCTGGAGGGCGGAGTCGTGGAGCCGACCACCGAGTTCGACTGCCACCAGGGGGAATGGCAGATCGGTGGCCGCACACTGCACGACGCGCACTCGTACGGCATCCTCGACGTGCGCGAGATACTGCTGCATTCGAGCAACATCGGCGTCGCTCAGATCAGCCTGGCACTGGGGGCGCAGGCTCTGCATGACGGCATCCGGCGCTTCGGTTTCGGCCGGCCGACCGGCATCAGCCTGCCCGGGGAGGTCGGGGGCATCGTGCGCCCGGTCGCCGCCTGGAACCGCTACAGCGTGGTCAGCGTCTCGTTCGGCCAGGAGCTGGCCGTCACGCCCCTGGCGGTGGCGCGCGCCTTCGCCGCATTCGCCAACGACGGGTTCCTGGTGCAGCCGCGCATCATTCAATCCGTCGTCGAGCGGGAGACCGGCCGGGTCGTTTACAGCGCGGGCGGACCGATACTCGGCGAGCAGGCGGTCAGCGCCCCCGTGGCGGCCAGGGCACTGTCCATGCTCCGCCGCGTCGTGGCAGAGGGCACCGGCCGGCGTGCGGCCGCGGCGGGTTACGCCGTCGCCGGCAAGACGGGCACCGCCCAGCTTCTGACCGAGGACGGCACGACTTACAGCGACAGCCGCTACCTGTCCAGTTTCTGCGCCATAGCCCCCGTGCCCCGGCCGCGGGTGGTCTGCCTGGTCTGCCTGAAGGCGCCGTCCCAGAAGGGTTACTACGGCAGCGTCGCCGCCGCCCCGACGGCGGGGAACATACTGCGCCGAACGCTTCGCTACCTGGGCGTTCCGACGACCGCATTGCCGGAGCCCAACACCGGAGAAGACGCGTGACCCGACCTCGACGCCACCGGCTCCGCGACCTGCTCAAGTGCGTGCAGGTAGAGCATCTGCTCAACCCCGCAGAAGTGTGCGTCACCGACCTCTGCGACGACAGCCGGCAGGCTGCTCCCGGCGCCTTGTTCCTGGCTGTCCGGGGCAGCCGCACGGACGGCCATCTCTACATCGCCGACGCCGTGGAGCGCGGGGCGGCGGCGGTCCTCTGCGAGGAGGCGCCCGAGCCCGTGCCCCCCTGCCCCGTCGCCCTGGTGGCCGACAGCCGCCGCGCCCGCAGCACGCTCGCCGACGCCTTCTACGGGTCCCCCGCCAGGGACCTGCGCATCACCGGCGTGACCGGCACCGACGGCAAGACCAGCACTACCGAGATACTGCGCAGCATCCTGAACGAGGCCGGCTGCCCCGCCCGCTCAGTGGGCACGCTGGGCTACCGGACGGATGACCACTGGCAGGACACGGGACTCACCACGCCCGGTCCGATCACCCTGCACGAACTGTTCCGGCGCATGGCCGATGCCGGCGTCCGGGATTGCTGCATGGAGGTCAGCAGTCACTCCCTGGTGCAGGGGCGCGTGCGCGACGTGGACTTCGACGCCGGTGTGCTGACCAACATCACGAGGGACCACCTGGACGCCCACGGGACGCGCGAGAGCTACGCCCGCGCGAAGCGCATCCTGTTCGAGCGACTCGCGCCCGACGCCATCGCCGCCCTGCCGGCGGGCAGCGAGTTCCTGGACTCCTTCCGCGAGGCGACACGGGCCGAAGTGCTCACCTACGGCATGGACCAGGTGGCCGACGTACGCGCGCGCATCCTCGACCTGCGGATGACGGGCATGGAGCTGCTGGTGCAGACGCCGCTGGACGCCTACACGGTGCGCACCGGACTGATGGGCTCGTTCAACTGCCTGAACATCCTGGCCGCCGCCACCGTGGCGTTCGGGTACGGCATTCGGGCGGCAGCCGTCAAGGAGGCATTGCGGACCTTCCCCGGCGTGCCTGGCCGCCTGGAGCAGGTCGGCGTGCCGGAGCGGGACGACCTGCCCGCCGTGGTGGTGGACTACGCCCACACGCCCGGCGCGCTGGAGAAGGTCCTGAGCGCGCTGCGTCCGCTGGTCCCCGGACGGTTGGTGTGCGTGGTCGGCTGCGGCGGGGAGCGTGACAGGACCAAGCGCCCGCTGATGGGTCGCATCGCCGCCGAGAGGGCCGACGTCGCCGTCTTCACCGCCGACAACAGCCGCAGCGAGCACACCGGGGACATCATCGCCCAGATGCTGGAAGGCGCCGGGGCCGGGGGGGCGGGCTGCCACGCCGAGCCCGACCGGCGCGAGGCCATCCGGCTTGCCATCCGCCTGGCCGCCACCCCGGACTCAATGGTGGCCGTCTGCGGGAAGGGCTGCGAGCAGTTCCTGGACCTGGGCGACCGGCGCATCCCCTTCGACGACCGTGTCGTGGCGCGGCAGATACGTGACGAAACGCCCCGGCGGCGCAGGAAGTCAGCCTGACAAAGACCCTAT
>JABAOC010009515.1_pt1 | contig 11685 bp, 15 predicted proteins | sample 7062161 | NCBI WGS metagenome assembly JABAOC01 (sample SAMN14538625, study PRJNA623070) | marine sediment metagenome | biome: marine biome [ENVO:00000428]; feature: marine pelagic biome [ENVO:01000023]; material: deep marine sediment [ENVO:00002113] | place: India: Gulf of Khambhat ... | reverse complement strand
GAAATGGTGAGGGAGATGCACGTACATATTAACGCTGGCCACGGTATGCTGTATGCCCTTATTCTTGTCCAGAACGGTGATGGGGTATCTTATATCCTTCACCCCAACCTTGTTGATCTCGATATTTCGCCAATCGTGTTGGTTTTGAATGTCATGCATTTTGTTAATCCTCGTAATAAGAGGCACAGGCTCGTGGGGATTCCCATGCCGTCACCTTGGTTACCTTAATCCCTTTTCCTCCCAGCCGATTCCTCATTCGGTCAAAGATATATTTGGCGATGTTTTCCGATGATGGGTTGACCTCGATGAAATAGGGGATTTCGTTGAGATACCTATGGTCAAGGGTTTCCAGAACTGTTTGGGTGGCTTCCTTTAACCTCCTGAAGTCCAAAACCATTCCGTCCTCACCCAATTTCGATGATGAGACGAAGACCTCTATCTTCCAATTGTGCCCGTGGAGGTTTTCGCACTGTCCGTCGTAACCCCTGAGGTGGTGAGCCCCCGAAAATGAAGACTCGATCTTGATTTCATACATGGCCCTTTCTCTCCTTCAACAAAACCTGGGATCGCAAACCAGGACGCGGTCAGGATAGGCCAAGGTTAGGAATCAGGCCCATTTCCGATATTTTATTATATTCCATTGTTGAACATGCTACAAGGGAACACTGGTCTGGAGCCCGCTGAGGCCCTGGAGTTTGTCTGGTCTATCTGGTCTGTTCGGCTAGGATGGTTTGGATCTTTAATATCGTTAGGATGGTTGAGAGCGTTTGGATGGTTTAGATGGTTTGGTTGGCCCAGCGGCGAAGAGGGGAGAGTTAGGAATTAAGATGGAAAAGGTTAAGGCTGAGGTTAAGGTCAAGGGGGTGGACGGAAGAGGGGGGGAGGTAACGGAGGAGGAAGAGCAGGAAGGAAGTAAGGAGTAAGCAATGAGAATCAAGAGGTAAGAATCAAGAATGAAGGGTGAAGAGTTAAGAATGAAGAGCTGAGGGGAAGGAGGTTGAGGGATAACCGGGTGGCCTTTCCCCATTGCAATAACAAGGCCTCTTTGGTATAGTCGGGACAAGCCCAAGGGGAAGGATGTCGTTGGAGACCCACAGACCGCACATCTATACCGTCAGCCAATTGACCCAGGAGATAAAGGGCCTTTTAGAGGAATACTTCATCGATATCTGGGTGGAGGGGGAGGTTTCCAATGTGAGGGTTCCCCCCTCAGGACACATCTATTTTACCTTGAAGGACCAGTGGAGCCAGATGAGGGCCGTCATCTTCAAACAGCAGGCGCGATATCTGCGCTTCATACCTGAGGATGGCCTTCATATTATCTGCCGTGGAAGGATGTCCCTTTACGAGCGGCGGGGCGAATATCAGCTCATTGTGGACCACATTGAACCCAAGGGTGTCGGGGCGCTCCAAATAGCCTTTGAGCAATTGAAGAGTCGTCTGGAGAAAGAGGGGCTTTTCGACGAGGAACGGAAGAGATCCCTTCCCCTTGTTCCCCGGCGGATCGGGATTGTGACCTCTCCCTCAGGTGCGGCAATTCGGGATATGCTGCAGATCATCCATCGGCGTTTTCCCAACGTGGAGATTTTGATCTGCCCCGTGAGAGTCCAGGGAGCTGAATCTCCCCTTGAGATTGCTCAAGCGGTCCGGGATTTGAACGCCTTGGGAGACGTGGAGGTTATCATAGTGGGAAGAGGAGGGGGGTCTCTTGAAGATCTGTGGGCCTTCAATGACGAGAGGGTGGCAAGGGTTATCTATGAATCGAGAGTTCCCATCATCTCCGCGGTGGGGCATGAGACGGATTTTACCATTGCCGATTTCGTGGCGGATTTGAGGGCTCCTACCCCTTCGGCTGCAGCGGAGCTGGTTGTCAGGGAGAAGGCCGAATTACTCCGATCAATTCAAAGCTTAAACCTGAGAATGATGGGCTGCATGAGGCAGCACTTGGGGTTCTTGACGGGTCGGGTCGATCAGGCGAGGAGGGGATTGATAGATCCCCGCAAGAGGGTGGAGAGGTTTTGGGAACGTCTCAATGAATTATCGCGGCGCCTGTTATCGGAAAGCCATCGACTCGTGTTGGGGGCTCAGGATAAGATCGGGGGCTTGAGAGAAAAACTACTTTACAGGAGTCCCCATGAGAGGGCCGAGGGATGTGCATTGAGAGTTTCGCAATTGACCAAGGAATTGAGGAATTCCATCCAGAAGGGAATAGGGGAGCAGGAAAATCGAGTGAGGCAGTTGGTCTCCAATCTGGATAACCTGAGCCCATTAGCCATCCTCAAGAGGGGATACAGCATCACGAGGAAATACCCCTCCTATGAGATCGTAAAGGACGCACGGTCGGTGGAGAAGGGCGAGAGGGTAAGGGTGAAGTTTTATCGGGGAGAGATTGTATGCGAAGTGGAGGAATCAGGATTACCATAGTCTCCTTTCTATTGATTGCCCCTTTGGGTTGGGGGCTCTGTTTCGGCGGGCAGCATATCTGGAGGGTGGAGGGAATTCCTTCGTCCCTCAAACAAGGAGATGTTTTCAGGATCCGGTTGACCCATGATGGAGGGGGAGTACCGTCGGGGGATTTTCAGGGCGAGGAGATTGTCTTCTATCCCGGTGAAAATGCGATCGGCTATGAAGCCCTGATCGGAGTGGATTCGGAATCTCCGGCGGGGCTCCACCGGCTGAACATCTCCGTTGAGGGTGCAAGCGGGGTGAGCAGCCGGATGTTTCAGATAGAGGTGATCCGGGCAATGTTCGGTGTTCAGAGGATTACCCTTCCTGATGAGCTGGTCCATTTGGACCCCCCATCCCTGAAGCGGGTAAAAGAGGAGATGAGGAGAATGGAGGCGTTATGGGCTGTAATAAGCGATGACCGCACCTGGCATGGGGAGTTCATAGCCCCTGTGGAGGGAAGGATCAATGCCTTCTTCGGTGTAAGGAGGATTATTAATGGCGAAAGAAGGGGGCGGCACAGTGGTATTGATATTAAGGCCCAACGGGGCGAGAGGATCCTTTGCCCCAATGACGGAAGGGTAGCCATGGTGGACGAGCTCTTTTTCGGGGGAAAGACGGTAGTCGTAGATCATGGTCACCAGTTGTTCACTTTTTACATGCATTTGGATAGGGTCGCGGTCCGAATGAACCGGGAAGTACGAAAGGGTGATATCATCGGTACAGTGGGGGCAACGGGGAGAGCCACGGGTCCTCACCTTCACTGGGGCGTTCGTCTTAAAGGGGCCAGGGTAGATCCCCTTTCGTTGATGGAGGCGACGAGCAATGATAGAAAGGCCATAGAGATAGTCCGGAAACGGAAATATATTGCAGGAAAAAAGAAGGAGAGAACAAAAAATGGCGAAAATCTCGGCCAGGGGGGGAAAACCCTTGACTGAGGGGGGAGGAGGTGTATAATAAAGTTAATTTGATATGGATAGAAAGGGAAAGAAGACCTTTGAGGATGCACTAACCCAGTTGGAATCCATCGTGGCCCAACTGGAAAATGGCGATTTGCCCCTGGAGGAGTCCCTGAAGCTTTTCGAGGAGGGGATAAGGCTCTCCCGTTTTTGCAATCAAAAGCTGAATGAAGCCCAGAAAAAGGTGGAGGTGCTCCTCAAGGGAAACGGGGGAAAGTTGGAACCGCGCCCGTTCGAGCCGGAAGAGACAGCGGAAGAGTAAACGCAGGAGGAGAAGTGGATATCGCCGAGTACCTTGAGGGGAAAAAGAGGGTTCTCGATGGGGCCCTGGAAAAAATCCTCCCCAAGGAGACCGATTTTCCCCAATCCCTTCACAGGGCCATGCGATACACCCTCTTCCCCGGCGGGAAGAGAATGAGGCCCATCCTGGCCATGACCGCTTATGAAGTCGTGGGAGGAAAGGGGGACGGGATCTTACCGTACGCCTGTAGCCTGGAACTCATCCACACCTACTCCCTTATCCATGATGATCTCCCCGCCCTGGATAACGATGATTACCGAAGGGGAAGGCCAACGAGCCACAGGGTATTCGGGGAAGCGATGGCGACTCTGGCGGGGGATGCCCTCTTAACAGAGGCTTTTCACCTCATGAGCAGGGAGGGGCTAAGCGGGGAAGTGGACCCGCGAGTTGCCATCGAGGTTATCGACGAGATATCCAGGGCTGTGGGATTTGCGGGAATGATAGCAGGGCAGGTAGTCGACATCGAATCCGAAGGAAAAACGGTTGAATTACCCCTACTTGAATTCATTCATACCCACAAGACAGGCTCCCTGATCTTGGTTTCCGTAAGGACGGGAGGACGTTTAGGAGGCGCGACGGACGGTGAGATGGAGGCCCTTACCAGATATGGGAAGGCAATCGGTCTGGCCTTTCAAATAACCGATGATATCTTGGATGTAGAGGGAAGCCAGGCCTCCATGGGGAAAGCTCCTGGAGTCGATAAGGCCCGGGACAAGATTACCTATCCGGTCCTCTTGGGTTTGGAGGAGTCTAAGCGGAGATCCAACGAATTGATCGGTCAAGCAGTAGCTGCCGTGAAACCCTTCGGAAGCAGAGGGGAGCCCTTCCGGGAGATCGCCCAGTACATCGGGAAACGTAATTTCTAATTTCACTCAAAAGATGAAGTGTTGACCATGAGACGGAAAACAAGAACCGCTTGAGGTTGGAAGGGATGGAGAAATTACTGGACCGTATAGGGTCGCCGTCTGACCTAAAGGCATTGGAAGAAGACCAATTGGCCCTCTTAGCCGCTGAAATACGAGAGGAGATCATCAAAACGGTATCGTTGACGGGGGGACATCTGGCTTCCAACCTCGGGGTGGTGGAGTTGACCATCGCCCTCCATTATGTCTTCAATTCACCCATAGATAAGTTGGTTTGGGATGTGGGACATCAGACCTATGCGCATAAGCTCCTTACGGGGAGGAAACAAAGCTTTAGAACCCTACGGCAGTTCGGGGGCTTGAGTGGCTTCCCCAAGAGGGAGGAAAGCCCTCATGACTGCTTCGATGCTGGCCATAGCAGCACTTCCATTTCGTCCGCTTTGGGAATGGCCGTAGCCAGATCCCTCAAAGGGGATAAACAGAGGGTTATTGCCATCATTGGAGACGGTTCTATGACGGGAGGTCTGGCCTTCGAAGGGTTAAATCAGGCAGGCCATCTGGGAAAGGACCTCATCGTGGTACTCAACGATAATGAGATGTCTATCTCCCCCAATGTTGGGGCCTTCGCCTCCTACCTGAGTCGAGTCATGACGGGGCGATTCGTGAACCGGTTCCGTACTGAGATGAAGGCCTTCCTGCAAACCATTCCGGGTATTGGAAGATCCATGTATAAGATCGCCAAACAGGCGGAGGAGTCCTTTAAGGGGTTTCTTACCCCCGGGTTGCTCTTCGAGGAATTGGGCTTTCGATATATTGGGCCCATCGAAGGCCATCGATTGGATCACCTCGTTGAGACCTTCTCCAATGTAGCAAAGATGGAGGGACCGATATTGGTCCATGTTTTGACTCAGAAGGGAAAGGGATATTCTCCTGCAGAGTCGGATCCAGCCAGCTTCCACGGCGTCGGCCCCTTTCATGTCGAGACAGGAAAGCTGCGTAAGAGGGGAGAGACTCCCCCAACCTATAGCGATGTCTTTGGGAAGACCTTAGTTCAATTGGCTGAAAAAGACGATAAGATCGTTGCCATCACTGCCGCGATGGAGGACGGAACGGGGTTGAAGGGATATTCAAACCGATTTGTTGAGAGGTTCTTCGACATTGGGATCGCTGAACAACACGCCGTTACCTTTGCTGCCGGGCTGGCCCTCGAGGGTTTCAAACCAGTGTTGGCCATCTATTCCAGCTTTTTGCAGAGAGCATATGATCAGGTCCAACAGGACGTTTGCCTCCAGAATTTGCCCGTGGCCTTTGCCTTGGACAGGGGGGGAGTGGTGGGGAGTGATGGGCCGACTCACCACGGGCTCTTCGATTTTTCCTACCTCAGACACCTGCCCAATATGGTTGTAATGGCCCCCAAGGATGAAAATGAGTTTCAACATATGATCAAGACCGCCATCGAATGGAAGGAGCCGATTGCCTTTCGCTACCCAAAGGGGACTGGGTATGGTGTGAAGATGGACCGAGAGCCGAGATCAATGCAGGTTGGAAAAGGAGAGGTTCTGCTGGAGGGGGGCGATGTGCTTATCTTGGCCATCGGATCCACAGTATACCCGAGCTTAGAGGCGGCCCATAGGTTATTAGAGAACGGAATGAGGGCTTCGGTGATCAACTGCCGTTTCGTGAAACCCCTAGATGAGGAGTTGATTTGCACGAATGCTGAAAGATTGGGGAAGGTCCTCACCGTGGAAGAGAATGTATTGGACGGTGGCTTTGGCAGTGCGGTCCTTGAGCTTCTCCAAGGACGGGAGCTTTTCGAGGTGAAGGTAAGACGTATCGGTATCCTTGACCGATTTGTGGAGCACGGTTCACAGGAAACTCTCAGGGGAAAGTATGGCATCAATACGGAGGGAATTGCGGAGGTGGCAAGGGAAATGGTCCTGGGGAACCACAGGGGAAAGCACGGTGTTATGGGATTTGGAAAGAGAATTATTCTTAAATGAAGAGGCGCGAAAGGCTGGATAGACTCCTGGTGGATAGGGGACTCGTTCAATCCCGGGAGAGAGCACAGACCATTATTCTGGCTGGTATGGTTATGGTGGGCGATCGGGTAGTTGTCAAGGCGGGAAGCCTCGTGAATCCCGATTCGCACATTCGGGTCAGAGGGATCCCTCATCCTTATGTGAGCCGGGGAGGAGTTAAGCTGGAAGAGGCCCTTCGCGGGTTTGGGGTAGACCCGCAGGGGAAGTTGGCCATGGATGTGGGGGCGTCGACCGGGGGATTTACCGATTGTTTGCTCCAAAAGGGAGCGAAGAGAGTATATGCAGTGGACGTGGGCTATGGGCAGCTGGCTTGGAAGCTGAGGAACGATCCACGAGTGGTGAACCTCGAAAGGAAGAACATCCGCTATTTAAAGCCTCATGAGCTCGGGGAGAAGGTGGATTTGGTGGTTATCGACACCTCCTTCATCTCGGTGGTGAAATTCCTCGGCAATGTACTTCCCATGATGAAGGATGGAGGGGAGATCGTCGCCTTATTGAAGCCACAGTTTGAGGTTGGAAGAGGGGAGGTTGGAAAAGGTGGTGTGGTGAGGGAAAGGTCGAAACATCACCAGGTTCTCGATCGGATCTCCCGTTTTTCGGAGTCAATCGGCTTAAAGGTTAGGGGGACGATGGAATCTCCCCTGTTGGGGCCAAAGGGTAATAGGGAGTTCTTCATCTATCTGGAGAAGATCCCGGAGGCATAAAGCTGATAGAGGCGGATGCATCATTTCGGGTAAGGATTATGGGTACACCACGGGTTCCGAAGCCAGCTAAGCTGATGATGAGTTTGATTTCGGCCGAGGACGGGATATTGATGCGGGCCATGGAGGATTTGAAGTCCATTTATGGAGAAGTCGATCTTCTCAGCGATGTGTTTTCCTTTGATTTCACCAGGTATTACGATAAGGAGATGGGAACCCCGCTCTGCAGGAGGTTTATCGCCTTCAAGGAACTCGTTCAAAGAGAGGGGCTTGCAGACATCAAGAAGAGGACGAACGGCGTTGAGGAGAGATACTCTCGCGATGGATGCAGAAAGGTGAACATAGACCCAGGGGTCCTCTCAGAGGAGAACTTGGTGTTGGCCACTACCAAGGGCTTTGCTCACCGTGTCTATCTTCGGGATGGTATTTATGCAGATCTCACGCTCATTTTTCGGAAGGGATCCTTCAGACCGCAAGAGTGGACATACCCTGACTATCGTCAAGGTGAGGTCATTGAACTGATGAATGGACTCAGGAGGAGTTACCTAGAGCAGTTGAAGGGAGAAGGGGCATAGCATGATCAGGAGCATGACTGGTTATGGAATAGCGCAAAAGGTCATTTACCTGGGAAGAGTTACTGCCGAGGCGAGATCAAATAACCACCGGTATCTCGATATCAGTTTGAGGCTGCCCAAGAAGTTATCCCCCCTTGAGACCCGGATTAAGGAGATGGTACAGACCCATTTTTCCAGGGGACGGTTCGATATCTCCATCGAGATGGATTCCGGGGGGAAAGATCAATTCAAGCTCGAGCCCAACGTCGAGTTAGCTCAAATGTATGTGCATGCCCTTGAAAGCTTAAAGTCGAAGCTCGACTTAGCGGGGGACGTCACCCTCGATCTCGTTTTGCGGGCTAAGGATGTCATCACGGCGAAGGAGGTGGAGGGGGATGTCGCTCCCCTTTGGGAGGAGATATCGGGGGTTTTGCTGAACTGTCTGGAGGCCCTTAAGGCAATGAGGGAAAGTGAGGGAAGCAACTTGGCCCTCGACCTGGAGGGGAGGCTGAAACGGATCGCCCGCCATATGGAGGACGTGAAGGATCGATCCCCATCGGTATTGGAGGCTTATCGAAAGAGGCTCTCGGACCGGGTTGCCGAGATGTCGGAGGGGATGGGGATTGACAGCTCGAGGCTTAATCAAGAGGTGGCGTATTTCGCAGATCGGAGCGACATCAGCGAAGAAGTGGTTCGGACCGATAGCCATCTGAGGCAGTTCGGTCAAATGTTGGAGTCGGATGGACCCGTAGGGCGGAAAATGGATTTTTTGCTCCAAGAGATCCACAGGGAGGTGAATACCATCAGCGCCAAAGCCAATGACGTCGTCATCTCTCAGAAGGTGGTAGAGATCAAGGCAGAACTGGAGAAGATGAGAGAACAGATTCAGAATATCGAGTAAAAGGGCGATGATTTGCCCTATGGAGGTGAGGCCCCTATGGTTCCTAAACTATTAAACATCGGTTTTGGAAACGTTGTGGTGAGTTCAAGGGTGGTCGCCATCGTCACCCCCAGTTCGGCTCCCATAAAAAGGCTAAAAGAGGGGGCACGGGATACCGGGATGCTGGTGGATGCGACCCAGGGAAGGAGGACCCGTTCCATAATCATCACCGATAGTAATCACGTTATCCTTTCGGCTGTTCAGGCGGAGACAGTGACCCAGCGGTTCATTTCCGATGAAAAGGAGGGATGATTTCGGAAGGCTTGGAGATGAAGAGGGAAGGGTTGCTCTTTATTGTTTCGGCTCCCTCAGGGGCTGGGAAGACGACGATACTGAAACGGATAATGAAGTATTTCCCCGATATACGGTTTTCCATTTCTTATACCACGAGGCCTCCACGGTCCGGCGAGAGGGATGGGGAGGATTATCATTTCATCACGTCTCAACAATTTCAGCAGATGGTGGAGAAGGGAGCTTTTGCGGAATGGGCAGAGGTCTTGGGGAACCAATACGGTACAACCATGGAATCCATACAGGAAAGTCGATCCCAAGGGGTCGATCTGATATTAGATATTGACAGTCAGGGGGCGAGGCAGATAGAAGAACGATTCGACGATGGGGTCTTAATCTTTATATTGCCCCCATCCTTGGAGGCGTTGGAGCAGAGGTTGAACACCAGAAAGGTTGATGGACAGGAGGTTATTCAGTTTCGGATGGCTCAAGCGAGGGATGAAATGAAGCAAGCCAGGTGGTATGATTACGTCATCGTCAACGATAGAATCGATGAAGCCGCCGAACAGCTGAAGTCCATCATCATCGCCGAACGATGCCGGCGGGAGAGGGTTTTAGAACGGACTGACATGAGCACGCTTTAGCATTGGGGGAGAACCATGGCGAGGATTACTGTAGAGGATTGTTTGGAGAAGGTGAGCAGCCGTTTTGAGCTCGTTATATTGGCTGCAAGGCGAGCAAAGATGCTCATAAGAGGGGCAAAACCAGTGGCTGAATCGACTAATCGGACCATTGTAACCGCCCTCAGGGAAATGGCAGCGAAAAAGGTTTACTTCGTTGAACCCCCCGAAGAGGAAAACGAAGAGGGCGATGTGAGACAGGTTGAGGAATAGCCCTTCTGTCTATGAACTCGGTTTCATTTAGGAAACCAGTCTTCTGCTTGATCCTCTGGCCTCAATAGCTTCTTGCGTTGGTTTCCACATCGATTCCCAGCTTCCTTATGATGAAGGCTCTCCTCTAGGGTTATACGGGGATCGTATTCCTCCCTAAAAGAGCGATTCCGAAATTTCCTTCAGGCCGAATTGGTGGTATCTTTTTCTTCTTAACATCACCTCGGTTTTATGATATTTAACGTATTGGGGACTCTAGGCCTTCATGCGGATTCGTTCGTGACGGATTCCATCGGCCACATAAATCAACGGGAAGAAATGAAATAGAGAGGCTATACTCTCCTCGGAGGAGTCATGCCGGCAAATTTGCCACCACAGTACTTTGAGGTGGAAAGGCGATTTCGAGAGGCAAAGGCGATCCCGGAAAAGATCAAGGCCTTAGAATCGATGTTGGCCATAATGCCCAAGCATAAGGGAACGGACAAACTCCGAGGACAGCTTAGGAGCAAACTCTCAAAGCTAAAAGTGGAATTGGAAAAAAAGGGGGGAACGGGAAGGAAGGGATCCCTATTCAACGTGAAACGGGAGGGAACGGCCCAGGTCGTGCTATTGGGATTTCCCAATGTGGGTAAGTCCCAATTAGTTTCGGTCCTCAGCAATGCAAACGCGGAAGTGGCCGATTATCCTTTTTCGACACGAAAGCCCATTCCCGGGATGGTGCCCTTTGAAAATATTCAAATTCAGTTGGTGGATGTGCCACCAATCAATTTTGAGATAGGCGAAGCCTGGTTGTCACCTATGGTGAGGAATGCCGATGCCCTTATCATTATGGTGGACTTGGAGAGCGATCCATTGGCTCAAATGGAGGGGGTTTTTGCCAAGTTGGAGGGAATTGGAATCAAACCCATTGGCTCCGAAGACGAGGAAATTGATGAGGAAGGGGAGAGGGTTTTTGAGCCAAAAAAGGCCTTGATTGCACCAAATAAGCTGGATCTAGAAGGGGCACAGGAGAAGGATCACATGCTTAGGGAAAGATACGGGAACTCCTTCCCAGTTTTCTCCCTTTCTGCCCAAAAGGGGATTGGCCTGGAGGATTTGAAGAGGGGAATTTTTGAGGCCTTGAATATCATGCGAGTATACACGAAGCCTCCGGGGAAAAAGCCCGACTTGAGTGAACCCGTGATCCTCAAAAAGGGGAGCACCGTGGAGGATGCGGGATATTCCGTGCACAAGGATTTCGTGAGGAAGATGAAGTTTGCCCGCATATGGGGGTCTGAGAAGTATCAAGGGCAGATGGTAAAGAAGGATTACATCTTGCATGATGGGGATGTAATAGAATTTCATACCTAATCCCGGAAAAAAGGTCACGCTGAGCGCTAAATTATGCAGTGTTGCAGTCAAACAAGGAATAAATCCTAAANNAAATGAGGATTTGGAATGTGCTTGTATTCCTTGAAGAGCGACTTTTTGAGAGATATGTTCGTATATTGCCGACATGAATAGGGGGTTCCCGAGTGCCCTGAAATCGGGATAGCGGGTTGGTTCGGGGGGAGGTTTCAAAAAGCCTCTTTGAAGCGTCGCAAAAAGATTGATGGAAGGGTTCTTCTTAGGGTTCTTGAGGGGAAGCGATGAAGGGTTGGAGAGGGGTTGACAGGAGGAAATTTTTGCGGTTGGAATCCCCTCTGCCCGTCCGGTTCAACCTGTATAACGTTCTCGGCAAACGGGATGCCTCGAGGAAGTTGGGGGGAATGGTTTCCAACGT
>JABAOC010036261.1_pt1 | contig 11686 bp, 13 predicted proteins | sample 7062161 | NCBI WGS metagenome assembly JABAOC01 (sample SAMN14538625, study PRJNA623070) | marine sediment metagenome | biome: marine biome [ENVO:00000428]; feature: marine pelagic biome [ENVO:01000023]; material: deep marine sediment [ENVO:00002113] | place: India: Gulf of Khambhat ... | reverse complement strand
CTGCCCTTACCTGGTAATTCTTTTTCTTCACTTTCTTTTTTCTTCTTTATTTTCCGGCCATGTTTTCTTTCATAATCAGCAGCAAAACGTTTCAAAGCTCTAACAGCAACAGGTTCATCAACTTCATTTCGGTTACAATTTTCCTCACAAATATGAGTACAAATCCTCCCACAAACACTTGGAAAAGGGTTTCTTTCTCTTATTAAATCAACTGCCTCTTGGAATTTACCTTCTCTAATGAGTGCAATATATCCTTGAACATGAACACCAGCAGGACATGCATGAACACAAGGAGGCACCCCAATTTTATCTATCGTATATTTTTGTGGAACTGCCTGTGGAAATGGTACATAAATTGCTTTTCTTAACCCATGCCCCATATCAAACTCATTTGGTTGCTCCACTGGACACACACTACTACATTCACCGCAACCAGTACATTTTTCAATATCAATATATCGTGGTTTCTTCTTAATCTTAGCTGTAAAATGTCCTGCATCACCCTTTATTCCTACCAATTCAGAATAGCTTAGAAGCTCTATATTTGGATGTCTTGCTACATCGACCATCTTTGGTGACATTATACACATGGAGCAATCATTGGTTGGAAACGTTTTATCCAATTGAGCCATGGCTCCTCCAATGCTAGATGTCTCCTCTAAAAGATATACTCTAAATCCTGAATCAGCGAGATCTAAAGCAGATTGCATTCCACCAATACCCCCACCAATGATTAAAACTGAACCGATTTTTTTAGGCATATTAGTCAAATATCTCCCTTAAACGTTCAATTTTTTCCAACAATGGTTTAACATTCACTTGATTCTCCTTAATCGCTAAATCCTTTTTTGGATCCAATCCCATCGCCAAACCTAAAAGCTGTGTATAGTATAAAATGGGAATATTATATTCGCAATTAAATGTAGATTCCACTGTAGGTTGAAACTCATCATACATTATGTTACAGAAAGGACATATAAGAGTTATAGCATCTGCCTTCGTTTCTTTGATGTGTTCAAGTTTTTGCTTTACCATTTTGATAGATGTTTCTTCATCAATTGCAAGAATACCTCCACCACAACATTGAAGTTTATCCCTGTATTGAATCGGAATTGCACCTGTTATCTCAATAAGTTTATCAAGACTTTGTGGATGGATTGGATTGTCAAAACCTTCAAAAATCTCAGAAGGTTTAATATAATGACAACCATAATGTGGAGCGATATTAAGTCCCGTTAAGGGTTTTTTAATCCATTTTTTTAATTTATCAATACCTATATCTTCATGAAGCATACGAGCAAAATGTTTAACCTTAACTCCACCATTATACTGATAACCTAAGTCCTTTAGTTTTGAGTTAATATATTTCAACTCCTTTGTAGATTTTTTATATTCAAAAAGCTTCTCCACTTCTGTAATATGACCTGTACAAGCACTGCAAAGCGTAATGATATTTAGGTCTTGAGCTTCAGCAAGAGCTAGATTTAGAGCAGCAATCGTTAATGCAGAACTATGATGAATGCTACCAAGAGGAAAACCACAGCACGAGAACTCTGGTATATCCACGAACTTAATTCCTAGTCTTTCAGCCACTTTTCGAGTAGAAAGCTCGTAATTTAATCCTTTAACTGATATAGTGCAACCGAGGAATAATGCGTATTTTCGTTCATTCATCTATATCACTACTTTTTATTACATCTTGTATACCAGTTCTTTTTAGAACCTGCTCTACTTCGTGGTTGATAAGATTTAATTTGGGCATTCCTTTTTTTAATCTTATTGTATTTTCGAATTCACTAATTTCTAAGATTCTACCATATTTTTGAAGAAATTTCACAATTAGCCTCATAGTCGAAGGTATGTAACCTTCTCTAACAGCAATATTTCTTACTGAAGCCATCAAGCGTGTTATCTTTACGTCTCTTGGACATAATTCATAACAGCTATAACAACTGGAGCAAAGCCAAATGAAATTACTTTTAAGAACCTCTTCCTTCAAACCCAATAAAATCATCCTTATGATTTTGCGTGGATTGTATTGATTATTCACAGAGAAAACTGGGCAGATGAGTGTACAGGTACCGCATGAAAAACAACGTTTAATATGTTCTCCACCAGGTTCTTCTGCAACTTTGTATTTAAAATTGGTATCCAATTCCTCCATCATTATAGGTTTTTTTCTCGATGATGAATTTATTTTGGTCATTCTTACACCTCTTAAACATAGCAGGAGTAGACATTTTATATTTTGCTCTCAATATATATCAATTTACATATATTAACGAACAATCTCTTAATAGTATTAGAGGTGATTGAGCAATGCTTATTTAATAATTTCTTCAATAAGTGAATAAATTTAAAGAGTTATGGTATTATGAGCCAATAAGCATTTTATATAAATAATGAAAAAAGGCCACGTCTTATCGATAATAAGGATATTGAATTCAGCAGTTCTTCCTTATTATCTTCGCGATAATCCATCTTATTAAAACTCTGATAATACTGAAAATTAAAATACAATATCAATTACTATTTGTACAATATTAAGTTTTTTAACTATATCACTCTTCCATTTAACATATTTTACTCTATTAATTCAAGTGCAATTCAATGATTGATATCAATATATTGAATTTAATATCAATTATTAATAAATGTTAAATATACACATATTAATTCGAATTAGATATCTATGGAAAAAACTCCATGTGAGTATATTTTTTGGAATGTTTTACCTTCTATTAGAAAAGAAATTTGCCGAAGTTTAATAGAAAATAATGATTTGAATCAAAGTCAAGCCGCTGAAAAACTTGGAATAACGACCGCAGCAGTATGTCAATATCTATCTGATAAACGAGGATGCTTTAATATTGCTGACAGTTATATATTGAGTGAAATTAATAAATCAGCAAAAGTTATTCTCAAACACGGATCCACACAGTTAGGTAATGAAACTTGCAGAATCTGCAGTCTTTTGAAAGTTAGAAAAATCATGACTAAGAGGTAGATCTTAAAATTTTAATTTACTAAAAATTCTTCTAGCTAAAAACAACATTGGTAGGGATTATTTTAAAGTATAAAAAAAGAGAGGAGAGGAGTTATTATAGATTTATAGTTCCACTAGTCGTCTTAATATTGGTAATGCATTTGGAAACCGTTCAAACAGCCACTCCAACAGATTGAAATCGAAGGGTTTATTTCTAGGCATTGTAACTTCTAATAATCCCCAGATACTCAGAGCTCCTTTGGTATCTTTAGCCCTGGCATTGATAGTATATGTCCCATCTTCATCCCAAGCATGACTCACAGTTTGTGGATCACCAGAATCAAAAGGGCCGAACCAGTCTTTAGAAGTATTATCTCCCCAGTCGATTAAATAGTAGACCTTGTCGCCATCGGGATCTGTTGAATTGACCGTATAGTCATATTCTGTTCCTGTTTTTCCACTTGTTGTCCCGTTAATAATTGGTGCTTTTGGGGGGTGATTTACAATTTTAGGGTATTTAAAAATTTTAACCTCGTCGATTTTTCCATTAAAATAATTTGTTTCGTTATTACTACTTCTACCAATTTTAGCTCTTTTAAAATCAGCATTAGTAATTGGACATAACCAATTAGTCCTATTATCTTCTAATTCATCATCGACATAGAGTTCTACGGTTGGGTTGCCCGTATTGCCATAAAATTTCGCTTCAATATAATGCCACTGTCCATCGTTAAAACCTTCTTGTGAAAGCGCAAATATTAAACAAGCTGTTGTACCTGTCCGAAATAAAATAGAACCATTTGCATTCAATTCTAATGAGGCATAAACAGTAATACCATCTGGATAGCTCATTGCATATATAGTACCAGCATTTTCTGTCGTAGTATTAATGTATGCTGAAATTATATAATCATCAGTTTTATTTAAACCTAGATTTACCGAATGAGGATCTAAATTAACATAACTATCTGCTCCATTAAAATTTAGTGCAAAACTGGAATATCCCGTAGTCCATGTAGCCCCATGAATCGTACCATCATAACCGTTTCCCGAATAATCATGTGCAGTGGTTCCGTTACCTTCATCGAAATTCCAATAAGCTATTAAACCTTGATTAGTAGATAGAGGATTTGTTTGAACTTCTTCAATTCGTTGTTTTCTCATTATTCCAATATCTCCACTAATACTTGGTAACACACTTGCTCCAATAAAAATCATTATTATTATACAAACAAGACTTCTTCTATACAATCTTACTTTCATTTTAAATCCCCAAAAATTGTATAATTAATTGTTGAATTATTGGTAACGCGTGTGGAAACCGTTCAAACAGCCAATCCAACAGATTGAAGTTGTAATTAAAAGGTTTAGGCACTCTTAACTCAAATGACCCCAAACCACTTTCAGCATCATAGAAGTCAACGGCTGTAGCTGTTATTGTATATTTCCCTTTATCTGTCCAAGAGTGACTTGCCGTCACCTCTTCTCCTGCTGTATACATGAGAGTTGTCTCGTTATCAGATCCATCACCCCAATCAATAATGAATTTAACACCATCGTTCTCAGGGTCTGTTGCATCGAATGTGAAATTAACTTCGTAACCTGTCCCAATCTTATTGGGACCATTTATAACTGGTATATCTGGAGCAGTATTATTTCTGATTGGAAGTCCTGCTTCCTTCCACGCTTTTATTCCCCCAAACATGTCGTATTGTGTTCCTGTAAAATTATTGTAATAGAGTTCATAGGATCCAATAGAACTTTGATGTCCACAACAACTGTAAAGAATAACCTCATTGCCGATATGTTTTTCCATAAATAATGACCTATTATAGTCATCCTTAAGCTTATCAACAATATACCATATTGGGCTTTCTGGCCATGGAGTATTAATAAATCCGGTATTCCATTCATCAAGTTTTCTAACATCTACAAGTGTTTGAATGCCGTTTCCTGTATCACTACACAGTAACATAGTTTCATTAATTGTTAGTTCATAAATTCCACCCTGTGCTGTGGGAAGTCCTGCGGTGTTCCATGCAGTTATTCCACCAACCATATTGTATATTTTTCCTGTAAAATTATTTTCGATAAGGATTTTAGTTGCTACAAAACTTCTATAGCCGCCTTTGCAGTAAAGAACAACATCACAATCTTTATACTGATACATAAATGTCGATAAATTATCATTCTTAAATAAATCAAGGAGAAACCATCTTGGATGTTCAGGAAATGGAGTATCTATCCGTTGAGGTTTCCATTCATCAATCCTTCGAACATCTATTGGTATTTCAATAGTGGTTGTATCTGTTAAAAGATCCCATGTTTCATTAGCTGTTATATTTGTATAACCATTTGCTAAATTTTGCGATATTTTATTATCAATTGTCATGTTGATTACTTGTTTATTTTTACTCAGAGCGTTTACAGTCACTCCTGTAGACACCAGCATTAATGCTATTATAAATAGCGAGATGATCAATTTCTTTTTCATTTTTTCCCCCATAATTTTTATAATATATTATATTAATAATATCTTATATAAAGTTAACGTGGGTTAATTCCTATATTTGTCACAAAATCATTTTACAAAGAATTTGAAGTAACTTCTGCAACTTGAAGTAATTCTTAAAATAGATTCTTCTTTACAAAAACAACAATTGGCAGGAATTTTATCGCAAGTATTATAAAGTAGTATTAACAATTGTTAATTATGGAAGGGAAAAACGTAAAATACTTGGTAAATGCGAGGTTTAAATAATGTCTAGTATTCCATTTGTTCTTTTAAATGGGAATGATTTTCATCATATGATGGATTGGGGACTTCATATGATGAATTGGTGGGGAATCCCGTATATAGGTTACTGGAACATCGGTTTATGGATTATACAATTAATCGTTGCATTTCTAGTACTTAATGATGCTGAAAAAAGGAAAATGAATGGTTTATTATGGTTTATTCTAATAATTCTACCTTGGATAGGTATTCTGTTCATAATTGGATATTTGATCGTTAGAAGAGAGGAAGAAGAAGTTAAAGAATCACTTGATGACGCTTTGAAAATTCTCAATGAAAGATATGCAAGTGGTGAAATTACACGCAAAGAGTATTTTTAAACAAAAAGAGATTTAGAAAATATGAGGGGGAGAGATGGATCAACATAGTGGTGAGAAGGAAAAGAGATGTCCAATATGTAACGAAATAATACGATCTGATGCATCGTTACATGATTATTGTAAACTTTGTGGCATGGGAATTACTGACCCATATAATGCTCCAAAACTTCAAACTAAAAAAGGATTAGCTTTATTCTGTTGTATAAAATGCTGTAACATATATATGGAGAGATTACATAATAAATCACGGTCTGTAAATGCAGAAAATAATTAACTAAAACATTTAAATTTTATTTGTGTCTAAAAGTTTTATTTGTTACTGAAATATAAGTTCAAGCTATAAATTAAAAATATCTAAAAAACTACCATGATGAAATAATATGTTACTCGAAATATTCTCAATAATCACAATCGTTATTTTAGTATTTTATTTTGTAATTTTAAGATTAGTCAGGAGGTTAAATCCATTTCCTGCACCAGCATTTATTGGTCGATTTCTTGATAGTAATATCAGAAGAAAAATACAATCTCCAGAGAAAGTTATCAAACGCAGTGGAATTCAAAAGAATATGAAAGTATTAGAGATAGGTTGTGGAAGTGGAGCATTTACCACTTTTGTTGCACATGCTGTTGGAAATAAAGGAAAGGTCTATGCTCTTGATATTCAACCGAAAATGTTACAACAATTAGAAAATAAACTATCTCAGCCTGAGTATAAGAACATCACAAATATCAAAATGATAGAAAGTAGTGCATATGATTTACCGTTTGATGATAATTCTCTTGATCTTGTCCTTATGGTAACGGTATTCGGTGAGATCCCCGATCATAATAAAGCATTGAAAGAGATAAAAAGAGTGTTAAAACCCAGTGGTATTCTTGCAATATCAGAACTCTTTCTTGATCCCGACTACTTGTTAAAATCCTCAATTAAGAAAATTGGTGAACAGGTAGGATTTAAACTTGATAATATATCTGGAAGTTTCTGGAATTACACAATCAAATTTAAATTTCCCAAAGATTAACAGATTCTTCTGGCTAAAAACAACCGTGGTTGGAATTAAAAAAGTCGCAAAAACTTGAGATTATTGGTTGTTATACTTCTCGATTATTTGTAGGTTTATATAAATAGAAAGAATAAGATGGGTCTCAAAACTTTAAGGAGATAGTTGACCTCGTGAAAAGATTTTGCTGTTATACATCTTGTTAGAGAATCTACCTATATATAAGAAGGACATATATACATTGTTTTTATGGTCGAAAACGAAGATATGTTTCATCATCATGAAGTTCAATTGGGACTATCCTGCTATAATAAATAGGTCTATCTCGTTCAACATATTTCAGGTGACAAAAAACAAGATATTGGATAACATTATCATGAGATAATGTTTCGCCACTTTCTTTGTGTAGTCTTTCTTTAAATGCATGCAAAGAAGTAAGTGTATGACTATTAATTCTCATCATTGAATCTGTTTTGTAATGTTTTTGTTTCATCATTTCATCTAATGCTTCCTTATCTATAGCGAATATCATTTTTTTCCTCTATTTTTTAGAGTTATATTTTTATTTAGAAGTTGCTGCTTGTGACATAATCCTTCGTGGTCCCTTTACATCAACTCCGGTTGTCACGATTTAAATCAAGTGTATGGAATTTTTTAAGTTCTTCAAGAAGAGCATAAAACATTTCTTTGCTGTAAATCGGCAAACTTGTATCTGCAAAATGTTGTTTATGAAATTCTACTAAAAACTCACTCGACATTACTCTTCCTCATTTATATAAAAAATTTATTTACAGCTAGACTAATCAGAGCTGATATAGAAATTCTATGTGAATTAGCATAATCATCGATTAGATTTTTTGTTTTTTTATCTAAGGATATACGGGTAATTTCTAGACGTGCCATATTAAAAAAGATTAATAACGTTTATAAGTATTATATTTGAGTGTCAAAACTTATAAAGTTTTTAAAAGAAAGATTTAAATGTCCAATATAATAACAAGAAAAAATGTTTATCAAAGACCTAGATATCGAACAATTTTATTTTTAATATATACTTATTCTGAACATCCTAAAATGGATGTAAAAATAAAATTTTCTAATTTAAAATATATCTTAGTAAAAAAATCTTATCCAAGATTAAAACGTAGAATGAGTGAATTTTTTTCATACCAGCATAATCAAGATTTGATTGATGAATATACTTTACATTATAAGAAAGGAAAGATAGATAAAAAAACATATAATTTTCAAATGAAATTGTTGAAACGACCAATGTTACAAGAGATATTTGAAGAGGGTTGGATGTCAGAAAATGATAAATTTAAATCTGAAAAAGGATTATATGACGCAATTATTAAATTAGTAAATTTAGACTTAATTGAAATTAAACCAGATATTAAAGGTTACGATTATTATATGATGAAAGATGAGGGCATAAAAATTGTTTTAAGTGGAAAAATTGAGGATCTTATCAAAAATGAGTTTACAAAGGATGTTCAGGCATTAGCACAATGTTATGGATTAATAATATGATTATTATTGGAGAGAAGAAAGCTACAAAGTGAAAATGTATCACACTAATGTTATTTTTTTGTTGATAATTTTTCTAATTTTTCACCAAGCATATCAATCATTTGCTTCAATACTTGTGGATCATCCAACATTGCATCAACACTATATCCTGTTATTGTTGCTCTTTCTTTTTGTCTATCATATTCTATAACTGATTTTTCATCAAGTCCAAGACTACATCCATTACAAAATTTTGCAGCAGGATCGTTGCTAATGCTGCATCTTGGGCATTCAATAGATTGAAATTTATCTTTTTCAGTTTTTTCTTCAATTAAACCATGGAGTGAAAGTATTGCTTTATCCATATCTCTACCACTTAAATGTACATAAGTTGCGGCTACCTTACTTCCTGGAATCCATCCCATATATGCACATAATTGAGCTTCAGTAAGCTTCTTAGCTAGTTCAGTAGCTCTTGAATGTCTAAAATGATGGGGATTTATAGGTTTATCAACATCTGCTTTTAAAGCTGCTCTCTTCAATATTTTTCTGTAATTTTGATAAACCACATTTACTCCCTTTTTATAGTTTGAAATACCACAAAACAATGGACTGTTTTTGTTTTTTCTATCTGGATGCTGTGTTAACCAATTACTCAAAGCTGGTGCACTTGCAATTATCCTAATTTTCCTGGGACCAGTTTTCCCTTCTGGAATTAATATTTTTGCCCCAAATTTATCACCTTCAAAATCTTTAATTCTGATGCTCATAATTTCTCCGATTCGAGCTCCAGATTCATATAAAAATAAAACAAACGCTCGATCTCGTAAATTTTGTGTCCCATTAGCAATTTTTTTAACATCATCCATTGATAATAGTTCATCTGGAAGTTTTTTATTTCTTTTAGACATCTTTGGATGTATCCATTTTACCTCAGGAGGATATTCTTCATCTTTTCCATTAAGCCATTTGTAAAATCGTTTTAATATTGTTTTATAAGTGTAAATTGTCCATTCAGCAGCAGGTTTCCCACGACCATTATCCATATAGTTTAACTTTAAAATTAATTCTTGGATATCCTTTTTAGTTGCATTCTTAAAATCTTTTAACAAAAAACTATCTAATTTTTTTAATACTGTATAAGATTTGTATAATCTTTTATTAGATATATCAGAAGCTGCTTGATTATTGATAAAACCAATAATGTGTTTTTTATTTGCTTCTAAAACACGAGATTGTAATAAGTTTCTTTTTACAATCTCTAAATCTTTACCATTTATATCTATATGTACCAAACTAATAAAAATAATGTAAATTAGTTTGGGCTTTTAACCTTTACTATAAGGGCCCGAGGCGGGATTTGAACCCGCCACAGAGGATCCACAGTCCCATATGTTACCAGGCTACACTACCCGGGCCATATTTTTAGATGGAGTCAATATTTGAAGGATTATTAAATTATTGTTGGCAATCCTTTAATATCCTTACATTATTGTCGGAGTGCATGATTTTTGATACTATATAAAGCTAACGTACAAATTATGTTAATAGTTGGCAATCTGCAATATTCTTTATAATTATCAAAATCGACAATATGGCAGCCATGAAAATGTAATAATTGTAGATCCAGTACCATTTTAGCTTCATTTTCCGTAATTACATACAGACCTGCTTTAAAACTCTATTTATGAGCTTGTAATCCCTATGTTTTTCACCCATAACACTAGGGTAAACATGCATATTAGGACTAAATTCAGCATTTTTGCTTTATTTATGGCAAAAAATAATGTTTTCTTTTTCGACTATGCGAAATTTTATTAACTACCAAATCTTCGAAATCACTATGGTTTTAAAAAAAAGAACTATAAAAAAAATATTTGAATTGAGAAATAAGGGTTTATCGATACGGAAAATCGCAAAAAAATTGGGTATTTCACCTACCAGCGTATCGGAGTACATTAAACGTGGGTATATGGAGAAAAAAGCAGGTTCTAAAAAAGTTAGACCAGTTACCCGTGGGAAAAAGAAGGTTTTAGACGATGATTTCCTAGAAATGCCCGAATTGCTGGATAAAATTATTCGTGAAGTCACGTCTCACCCTTCACGGCCTGGTATTGTACGATTGGTAAGTGGATATGTAGAAAATCCACGGAAAAGTGTTAAGGTTCTTGCTGAGGCATTGGATCTCAACGGGATCAAAGTATTTGATAAGAAAATGATTTTACGAAACTGGGCTAATCAGATGGGTATCAAGAATGCTGATAAATATACAGATTCTCTTATAAAAAAGAACGATAAAGTTGTATCGACAACCGATACACCGTTAACGGCTGGTTCAGTGCTTAAAGATCATTACGAGAAGGAAATTGAGTTTCTAAAATGGCGGAAATATCTGAAAGACATGAAAACGGAACCTGTGGAATCTAAACCAGTTCAGGAGGAAAATATACCTCATATTATTGATGGCAGGGTTGTCTATCTCACACCCAGTGAGTATCTTGAATGGACGAAGTATGAAGAGGAAAAAAGGAATGATGAGAAGGAGCGTGCGGAACGCAGAGCGGAACGTAAAAGACAGGATGAGGAGCGTAGGCACCGTGAAACCGAGCAGGAGACCCAGAAAGATCTTGTTGAATGGGTGATCGGTGAGGGCAACACAGCTAGGACGATAATGGTAAGACCTGAAACTGTTCCGTTGTTGATCCAGGCTCAGAGTAAGAAGAGTGACGAGTCGGATGAGGTTAAGACGTTGCGTGAAGATCTGAAGGAGCTGCAGAACAAGTTCAACCGGTTTCAGACGAGTGCTTTGCAGAGGGAAAAAAGTAAGCTTAAAGCACCACAGATAGCTGGGGTTCCCCTCGACGGGTTGGCAAAGCAAAAGGACAAGCTTGAGAGACACGGCACAACTCAACCTAGCAAAGAAAAACAAATGGAAGATAAGAATGGGTCAAGGGGTATTAAAATATTTGATAGAGAGAATAGAAAGGGTCCTATCAGAGAGATTCTTCTGCCTCGCACTAGCCTTCGCCCGACGGATATACTTGATACCAAGTTCACATATGAGCAG
>JABAOC010012957.1_pt3 | contig 11693 bp, 11 predicted proteins | sample 7062161 | NCBI WGS metagenome assembly JABAOC01 (sample SAMN14538625, study PRJNA623070) | marine sediment metagenome | biome: marine biome [ENVO:00000428]; feature: marine pelagic biome [ENVO:01000023]; material: deep marine sediment [ENVO:00002113] | place: India: Gulf of Khambhat ... | reverse complement strand
CGGCTGCCTCTGTGAGTCCATGGTGTTGGTTCACATGGTGCCCTTCGCTATAAATATCGATATTTCAGGAGCTTTGGCGGCAGTAGCTTTGGGAGCAGTTGGTTTCAGCAGCATCTTTGGAAAGGTGGTTATGGGTGCCCTCTCGGATAGGATCGGGAGAATCCGCATCCTCTCGATCACCTACGCTGTGCAGGCGAGTTCCATGTTTCTAATTATCTTCACAGGCAATCTATGGATGCTCTATGTCTTCGCCATAATCTTTGGATTTTCATATGGAGGATGGGTGCCTCAGTATCCTAATATGATGAGGGATTTCTTCGGGCTCAGGCATGCCGGCATTTTGATGGGGATCCTATCTACCGGCTGGGGATTGGGAGGACTCCTGGGTCCCACACTAGGGGGTCTCATCTTCGATCTATCAGGTAACTATCAATCAGCCTTCTTACTGGGAGAGATTGTATCCATTTTGGCCTTTCTAATATCGATATTCTTGAAACCTCCGAGGACCGCAAATAACTGAATCATCAGTTATATCGATAACTCCTATCTACTAATAGAAGCAAGGAATAGCTCTCGAGGAAACCCCTAAGGGGATAAATGTGTCGGAGATAGTGGGTATATCTCCAACGAGAAATTCTAATAAGTGATCGATCGTTTTTCATAGGTAGGTGGTTCTGTGAAGGAGAAAATCTTGTTGGCTGAGATGACTTGGTCTGAGGTGAAAGATCAATTGGAGGTATCTGATGTGGCCCTGATCCCGGTGGGCTCCACGGAACAGCATGGGAGACACTTACCATTCAAAACTGATGTATTTATAGCTTCTAACATTGCTCAGAGGGCAGCCGAAGAAGTCTTCGAGGACGTAAAGGCCATTGTTGTGCCTTCTATTTGTTACGGGGTTTCCAGGGAGCATATGGATTTTCCCGGTTCGATAACGTTGATGCCANNGTCATGGATATCTGTAGGAGCTTGGTGCACCATGGCTTCAGGAAGATTGTCATTGTTAACGGACACGGCGGTTATGGACATGCCCCCCTCCTCCAAGTTGCTATTACAGATCTGAAAGAAGAAACGGGAGCGTTCTTCGCTTTGGTAAACTATTTTGAACTTGTGGCAGACGTGATGAGGGAGGTCGCGGAGACAGAGACACAGTTCCATGCCGATGAGGTGGAGACGTCGTTGGCTCTTTCCTTAGGCTACGACGCCGACATGGAAGAGGCGGAGAAGTGCTTTTTAAATTCAAAGTCTAAGTTCTGGTCTTATGACTTCTTTTCTCCGAAAAGAGTTAGGATAGCACTTCCGTCGGTGAAGGACAGAGGAACCGATTCCGGAACACAGGGAGACCCTACAAAAGCTACGAAAGAGAAGGGTGAGAGAATCTTGAAGGCTGCTGTAGAAAGGTTGGCGGATTTCCTCAGGGAAATTAAAGCGGGAGATTGAATTAGAAGCCCCTTTGAGAGGCAGGGGGACTAAACTTTGTAATCTCACCGGCGATGTCGGTAAGCATCATCTCCTTGGCCTCTTCAGAGTCATCTGTTTGGCCCAGTACCCACATGAGCTTCACGTAGGCCGTCTCAGGAAGCATGTTCTCCAGAGGGAAACCTCCTGCCTTGAGAAGATCTCGCCCGTTGTCATAGACCCTAAGGTTGGTCCTTCCCCAGATGCATTGAGAGGTTATGCATATGACTATACCTTGGTCGACAGCCCTCTTGATGGAGGGAAAGCAGGGACTGTTGAGGTGGCCCAACCCCGAACCTTCGAAAACCAGTCCTCTGTAGTCTTTATCCACGAGGAAGTCTATGATCTCAGGTCTGAAGTTGGGGTGAAACTTTATCAGAGCCACTCTCTCGTCGAATCTTGTGTTTAGGTTAAGCTCCCTCTCAGGGTCTCTGATTCGGTAGCCGTCTCCGAACATTTCAACACTACCTTTAAAGACCCTGCCATAGGGTGTAGCGTCAACCGTCTGGAAGGCGTCTCTCCTGCTCGTATGGTTCTTCCGGTTTCTTGTACCTCTGTGAAGGACAACCACTTCATCTGAAGGATTCTCGTGCATAACCACGGCCACCTCTGCGAAAGGTGCCTTGGCGGCGGCGACGACAGCGGAGATGAGGTTAAGAGCCGCGTCGGAACTGGGGCGGTCGGATGAGCGCTGAGAGGCCGTCATGACCACCGGTACAGGGAGATTCTGCAAAGCAAAGCTGAGAGCGGCCGACGTATATCCCAGGGTATCAGTTCCGTGGAGAATCACGATCCCATCCGTCCCCCGCCTTATTTTATCTGCCGCTTCTGTGGCTATCCTGATCCAGTCTTTCACTGTCAGGTTCTCACTGTAAATGCTCATGATGACTTCAGGCTCCACGGCCGCGTACTCCCTGAGCTCCGGCAGAATTTCCACGAGCTCTTCGGCGGAGATAGCAGGTCTGACGGCGCCAGTACGGTAGTCTACCTTACTGGCGATGGTTCCACCAGTACCTAGGATTGAGACACGGGGTAAACCCTCTATCTTTTCCGGTCTCTCCGGTACTGTTGCTGACTGGGCTTCGCCATGACTAAGGAGTCTGATCTTGAGATCTGGAGTATATCTGATGCCTACATTGTAACCACTCTCTAATTTTATGACGATGTGCTTACTATCGGCCAGCTCATGCCTAGGCATCAGTGCACCCCTGATTTTCTTTCCTTTTGTCTCGATCTCCACCTCACTTCCCACCTTTATGTTAAGGGAGGAAAGAAGCTCCCTAACTCTTCCCACATAGCCCCTGAGCTCTGATTTCAAGATGGCTCTCACCCAATATCTATGGAGATTATGGTCATCATCCAATATCTATTTTTTGAACATACAAGATACGGTGAGCCTACAGTACTGAGCTTTGACACGAGGTGTGGAGGTCCTTTGATGGCTAAGAAGGAGATGAAGATCGAGATAACCTAAAAAATTTCACTAAGAATACTGACTTACTCACCACATGCCTCTTAAAAATTTCAAGGCATTCTGGAAGAAGTTGCTGAGTCAATCCTTGAATTGAGGATGCACACGATGTGGTTCACCGCTTTACGTTAGCTACAGTTCTTTTGACACATAGGGTCCGTCTCTTTTGTATCCCCACCTATAGTAGTATGGTTTAGCTCCAACTCCAGAGATGATCACCAGCTTTAAGGCATCATATTCCTCCTTTGCAATCCTTTCTGCTTCTCTTAGCAGCCTCCTTCCATATCCATGGTGCTGCCAGCTTTGTTCCTCCCTCGATCCCAGAGGGACCACGGGTCCATAGACGTGGAGCTCCCTGACCAACATTGCTCTCGAGCTCCTTATCTCGGGTCTGTGGACCTCTTCCGAAGGATGTCTAAGCCTGAGGAAACCAATAAGGATGTCTTGCTGCACGTCCTCGTAAGAGAGAAAGAGCTCCTCTCCATCAGAGGCAAGGTATCTCTCAATCGCTGGGTGTATGTTTTCGGATCTTGGTCTCACACCGAGTCTTTGTTCCACGTGCCCGACCTCCCTACATCTTATGCACTGACATCGAGCCCCCTCTTGGCTAAGCTTTTCGTACACGCATTCTCTGAGATTTCCTTTTTTGACGCCGGCAACAATTTGATTGGCAGGTATGTCCCTCTGAATTCGTTGTATCCTCACCCACTTAGGTATTATCCTTTTGGTTTTGGCGATAATATCCTCAACCCTCTCAACTGGATATGGTTTGTACTCTCCTCTCAACCACATCTCGTATAACTCTGTTCCTTCAAGTACCAGTGTTGGATATATTTTTAGAGCGTCTGGCTTGAAACGTTCATCTCTAAATAACGCCTCAAACATTTTTAGATCTCTCTTACAATCGGTGCCAGGAAGGTTTAACATGATGTGATAGCAAACTTTGTAGNNTTAAGCCTCTTCGTCGCCTCTACAACATCCTTTACCTTATGACCTCTCTTTACCCTCATGTATATATCGTCGAAGAGAGTCTGCACCCCTAATTCCACGCGGGTGAAGCCCTTCTTGAGCATCCAGTTGATCTGAGCCTCACCTACTTGGTCTGGCCGCGTCTCCAAAGTCATTCCTACAAGCCTGTAGTGGCTACTCTCGGCGGCAGTTAATGACTCTTCATAGGTCTTCGGCCTCCAGCCTAGAATTCCCTCCATCACGCCTATCATATATCTTTCTCGATAGGCCACAGGGGTAGTGTTGAAAGTGCCCCCTTGTACGATGAGGTCAACCTTCTGGGTTCTGTGACCAATCTCCTCTAGCTGCTTCAGCCTCTGCCTGATCTGACGTGTTGGATCAAATAAATTCTCTATGCCTCGTCTCGCAGCTGGTTCTTGCCCTGTGTAAGAGATTGGTGCACCGACGTAGTGGGGACAATATGTACATCGTCCGTGGGGACATTCGTAGGGTTCGGTCATAATGGAGATGATGGCAATACCTGAGATACCCCTAGTGGGTTTAAGTCTTAAGATGGGGGTTGTCTCCACTCTGTAAGGACCTGAGTGACGGATTATCTCGGGGTTTGACGGGAACTTCTGTAGTCTGTATCTTCTGCAGGCTTCTGCCTTGATCCTCGAGATCTCTTTCTCTGTCTTAACATTCCCTTCACATATCTGCTTCGCTATCTCTCTACAAGCTTCGACAAAAGCTGGATCGTCCATGTTCCCTAATGAAGATGACCTTAAATGTCCATGTTCGTCTTTATTGGTCAAGGGTAAAAGGCCTCGCTATCTATAAAGAAACTAAGATATAGTTAAAAAAGAACTCTGATGAAGAACCTGTATTAATAAGATACGNNTTCAAAACCTAGAAACATAATCTGATCAAGACAGAGATGGAATTACCCTAGACGAAAAAGCTATGGGTATGAGTGCCAGGGAATCGCAGTAATCGTGACCACGGGGAGGATGGAATATCTTGACGCGTCCACTACTCGTATATTCGTATTGGATCCGCTGGAGCTGATGTATTCAGTATAGATTATACACCCTTGCTCCATTATCAGCTTCAGATTCTCATAGATGTCCTGCTTGGTCATGTTTTATTAATGTCCAGATCACGGATAAGGTAGCTAACTCAGCTTTCGTATCTGAGTCTGCACTAACTATAATTATCACGTCTCCCTGTTTCAAGTTGAGTGCCTTCAATCGCTCCCACACCGAGTTGGGATACTTATCGATATGTTCCGCGGTTTCGGGTGGAATATAGAAGCGATCGTCTTTATAGATCAGGGTTGTGGCTCCAAACCCTCCAGCTGTGATGGCACTGTCTCTTTGTCTAAGACCATTTGACACTTCGTCCGCTGCTCCTCTAACAACCGCAACCATGTTATGGTCACTAATCGCCAATTTTCCATCATCGAACCTAGTGAACACCGGCATCTTGCCGATCATTTCTTCATACATCTTATGGCCTTTTCTGGAGAGGACGATACCTCCTCTTCTAACGATTATCATGTTTTCTTCTTTTAGTCTGCTTACCAGAGTTTTAACAGCGCCTGGACCTATGTTAATTCGTTTTGCCAAAGTGCTCCTTCCAATAAGCCTCTCCTTGCCGAGAACCAGTAAAGCATTAGCGGCGTGAATCTTAGAGAAGGAGGGTTTAGGACCTATGATTTTGGCGTCCACAATTTTTTCGAGTAGATCAAAGACCTTCAAACAGATTCGCCCTATGAGGAGGAACTTCTTATACTTAGTTGTTTCATGATCTCTACCCTAAATCTTTTTTTGTAGCGTTCGAATATCCCCACCGTTTTCATTCCAAGAACCGCTATAAAAGTGATGTTTCCAATCGCGTGAAGTGTATCGAACCAGAAGCTTCGACTCAAGCTTATGATGAATGTCGTAAATGTTAGTGGATGGATGAATGAAGCCCAGAACCAGAGATTCATTATCACGCCGTAAAAGTAGCCCCATGAAAAGCTAAAGACCATAAGCCCTCTCTTTCCAGGTTTTAGTCTCCTTACATAGGAGGCTGACACTCCAACCAGACCCCATGCAAACATTTGATATGGAGTCCAAGGGCCATGACCCAGGAAGAAGTTTGAAATCAGAGGAGTTAGAAGTCCAACCATGAACCCGGTCATCGGTCCAAAGACGTATCCCGAACAGGTTATGAGGTATGTACTGGGTTGAATGCCTGGTATCGCGGCGAAGGGGACCCTAGCTGCTGCTGAGACGGCACCCAGGATTGAAACTAGCGCTATCTCCTTCGAGCTATTTTTGGAAGACCCGAATTTGAAGAAGAAAGCTATCAAGATCAGTGCGATAACTATTGTGACCATTAAACTTAAGCCCCCAGGGCTGCTCAGAAAATCTAGTTGCAAACCTGGGAATGATAATTGGGCAATCGAGAAAGGATCGCATATGCATAGCATGATAAAGAAGAGGATTCGGCTCCTTCTCATTTCAATACTCTCAAAGCATCCTCAACCGTGAGGATGTTGCTTGGGACGCCGTACTTTGAATAGGCTTGAACTAGGCGGTTGATTTGTGGGGAGAAAAGCAGTGCTTTTGATAGGGTCTCCTTCTTAGGGCCGTCTAGGATGACCCTTCCCTCGCTCATTAATATGACTCTGTCGGAGTAATCTGCAACGGTCTCTATGTCATGGGTTACGAGGATTATCGTGTTACCTCTCTTCCTGTATTTATCTAGAAATCCCATTAGGTCATTTTTTAACCCGTAGTCCATTCCCCTGGTAGGTTCATCTAGAACAAGTATCTTGGGACTCCTAGCGATTACCGAGGCAATGGCAGCTCTTTCTCTTTCCCCTCCGCTTAGGTATCGTGGATACTGGTCTCTATAAGGTAGGAGGCTGAACTCTTCAAGGACCTGGGTAACCCTTTGCTCTATCTCGTCTTCGGAGAGGTCTAGGTGTTTTAGGCTTGAGAGGATCTCCTCCTCAACCGTCTCTCCGATGAGGTGGACATTGGGGTTTTGAAACACATATCCGACCATTCGTGCCAACTCGGCGACACTAGCTTTGCTCGTGTCAACCCCGTAAATGGCGATGTTTCCCTGCGTCGGCTTTAAGAGCCCATTGAAATGTTTTGTTAGGGTAGTCTTCCCTGACGCGTTTCGCCCTATTATGGAGACAAATTCTCTTTCATGAATCTTCAAGTTAATGTTTTTGAGGGCTATAGGCCCGTTAGGATAGGTGTAGCTTAGACCTCTGATCTCGATGATGAGGTCTCCTTTGGGTCTCTCTTCTTCTTTTGGGGTGAAACTTGTTTCTCTAAAGGCTTGGTCAAGGATTGGCCTGGCCTCCTTCACCGTCAGTGGGGTTTTTTTCACCTTTACGCCTCTTCTAGCCAGCTCTTTGATAAGTCTAGCTACAGGAGGTACACCTACTCTTATACTCTCTATCTCACCACTTCTCAGAATCTCTCTGGGACTTCCATCCCTCAGGACCCTGCCATCACACATTAGCAGCATCCTGTCAACGTGATGAACGACTCTGTCCAGCCTATGTTCAACTAGGACAACCGTTATGCCTAACTCATCGTTCAACTTCTCTACGACCATAAGAATCTCTTCGGCTCCCTTGGGGTCTAACTGGGATGTCGGCTCATCTAAAACTAGAATGTCGGGGTGTAGAGCCATAACAGATGCCAGAGCCGTCTTCTGCTTCTCTCCACTCGAGAGTTCCTGAAGTTGTCTGTAACGTAGATGAGAGATACCGACCGCATCCAAAGCTTCTTCGATTCTTTTTGTGATGATGTTCTCAGAGAAACCTAGGTTCTCCAGGCCGAAGGCTATCTCTCTTTCCACGTCAACCGTGAAAAGTTGATTCTCAGGGTCTTGAAAGATCATGCCAACTATCTCAGCCAGTTCTTTGGTCGAGTGTTCACTTGTATCAAGACCCTGTACTTCAACTCTCCCGAATAAATGCCCCCCATAGAAGTTAGGTATCAGTCCATTGAGGCACCTACATAGGCTGGACTTACCGCTACCGGTGGGACCCGATACGAGTAAGAACTCCCCATCCAGAATGTTTAGATTGATGTCTTCAAGAGCTGGTCTTTCAGCATCGGAATAGTAGAATGTGAAGTTTTCGAACCTAATCAAATTGGCGGATCCCCCTATACAAAATCGAAGAAAACGCTAGGGAGAACAGAAGAAGAGATAGGGCTAGTATCACCCAGGGTTCAACTCCATCCATTCTCACAGCCTGTAAGGCTGGATAGTATCGATAACTCCCGTAATCTAAAAGTCTTATCAGCACGCCGAAGATCAGTGGGGAGAACATGAATGCCAGAATAACATAGTCAAGTTTGCTCATATCTATCTTCTTATAGGCTGTTCGCTTCTCCTTTGATCCAAACGCCCTTGCCTCCATGGCCTCGGCGATCTGGATTGCTCTCTCCAATGAATTGGAGAGTAGAGCGATGAGGATAGGCATTCTGTTTCTGATCTTTCTCATCACACCTTCCTTATCAAGTTCCACGCCTCTGGATCGCTGGACATCCATCAAGATGTCTACGTCTCTGAGCAGGGTTGGAAAGAATCTGGTTGAGAGGGATACAACCATCACCGATCTGTATGGAACCTTCAGTTTTATCATCTGTAGCATAAGGTCGTCTGGATGTATAGTGAAGGTCAGTATCGTGAATGCCGACATTATGACGCAAAGCCTCAAGGACATTGCGACACCGAAGAATATGCTCTCTAGGGTTATCGCTAGATAGCCTATGAAGGGTATCTGTAATGGAACCCTATAGACCACATGCTCCCCGACATTTGAGAAAAGTATGTTTATAAGTATTATGATGGGGCAGAGAAGCAACGTGAACTTCATAAAAGACAACCATCTCGAGAATATCTTGGCTAAAGTGACGATTGGCAACGTTGAAAGGAATAGCAATAGAAGGTAGATCGGATTATCGAAGATCAAGCTTAGTATCATTACTCCGCTTAACCATGCTAGCTTACATGAAACGTTGATTTTGTGGATAGCTGAGTCTTCGTCTTTGTAAGTCAGCGTCATGGAATACGGCATATTTGGTCCTCCACCATCGTAACTGCAAAGGAATATTGGAATTCACTGCGCCTTTCGATCAGAACATCAATAGTATTTTTCAGATCTTCTTCGTCTATGCCAACTATCGTCCATACTACATTTTCACTTGCCATCGTACCCTTGGGGTTCCAAGGGTTCTGGGAGGCCTGAATAACTCCTCCGTTAGCATGTTGTTCTGTTATCTGTCCCTTTGAGTCGAGAACGACCATCTCACTCCCTTTAAAATAGACGTGTAATCCGAGTCTTTCGTGGATTTCATTCAACTCTGAAATGGTCTTTGAGCCAATAGTTCCCAGTATAATTAGGTTAGAACCGCCTCTTTCATCACTGGATAGTTCTCTTTCATCAAGAGTTGAAACGTTTTCTACGCCTAGTTCAGTCAAGACCCTCGCAACGAGTCTTGCCTCTTCCTCCAAGTTTTCCTCATATACGACTATGGTTTTACGGACTTCTCCACCGTATCCATGTAAGAAAGGTTCTGGGAAGAATCCGATAGTGGCCGTAACATGGGTCTTGAAGTTCCAATTGTGGAAATCCCATTGTTCCACGTCACCGTCACTAAGTTTGTAATCGAGGCCTCCCACATTTGCAAAGATACCGTTGATATAAAAAAACCAGTCTTGTTTAACCATACTGGTTCCAGTGTATTTAGAATTTACGCCGTTTATGCTGTTAACGAATCCTCCTCCATAAGCCGTCTCAACCTCCGCAACTTCCCTCAATGCATCAATGGCCGAAGATTCGGGAGAAACGTATCTCTCCTCGTCAAACATCAGGTCTTTTCCGAAGTTGTTGCTTGCGATTATACGAACTTTTATCTTCGAGGTTTCTCGATTCAAAGTCAGGTCGAAGTTAAGGCACACGGTGACGGCGACGATGATAACTGAGATGCCCAAAATGGCTAGGATTTTTTTCGTAGCTCGCCGAGACACCCATATGTCTCTCCCTCTAGGGTTGAGGGATTGTCTATTCAAGATCAAATCACGGTGACGGAATATGCCGTAGAGCACGGGTTACAGCCTTATGTTGTGAAGGAGTCGATGATCCGATATGTGCATTATTCAAGTAAGATCTAAGCCGCGTTTAGGATCACCATCTTTGTGAGGGGTTCTGGAGTATCTAAACTCTTCCAGATATAGATTTCTATCTTTGAACCTTCTACGCTGAATGCTATTGATTTGCTTTGATTTCTAGGTATAACGTCTGTCACATAAGTTATGGATGTTACAACTCCGTCGTTTTTAACCTGAATTANNTTGAATGGATATCAGAGATGGAGTCAAATTCAGCCTTTGTAACATCAATCGTTGAAACTCCGCTTAGAGGGAGAACAACCTTGAGGAATGCTGAATTTACAGTAAAATGTCCTGATGCGTAACCAAATATTTCGAAGTTACCAGAGACACTCGGAGTCCATTCGTAGGTGAAGGTTCCGTTCTCATCAGAGGGAAATGTCTCTATAAGTTTAGCTTTAGAAAAACCTCTTTGCCAAGGATATTTCCAGTATAGATGTATCCGATAAGGGTTGAACTCTTGTTCTTCTGGATCTCTCCTGCCACTTATGACTACACTGTCTCCTAAAGGCGCAACAGCCTTATCGACCTCTAACCAAACATGGCATGGAATTGGCGGTTTACCCTCTTCCACATGGATTTGAGTTTTTCCGCTTCGGATGTAGCTGTCCTTCTCCGCGTAGACATTGTAGGTTCCCGATGTTTCTATAGTGATCAGTGCTTCTCCATTCGTATCTGTGAGGTAGTCCTTGTCTGCGTGGACCGTGGCGTCTGAAACGGGCACCCAATTTACGTTAGGCCAAGGATTCGCTGGGTCGTGATAGTAGTCCTCTTCAGTGGTGGTCACGGTCACCGTGAATGTTTCGGCAACATAGACTTGGGTTTCGGAGACTGAGATTCGGAGAGGCCGTTCCATCCAGGTGCTAGTGTAATACCAGAGTATTTCGTCGCCATTCGACAGAGCGGGACCACTGGCAAGCCAACTATAGCCGGCACCATACCATGGAGATACGCCATTAACTCTAAACATCCACGAGGTCTCTCCCTCAATATCATTGACAAATAAATCCGGTGGGTACCATTGGTCGTTTACCGTATAGCTGAATCCACCGATGTTGGATGCCGCTTCGAGGGCCCCCAAAGGACTCTCAGCTGACATCGTATAGGTGTTGCCGCTGTTATGAGCGGTGAAGGTGAAATCACCTGAGAGGGACACGGTTCCACTCCAGATCGTTGAGTCTTCCCCCTCTACTCTCACCGTCACCTTAGGGTCGATAACAATTGGATAGGATTTACCTAACAGAGCAGGTATCACACATGAGGTTGTATACTCGGGTCTAGACCTAGAGGTGGCCGTCCATTTGAAAGCGCCGTCAGCGTCTTGCAGGCTCAAGAGAAAATCTATAGGGTTTCTATTATTCACCGTCCACTTTGCTGCCGTGGGATCTTCTCCCGCCGCGGTTATCGCACCGACCGCCCAAGAGGTGGAAAGGGCGTTAGAGGCATCAGAGACTGTATCCCATGGAAGGCCCCCGTCGTCTCTCTGACTGGCTTTCAAGTAGCTAACCGCCTTCTTTATCGCCTCTGAACCTGGGTCTTGCTCTGCAGAAATCAGGGCCATCACGGCAGCAGCTGTGTCGTCCACATCACTTGTCCTTCCAATGGCAAAGCTCCATCCACC
>JABAOC010018815.1_pt3 | contig 11694 bp, 11 predicted proteins | sample 7062161 | NCBI WGS metagenome assembly JABAOC01 (sample SAMN14538625, study PRJNA623070) | marine sediment metagenome | biome: marine biome [ENVO:00000428]; feature: marine pelagic biome [ENVO:01000023]; material: deep marine sediment [ENVO:00002113] | place: India: Gulf of Khambhat ... | reverse complement strand
CAGCGGACTCTGAGCCGGCGCGCGGAAGGTGTTGATGTTCACGACGGCCGGACCGACCTTGCCGACCGCGGCGGTGATGGCGTCCTGCGAGGTCGTGCTCACGAGAGGGAGCGCGGTCGCGCNNGGTTCTCGGCGCTCTCTTCCTCTCACGGCGAGCATCAGGCCCACGCCTATGAGAATGCCGAGCAACAACACCAACACGACTGCGGCTGCGCCGCCCCGCGACTTCATACTCCACCTCCTGACAGGCGCTCCGCGAGGGCCATCAAGGTACGGGTGCCGGCCCCGGTGCCCCCCTCGACCTGATGCGGCTCCTCCTTCTCACTCCACGCGGTCCCCGCGATATCGATGTGGGCCCAGGCGGTTTCGCCGACGAACTCCCGCAGGAACCAGCCGGCGGTGATCGGCCCCGCGGCACGCCCTCCGACGTTCTTCAGGTCTGCGATCTTGCTGTCGAGCTGACTCCGGTACTCCGGGAAGAGAGGCAGCCGCCACATGCGCTCTCCCGCCCTCTCGCCCACATCGAGCACGGCCTCCACGAGCGCCGAGTCATTGCCCATCACGCCGGCCGCCACATGCCCGAGCGCGATGATGCAGGCCCCGGTCAAGGTCGCCACATCCACGATATGGGTCGCGCCGAGCTGACAGGCGTAGGCCAGCGCATCGGCGAGAAGGAGCCGGCCCTCCGCGTCCGTGCTGATGACCTCCACCGTCTTGCCGTTGAGCGCCTTCACGACATCGTCCGGCCGGAACGCGCGGCCGCTCGGGAGGTTCTCCGCCGCGGGCACGATCCCAGTGAGGTCGAGGTCGAGCTCCATCTCGCCGACCGCCCGCATCGCGGCGAGAACCGCCGCCCCTCCCGCCATATCAGATTTCATCCTGCTCATCTTCTCCGAAGGCTTCAAGGAAAGTCCGCCGCTGTCGAAGGTCAGTCCCTTGCCCACGAAGGCCACGTGCGGCCCCTCCGTCCTGCCTCGGTGGCGCAGGACGATGAGCCGGGCGGGCTCCTCGCTCCCCTGGGCGACGGCGGCGAGCGCGCCCATACCGAGGGCCCGTATCCGGTCCGCATCCAGAGTATCCAGCTCGAGCCCCGCCGCCTCGGCGATCTCGGCCGCCTCCCGTGCCAGCCGGGAGGGAGTCATCTCATTCGGCGGCAGGTTGACGAGGCGCCGGGCATAGTTGGTGGCCTCGCCGGCGAGCCGGCCGGCGCGTCCCGCCGCGGCGGCGGGATCGCCTGCGCCGTCAGAGAGGCCGAGCAGGCACAGCTCGTCCAGCTCGTCGGGCGACTCCCGCTCGGTCTTGCACTCTTCACCCCGATAGAGCCCGAAGTACGCGCCCTCGACGATCGCGCGAACGGCCTGCTCCGGCCGGACGGCCTGCGGCATCTGGAGATGGAGCGCCAGCCCGACCCGACGGCATCCCCGGTCCCGCAGCCTCCGCACGGCCGCCCCCGCCGCGTGACGCACCGCGAAGAGTGGGTCGCGCCGGACCTCCCCCAATCCCACCACCGCCACCCGCGGAGACGGCAGCTTCCCCCAGCTGTGGATGATCGTCATCTCCGACTGTTTGCCCCTGATCTCCCCGGACTCGATGAGGCGCCCGATCAGCNNCGTGGACAGCCTCCTCCCGCGAGCGCTCACAACGGCTGGCAAGAGATGACCAATTCCGATATAATCGGCCTGGTGCTTATAGTCGGCCTGGCCTTTCGCTCGCAGCGGCCGCTCGTGGCCGAACTTGTCGTCAGAACACGTGTCTAATACGGTGACGGAGGGCGGAATCCCCTCTCTTGTTTGTCCTTAAGAAGGAGACCGAGATGGCCCAGCTATCCTCTGACCGGCTGGCAGAGGTCCTGGTGAGCGCCGGCGTCATAGCCAGGGAGCAGTTGGAGCTGGTCACCAGCTCCAACAAGGATGACGTGGAACGGCTCGACGAGACGCTGGTGCGCCTGGGGCTGGCCCGGGAGGAGGACATCTCCGCGGCCGTCGCCCGCCACCTGGGGTTGGAGTACGTGCCGGAGATCGACCGGGACATCGACCCCGCTCTCCTCACGCAGCTGCCCAGCGAATTCGCCATGCGGCACCAGGTGCTGCCGCTGCGCGAGGAAGACCACACACTCGTCGTGGCGATGGCCGACCCGTTCGATGTCACGGTGCTCGACGATCTCCGCCTGCTCACGAGCCGCGACGTTCGCGCGGTGGTCAGCAGCCGCCGCAAGATCATGGAGGCGATCGAGCAGTCGTACATGGAGAAGATGTTCCGCGACATCGACGACATGCAGCGAGAGGAGGTGGCGGAAGAGGACCTGGAGATCGCCGATCTCCAGAAGATGGCCAGGCAGGCCCTGGTCATCAAGCTCGTGAACCTCGTCCTTCACCAGGCCGTCCAGGAACGATCCTCCGACATCCACATCGAGCCCCACGAGAGAGAGCTGCGGGTCCGCTACCGCGTCGATGGGGTGCTGCACGACGCCTCCTCTCCCCCGCGCCACCTGCATCCCGCGATCATCTCTCGCATCAAGATCATGGCCGACATGGACATCGCCGAGCGGCGGCTGCCCCAGGACGGCCGCGTGCGGATCAAGCTCGGAGATCGGATGATCGATCTGCGGATCTCGACCATACCGACGCTCCACGGCGAGAGCGCCGTGATCCGCCTGCTCGATCGCTCCGCGGGCCTGATGAAGCTCACCGAACTCGGCATGCCCCGGGATACCTTCAACCAGTTTCGCCACCTCATCAGGCGGCCGCACGGGATCATCCTCGCGACCGGCCCGACCGGCTCGGGCAAGAGCACCACGCTGCACGCGGGGCTGCACGAGGTTTACTCGCCGGAGAAGAAGGTCATCACCATCGAGGATCCGGTCGAGTACGAGCTGCCGGGAGCGAACCAGATCAACGTCCGCCCGGAGATCGGCCTCACCTTCGCCTCCGGGCTTCGCCACATCGTCCGCCAGGACCCGGACATCATCATGGTGGGGGAGATCCGGGACCGGGAGACGGCGGAGATCGCGATCCAGGCGGCCCTCACGGGGCACCTGGTGTTCAGCACGGTCCACACCAACGACGCGGCCGGCGCCGTCACGCGCCTCCTCGACATGGGCATCGAGCCCTACCTGGTGGCGTCTTCGCTCATCGGGGTCATTGCGCAGCGACTCGTGCGGACCCTGTGCCCGCGCTGCAAGGTCTCCTTCCAGCCGACGGCCGAGGAGCTGCGGGAGATCGGCCTGCCCGCGGATCGAGTGGGCAGCGTCACCCTCTACCGGCCCGGCGATTGTGACCTCTGCCTCAAGGGCTATCTGGGCCGAACGGGGGTCTTCGAGCTCTTGCTCGTGGACGACGAAGTCGGCCAGCAGATACTCGACAAAGCCTCCTCCAACGAGATCAAGCAGCGCGCCGTCCAGAAGGACATGCGCACCTTGCTGGCCGACGGCCGGCAGAAAGTGCTGGACGGAGTGACCACCATCGAGGAGCTGGTGCGAGTCTGCCAGCGGGACGAGATCTAGCATGGCGCGATTTCGGTATACTGCGCTGGATCGGTCCGGAAGGCAGGTCGCAGGAGAGATCGCCGCCGAGAACCTCGAAGAGGTCAAGCGCCGCCTGCGGGATATGGGCTACTTCCCCTCACAGATAGACCAGGCGGCCCACGCCGCGCTGGGCCGTCCCGCCGAGGTCCGGCGGCGCCGGCGCATCAGCGGAACCGACATCGTCGTGGTCACGCGACAGCTGGCAGACATGGCCGCGGCGCGGCTGCCCATGTTCCGCAGCCTCACCGTGGTCGTGGAGCAGGCCGGCTCCTCCGCGCTGCGCGACCTCGTCGAGCAGATACGGAACGATGTGCAGCAGGGCCGACCTCTGTCCGAGGCGCTCCAGCGACATCCCCGCTACTTCCCCGACCTCTACGTCAACATGGTCCGGGCGGGCGAGACGAGCGGGCACCTCGACGCGGTCTTGCTCCGGCTGGCGGAGTTTCTCGAGAAGTCCATGCGGCGGCGATCTCAGGTGATCTCGGCCCTGCTCTACCCGGCCGTCCTGATCACCGTGGCGATCGGGGCCGTCGCCTTCATCATCGGGTTCCTCATCCCCAAGCTCTCGGCCCTCTTCGAGGAGATGGAGCAGACCCTGCCTCTCATCACCCAGGTCCTCCTCGGGATCGCAGATGTTCTCTCTGCAACCTGGTGGGCACTGATCATCTTCGTCGTGGCCCTCGTGCTCTCGGTCCGCTGGTACGCGCGGACCGAGGCCGGCCGCGAGGCGCTCGACCTGCTGACGCTCCGTCTGCCCATGCTCGGCCCCATCTGGCACAAGATGGCCGTCTCCCGGCTCGCGCGCACGCTCGGCACGATGCTCGGCGGCGGGGTGCCCATACTCACCGCGCTGGAGATTGCGGGGAACGCGGTCGGGAACCGGCCCATGTCGCGCGCCGTCGGGGCCGCCCGCGGGGAGGTGCAAGAAGGGACCGGCATCGCGGCCGCCTTCGAGCACTCCGGCGCGTTCCCGCCGCTCCTGGTGCATATGGCAGGTGTGGGGGAAGAGACCGGACAGCTTCCGGAGATGATGGCGCGGGTGGCCGACAGCCTGGATTTCGAGGTGGACAGCACGCTCGGGAGGCTCACCACCCTCCTCGAGCCGTTCGTCATCATCGTCATGGGCCTCATCGTTGGGTTCATCGTCCTGGCCGTGCTGCTGCCGATCTTTCAGCTCAACGCGACGATAGGTCGCTAGCAAAGGGAGGGTTCGATGGGAGGCTGGCGATGGGAGGCCCGTCGGAACAGAGGTTTTACGTTGATCGAGCTCGTCGTCGTGATGACGATCATCTCGATCCTGGCCACGGCGGTGACGCTTCAGATCCTCAACCGGACNNGGACGAAACATGCGAAACGCGCCCGCGCCCTCCAAGACATCAGCACCCTGGAGACCGCGATCGACCTCTACGCGGCCGACAACGGATCGCCGCCGACCACGCAGCAGGGCCTGGCGGCCCTGCGCACCAAGCCCGGCAGCGCCCCGGTGCCGCAGAACTGGAACGGGCCCTACATCAAGAAGGCCGCGATCGATCCCTGGAACAACGAGTACGTCTATCGCTTCCCGGGGCAGCTCAACCCAGACGGGTACGATGTGATCTCATACGGCGAAGACGGCAAGCCGGGTGGGGCGAACGAGTTCGCCGAGGACATCACGAACGCGGAAGAGTGAGCATGGCCGAGTTCGGCAGAGGGTCCGCCCGCCGCCAAGCAGCTTTCACGCTGATCGAGCTCTTGATCGTGATGATGATCATCGCGATCGCGTTCTTCGCGCTGCGGCCCGCCTTCGGCGGGGCTATCAGAGGCGCGCAGGAGCGGGCCATGCTGCGAGAGCTGGTGGGGCTGTTCACCTCGGCCCGCACCGCGGCGATCGCGAAAGGCAGCCTGGTGAGAGTCGTCTTCGAACCCGCGGAGGCAGCCTTCTTCGCGGAGGTCCAGACAGAGCCCGAGGCCGACCGGGCCGCCTTCGAGCCGCTCGCGGTGCCCGGAAGAGATGTGGTCGCGCTTCCGGAGCACATCGCGGTGGAAGAGATGGAGATCGCGGGGCGCGATTGGACGAGCCTCGGGCGGAGCCACATCTACTTCTACCCGGACGGCCGCACAGACGGCCTCGCCGTGCTCCTCGTGAGCCGCGCCGGGGAGGACAGGATCCTCGAGGTTTCCCCGACGACCGGGAGAGTCCGCATTCATGGGTGAGGTCCTTCGCCAACATATGTCGGCCGGGCCGAGAGCCGTAGCCGGCTCGGGCAGAGCGTTTACGTTGGTGGAAGTGCTCGTCGCCACCGTCGTGCTCGCCGNNGGGGGCGCTCACCGCGTTCTCGATGGCCGCGCGCGCGACCGGCGCTTCCACCAACGACACCGTGCTCACTTTGCTGGCCCAGGAGAAGCTGGCCGAGATTCAGCTGCTGGGCCCCGAGCGGCTGGCGGAGCGGGAGACGGCGGGGGACTTCGGGCCCCAGTACCCCGGGTACGGATGGAAGATGGTCGTGCACGAGCCGGACGACCGAAATGTGGTGAGGGTGGAGGTGGCGATCACCGCCCTCGAGGCCGGGAGAACGCGTGAGACCTGGTTCTACACGGCTATCTTCTAGGGACGNNGGGACGCCCGCTCGCGGCGGGGGTTCACGCTGCTGGAGCTGACCATCGCCATGGCTTTCGTGGCGGTGCTGGTGAGCGGCATCACGCTCAGCATTTCCACGTGCCTGAACGTGTGGCGCAGCGCCCAAGAGACGGCGGATCTCAATCAGGAGGCGCGGGCGATCATGGAGGTGCTGTCCGGCGACATACGGGGAGCGTATCTCGGCCTCTATCGCAGGGCGGGATACTTCCTGGGCGCCGCGCGCCGGGGGCAGGAAGCTCGGCCGGAGCTCTCCGATGTGCTGGAGCTCTCGACCGAGAGCGGCGCCATCATGCGGGCGGCGCTGCTGCCGGAGGAGGAGCGAGCCGAAGAGATCGAGACGGTCGGCCCGCCGCTTTCCGACTTCGTCGCGGTGCGCTACGAGCTCCGCGAGGGGACCCGCGCGATGCCTCCAGGGCTCTATCGGACGACCTGGGTGGTGCCGGCGGCTGAGTGGATCGAGCAGGAGCGGCCGGACTCTGAGGCCGTGGCTGTCGAGCTGATCTCAGAGTCGGTCGTGGGCTTCACCCTGAGGTACTTCGACGGCGAGGGCTGGGTCGAAGACTGGGGCACGACGGAGGACAATCTCCGGCTCCCGGCCGCGGTCGCGGTCGAGNNGGAGAACGAGCATGTCTTTCAAAGCATCATCTCTGTGCCGAGCCACTAGCGGCAGGCGGCGCGAGGAAGGAGTCGTCCTCATCCTCGGCGTCTTCGCCGTTGTGCTGCTCACGGTGCTGGCGGTCGGCATCGCAGCGGCCGTCCGCGTGGAGCTGCTGGCCTCACGAACGAGCCTGGAGCGGACCCAGGCGCTCTTCCTGGCCGAGGCCGGAAAGAACCAGGCGCGAGCCATCCTCCTCTACGACGACGCAGGCGTGGATACGTTCTTCGACGAGTGGGGTCCGCGCGCGGAGAGGCCGCTCGATCTCCCCCAGGAGTTCGGCGACGGCTTCTACCGCGTGCGGGTCTCGGACGCGTCCGGGCGCATCAACATCAACGAGGCGGATTACGCGGCGCTGCTGCGCCTCACCGGCGACCCGGTGGCGGCCGCCTCTATTCTGGACTGGAGAGACAAAGGCGAGGGACTTACCCCCGACGGAGCCGAAAGGGAGTACTATGCGGACCTGCCCTACCCCTACCTGCCGCGGGACGCGCCCTTCCAGACGCCGGGGGAGCTTCTGCTCGTCCGCGGCGTGACCCCTGAGATGTACTTCGGGTCTCAGGGCCGAAGAGGGCTCGTGGACCTCATAACGGTCGATTCGGAGTCCCCGAACACAGATGCGAACGGCCAGCCCCGGATGCTCCTCAACGAGTTCCGGAACTGGGGCGAGCCGGCCTTCCGCGACTGGGTCATGGCGAAGCTGGGGGCCGTTCTGACCATGTACGAAGCGACCGAGATCTTCCGCGGGATCAACGAACTGACGGAACTCGGTCTGGACGGCTACACCTCGCTGGCGCAGCTCGCAAGCGCGGCCGGCCTCGACTTCGGCAGGATCGCGCAGATGATCGACTCTTTCACCGTCGAGATGAGCCCTGTCCAGCGCGGGAAGGTGAACCTGAACACGGCCCCTCTGGAGGTGATCGCCGCCCTGCCGGGAAGCTCTGAGGCGATCGCGCAGGCGATCATAGCCAGGCGCGATCAGGAGCCCTTCCAGTCGCTGGGCGATGTAGTGACCATGCTGGTCGAGCTGCCGGATGGGCCGGCCGTGTTCGAGCAGATGATCGACCACGTAACGACGAAGTCGTCGAGCTTCTTCATCGACGCTGTGGGCTGGACGAGCGACGGACGAACCTACCGCGCGCTCTCGGCCCTGGTTCGCCGCGCGCCCCAGGGCGTCTTCGTCATTCGTCAGTTCGAGCGGAGCCGGCCTCTGCCCGTGCTCGAAGAGAACTCGATCGTGATGGCGAGGAGGTAGCTCGTTGCTCCGCCTTGGCAGTAGACCCGCAAGCATCGAGATCGGTCCAGAGTCGGTGAGAGTCGCCCAGGTGATCGAGGGCGGGGGGGGCGTTCGCGCCATCCGCTTCGCCGAGCGGGGATTGCCGGACGGGTTCCGCTGGGAGATCGGGGGAGAGCGCGGCCCTCTCGTCGACGCCATCAAGGAGGCCCTGGCGCAGGCGGGAATCCGCACGCGGAAAGCCATCATGTCTCTCCCGCGGAGCCAGGTGACCGCCCGGATCGGCGCCTTCCCGCCCGCGGGGCGCGAGGACATGCGCCGCGTGGTGGAATACGACCTGTCCGACCATATCCCGTTCCCGGTGGATCAAGTGATCGTGGATTTCCAGCACCTGGGGCCTTCGAGGGAGCAGCCCGGCCTCGTGGACGTCCTCGTCGTCGCGGCGCCCCGCGAGCTGGTGAGAGAGTATCTGCGCCTGGCGGACGACCTCGGCCTCAAAGTGGGGGCGCTCACGGTGGAAGCGCTCGCGCTGGACGACCTCGCGAGCATGATCGGAAGGGAGCCGCCGGGGCTCGGGCTCTCGCTGGAGATCGGCCCGCGGGCCACCACGATCAACGTCTCAGAGGGAGAGAGGCTCCGACTGACCCGCTCGGTCGCGATCGGCGGCAATCAGCTCCTGCGGGCCATCCGGGAGGACCTGGGCGTGGATTCCCAAGAGGCGGAGCGGAGGCGGCAGACCGACGGGTTCCGGCTTGCCTCCCGGGGCGCACAGCCCTCCGCCATGCAGGCCTGGCTCGACAACCTGATCGGGGAGATGAGGCGGTCCGCACTCTCCTTCGGCCCGGCGGCCCTGTCCCGGGTTGCGCTCGTCGGGGAGATATGCGCGACGCCGGAGCTGGCCGAGCGCCTGCAGTCCGAGTTCGGCGTCGAGCCGATCGTTCTCTCGGCCCCGGATCTCTTCCCGGGGACGGAGCTGGTGGGCGTCGATCTGCGGACGGCAGACCGCTGCCTCGTGGCCATGGCCGCAGGCGGTCGCGCGGTGGGCCGCAGCCAGTGGACGATATCGTTGCTGCCGCCCGAGGTGCTCCAGGTGCGACGGGAGAGCCGTTTCCGAAGGCTCACCGCGGTCGTCGGCGCGGTCGTCGTCGCGGCGATGATCGCGCTCTACGTAAGCTCGGCGCGAGACGTGGGAAACCTGCAGGCAGACGTGGAGGCCCGGAGAGCCGGGGGTGAGCTCGCCGCGGCCCGGCAAGAGCGCGCGCGAGCGATCCTGTCGGAGCGCGACCAACTGCGGACGCGGGCCCGCGCGCTCGAGCTGATCCAAGTGCGACGCTATGCGGCACTGGAGCTGCTCCGGACCATCGCGCTCTACGCCCCACAGGAGATCGTCTTGACGCACTTCACGCTGCGCCCGGACCAGCCCCTCCAGATACGGGGAACAGCCCCCGACTCGACGGTCGTGGCAGACCTCCAGCAGGAGCTCGGCCGGTCGCCATTGGTGAGCCGGGCGAGTCTCACGTCCGTCGTTCGCGTCTCGACCAGGGGCCGTACGGCTGACCGGTTGAGCTTCACCATGGAGCTCCAGTTGTGGACCGAGCAAGAGCCCGACCTGCGAGCCGCCTCGATCATGCCGTGGGGAGGAGGGCGGTGAGACAGCTCTCTGCACGGGAGAAGAGGCTCCTGCTGATCGGCGCGGCCGCCCTCGTCGTGTTCGTGTACGTCGCGGGGCTGATCCTGCCCCTGAGCAACAGGTCCAGGGAACTGGCTGAGGAGCTGGAGCTGCTCGAGGGGCAGGTCGAGCGCGCAGACATGATGTACCGCGGGGCGGAGGCCGCCGCGAGCGACATTGCGGCGCTGCAGGAGCAGACGCAGGCGCTGATGTTCCCCGACGAAGAGGTGAGAGTCGGGATGGTGCGGGAGCTGGAGCGCCTGGCCCGGGAGGCGAAGTTCACGATTACCAGCATTCGGCCGGAAGAGCCGGAGACCGCCGACGGGTCGGTGAAGTATCCGGTCACCTTCGAAGTCGAAGCCGACTTCCCCGAGCTGGTGAGGCTCATGTTCGATCTCGAGCGACCGAGTCGGCGCTTGTGGGTCGAGGGTGTCGAGATTTCGGCCCCGCGCCGGGGTGAGGAGAAGCTCCGGGCAACGCTCTATGTCGCCGGCTACGCGCAAGCTCAGGAAAGCGAGGTAGGCGATGTCGAGGTTTAACTCAAGGCATGTCGTCCTCGCGCTCCTGCTGGTGGGATCGTGTGGATTCCTGCTCGTATCTCTGCGGGGCCCTGCCGCCGGTCCAGGCGAGCGCGGGGGGCAGGCGGCGACGGAGGTGGAGGAGGGGCAGGTCCGGGCCGAGCGACAGCTCGATCCTGCGGCCCCGGCGGATGTGGNNGCCGCTACGCCGCGCTGGCCCGGAGCGACGTCTTCTCCGAGGACCGCTCGAAACCCGCCGCGCCGCCGAAAGAGTCTAAACCCGCGCCTCTCCCCCCTCTCCCCGAGGGCGAGCGGAGCAAGCCTTCGGAGTCCAAGTCCGACTTCTCTGGGTGGTCTTACGTCGGCTACATCGAACTGGATGGCGAGAAGCGCGCCCTGCTGCAGAACGATACGAGCCGCAAGTGCGAGTCTCTCGCCGTGGGAGACCTCTTCCTGGGGGCGAGGATAGAGAAGATGGACCGGGAGGCCGTACAGCTGCGCTCAGGGTCCTCTCGGACAACGTTGAGTCGGCCCCGCGATTTTCCGGTGATACCATTGGCCGGAGCGTCAGCCAAGGCGCCTACCCCGGCACAGAGGAAGCCGTAGAGGCGGGCCCACTTCCGTGTCATCCCGACCGCACAACAGGCCTGGGGACCACGAGGATCGAGCCTCCTGCCTTCGGGCCGGCAGCGAGGAGAACCCGAGATGAGCAGCAATCATTCCGTTCGGCTCGCCGAGGGCGCGCCGAGGAGGGTGAACAGAATGTACCCAGCGGTCCGATACGCTTGGAGAACACTGGCGCTCGCGCTGGCCGTCTTCACGAGCTTCGCCATGTGTGACGGCGCGGAGCCCAAGCCCGCCGAGCGCGCCGGCCGGGCGAGGCCCCGGCCCCCGCGCGCCGCCCGCCAAGCGCGCCCGGGAGCGGCGGAGGAGGCTCCGGCAGCAAAGCCCCCGTCCGGCACGCCAGCCGCGGCCGCCTCGAGGCTCGAGGTGCTTCCTGCTGGCGAAGGAACGAAGACCATCGCCATGGAGTTCTATGGCCTGGACATCGACCATCTTCTCCGACTCCTGAGCTACGCCGCACAGGTCACCATTGTGAAGTCCGAGCAAGTGACCGGGCCCATAACGGTGATTGCGCCCGAGCCGGTGCCCCTGGATGTCGCCTTCCAGATTCTGGACTCGGTGTTGGAAGTGCGCGGCTTCACCATGGTCCGCTCCCCGACCGGGATCTACAAGGTGCTGCCGATCCCAGAGGCGATCCAGTCGGGTGTCCCCGTCCAGTTCGGGGGGGAGTTGGCGCAATACCCCGCGGGGGACGAGCTGAGAACCCAGGTCATCCCCCTGGAGAACCTGGATGCCAACGACGTGGCGACCCAGCTCCAGGGCCTCCTCTCCGAGAACGCCAGCATCATACCGACGTCGACGAACTCGCTCATCATCACCGACACCGCGAGCAATATCGAGCTTGCGTTGGAGCT
>JABAOC010031849.1_pt1 | contig 11696 bp, 14 predicted proteins | sample 7062161 | NCBI WGS metagenome assembly JABAOC01 (sample SAMN14538625, study PRJNA623070) | marine sediment metagenome | biome: marine biome [ENVO:00000428]; feature: marine pelagic biome [ENVO:01000023]; material: deep marine sediment [ENVO:00002113] | place: India: Gulf of Khambhat ... | reverse complement strand
AGGAGATTCATACTGGAAACTGTCAACAGTAGAGTTGGAGATAACATTGACGGAGTTTCCAAGTGACGTGTTGAAGCTGTGAAAGGGCCCCATCAATGGATGCATGTCCACGTTATTCGTATCGATAGTATGGTTCATATCACCTATTCCGTCATAGTTTGCGTCAACACCCGTGTAATCGCTCCAGTAGTTCCCCTCAATGCCATTGTCTAAGAAGTTAAGATGGGCAGGATTGGAAACATCCATGTGATTCGAGTTGTTGACGAAGGTGTTGTGGTATATTCGCATGTTAGAAGAGTACCAGTCAAGGAGGACGCCGTACTGCTTGTTGTTCCCAATGTTGTTTCCGATTATGCTGTGATTTGAAGCTTGCTCAAAATACAATGAATAATTGTTACTTTCTATGTTGTTATTTGAGACGGTGTCATAAACCGTATCTCCGCCAAAGAAGAACCCTGTGTCACAATTTGTGATGTTGTTTCCCGATATGATGTTGCAGTTTCCAAAGATGTCGATGCCTATGTACTTCGCCTGAACATTGTTTCTGTAGAGTGTATTGTTGTCTCCGCCAAGCGCGATACCGCCATTGTTTGCCGTCAGATTGTTTCCTATGATTTCATTGTCTGAAGACGCCCAGATACGGATACCGCTATGGTTGTTGTTTATCTCATTTTCTGAGATGGTGACATTGGAAGAGAAGTGAACTGTTACGCCGTCACCAGAACTCTGATATTGAATGATGTTATGCCTGATTGTTACTTGGGAAGAGGAACTCAAGAAAATGCCATCAGAGAAGTCAGAAATCACCAAGTTCGTAATCGTCACATTGCGTCTTCCAGTCAGCTCTATCCCAATGGCATACAAAAATAATGGTGAACGTGAGAAATGGTAATTTGCTCCATCAAGCGTCATGTTGTCTCGTTCGATGATCATTCCTGTGGCGTCACCATCAACCATAATGTCACCAGTAAGCGTGTAAACATCACCATCTCGTTGGATCGGCACCCATGCAGGATCAACATCACCATTGGCCCTAATGTACACGGTAGGGAGTTGCGCTTCAACTCGATGAACCTTAAGAGCTAAAACCCAAAATCCAAAGAGAACAGTAACCAAGAACAATGAATAAATATACTTCTTACTCATCCAATCCACCATTTGTCGTAGTCCCCTCATTATCGGTTCTCAGCTCTTATTGTTTGCGGAAGCATGAGTCTACCTCAACACCGTCAAATCAGCTTTGTCGTAGATTCGCTTGAGCCTCTCGAGTCCTTTCCCGGTGTAGTGTTTAGCTAGGACACTATTTCGGACTGAAAGATGCTTCGAATACTTCCCTGAGGACTTTCACGTCTATGTTGTACCTGTGACAGAGTTGAACAGCGTTCTTAACATACAATTCAAAGAGCTGCTCCAGCGTGTCCTCAACGATTTCTGATTTGACTCTTGGCAAGGGGAGAAACAGGAGGGCAATCCACCGGCCAATGTTCGTGGGTGTGTATGATTTGACCCACACGGCTTTGCCCTTCACTCGGACCTTTTCCATGCTCTCGTGGAGGACATCCAGAGCCACGAGTCTCTTCAGAGTCTCTATGATCGTCTTGTTAGAGTATCCCAGATCCTGGATCAGGTCTCTTTGGTAGATTCTCTGTTCAAAAGAGGCTGCCCGAAGTATATCTAGAGCTGAGTCGGATCCAAAGACCCAGTGATAGAATCGGCGTTGAGCTGCACGGTCTTTGGGAAGAGGGAGAATGTAAGGGATGAATTCTGAGTGTTGAGTCATTTACGTCCACTGTCTCTGTGCCTTCTCGAGGGTTTCAGTCTGCCGGCGCTTCATAGTTGTCTAGTGGGATGGAAAGTTTTATTAACGTTGTGTAAAAAACTACACAGNNAGCTTTTGTGGCTTTCTTCGCAGCCTTGTCAGTGGTTGTGATTGAAGTCCTACCTGGGATTCCCATTGTTGGAATCCCTGGGTCTAGCATTAAATTCGATGCAGTCTTGGCACCAATATATGGATTGGTTATTGGCCCGTATCTGGGCTTTCTAGCGGCATTGTTTGGAGGATTAATTACAGCTGGAGATCCCTTCAGCATTCTGACATCGTTTTCACCTGCGGTCTCCGCCTTGGTGGCCGGGTTTCTCACCCAGAAGACCGTGAATGGCAACAGTGGCAGAATCAAAGGGTGGATGCTTGCTGCTGTCTCTCTGGGCTTCTTGATCGGAGGGTGGTACTTGACCGATGTCGGTCGACAAGCGCCCGTCTATCCCATCCTTCACTTTGCGGGGCTCGCTGTGATACTGGTGTCGAGGAACTGGATTGCAGATCGGTTCAACGACGAGAAGGTTGAACGGAAGCGTTGGCACGTGAAATCCATTCCATTACTTGCAGGAATCATCATGACAGTAGTGGCCTACATGCTAGCCAGACCATACTCTGCTGACTGGTGGGTTCTGCCCTATCTGTCGCTCCCTCTGTTTCTGATCAGCGGAACATTGATTGTCTACAGTCTATTCACTATTGGAAGAACCACGTTTGTCCTAGCAGTCTCACTGGCAAGCTACTGTGGAATAATAGCAGATCACATGCTGGGCAACCTCATCTTCATCCAGGCCGTCAACATACTGATCCCGTTCTCTGTGATTGAGGACTTCTTCCTCACGCCACTCGGTCTACCGGATGTTCCCTCTCTCTTCATCTACATGGTGCCAGTGTCCGCCGTGGAGAGAATAACATTCACGATCGTTGCAACAATACTGGGAGTTGGGTTGATTCTTGCCATACGGAGAGCAAACCTCTTAACTCGAAAATCCACTCAAATTGACACTGCCACCCTGTAGGTCTACCCCTACCATGTTGCACTTCCCAAGACTTTGTGAGAACTTGTCGGCAAACGCGTTGTCAGTGGAGGTTGAACATGAAATCCTCTGTCATAAGTGAACCAGCTGAGTATGTCGCCAATTGCCTGGAACTGGCTATCNNGGCTATCCTTCTTGAAGTCAGTGCGTATCCCAAACCTGGAAACATCCACCGAACTGCAGATTTTCAGCAAACCAGGTATGAGCACTTTCTAGTCTCCGCTGTTGCAGCAGCTTCTTCCTTCAGATTTGCAGCTGAACAGGGTATCAAGGTTTCAGAGGAGAAGATCAGCTACCAAGAAGTTGGGATAGGAAACATAATTCGCCAGGCTGTGGTGAACATTGGTGCTTGGCAGAAGGGGGGCAACACCCTTCTGGGATCAGTCATTTTGCTCGCTCCAATTGCGGTCGCAGCTGGGATTGTGCTCAACAAGCACCCATTTTCAATTGCCAGACTTAGAGAAGTGTTGAAGGCTGTCACTGAAGCCAGCACTCCAACGGACGCGGTGGCTGTCTTCGACGCGATTGTAGCAGCGGATCCCTCAGGGTTAGGGCGGGTGCCGAAACTTGACGTAAATGATGCCGCCTCGCGAACGAGAATTAAGGAGGATCAAGTGACGCTCCACGACGTGTTCAAGATTGCATCCACCTACGATTCAATAGCTTCAGAATGGGTCAACAACTATCCGATCGCATTCGACCTAGGCTATCCTTACTTCATTCAGCAACTCGAGAGCACAACGGACATAAACGTTGTGACGGTACACACCTTTCTCAAGATTCTGTCTCTGGTTCCTGACACACTCATTGCGCGAAAGAGGGGCCTAGCAGAAGCGAAACACGTCTCTCGTGAAGCCCACCAAGTATTGGCGAAGGGGGGCTTGACGACTCGTTCCGGAAGAATCCGACTTCGGAACTTTGATGAAAGACTCAGGGATCCCCGCCATACGTTAAATCCGGGAACGACTGCAGACTTGGTGCAAGCAGTTCTGGGGATTGTTCTCTTGGAAGGTTATAGATCATGATGTTCATGAACACATATCTGCGTCCAGGAAGACACCAAGCTTTTCGGTCTTCAACCTCCCTTGGAGCATTTGCCAGCTCACCTCAAGAACATTGAGTTGAAATGGATCGCACGCGACACATTCTATGCAATAATCTGTCAGAAACTATCTGTGGATGAACTGCGGCAACTAGAGACAACGGAACAGAACAAAAACGCATTGAAGAACTAGTGGAGGGCTTGCGAAAAGAAGATCAAGACCCGGCAAAGGTAGACACATGATTCAACCTAGTCTCCTTGGCTCTTCAGGGACTCAGGTTCAAACATCAAGACGTAGGAAGGTTCCAGACTTCTGGGAGAGTGTTCGATCCCTTTGGGCATCACCGCCATTTCTCCCTCGTGCAAAAGGACATTTGACTGTCCTTTCACCTGAATGATGATGCTTCCCTTGNNNACACGTAGAAAAGCTCATCCTCATTTGCATGCTTGTGCCAAGGATATTCTCCATCGAATAGCGCCATCCGCGCAACCTGATCATTGGCCTTCACAAGCTCCATCGGAGACCAAGGTTGAGATATCTTCGCCTTCTTCTCCTCCAAACAAATCACTTCAATCTTGAACTCTCTGCCTGCCTTGGCAGGTGTGCTCATTGGATACTGGCATCCTGCATGCTCTTTCTCTCCAGAGGCCCGGAGTGTGAATTGCCTGCAACCCTGACCAAGCCTAGAATGACAAGAACCAAGAACGTGATGTGGAATGCTGCTCGAACGAGGAAGAGCAACCTGGAGATAAGACTGATCTGTTGCACTTCGTAATCTAGAGAGAGCAACCAGGAAAGAAAGTAAGGGTTACCGAATGTCGTCAAGTGGATCAGACGGGGCATTGCTTCCACCAAGAACCCAACACTGATCAATTCAAGTCCGGATTTTCCGACCTTCTTGTAGAGATATAAGGCTATGAATCCAAGGATCAGCGGAATTGCGAACTCGAAGAGCCCAGGAACCAAAGCCAAAATGAGCTCGGTAGCTGAATAATCTCCAATCAATCAAAGACTCTCCTCTCTGTAGTCTATTAGGTTTTGAGTTCTTATATGACTTCCACAGGAAGCCGACCCTTCTTTTGTTCCACCAAGGAAGAGCAAGAATTACTCAGTCAACACAATCAAGAAATTCGGGAAATTGCCTGATTACGTTGAGAAAAGATGTCAACCTCAGATAGCGTAAGCACAGAGAACATCGCGATTGATAAGCTCATTCTGCGTCAGCCAAGTACTTCAGCCCGAGAGGCTTCAAAACCTCACTTCCCCCGAGATTGACCAGCATTGATTGAACATCATCTATTGTGTCTCCTAAATCTCTTCTCAATTCATGGAGCAGCCCATCATACTCAGCGTAGCTCCTGTGCACGGACATCATGATCGCATCGGATCCAAAGCCATTGCATCCGCACCCAAGCAGAATCTGCGGACGCTTGCTCAGCCATCTTCGGGCTCTCTCCCTCTCAGTCGTGTCTCTGTCCTTTGCTCGTGTGGCTGAATGGGTCTTAATCAGAGTAATCCCCAGAATCTTGTATCCGAGTGCCGTCCACTTCGGAATGAAGGTATAATTGTCAATCGCCTCTTTCTCTAGTCTCACCCTTCTTCTTGTCACGGTGGGCTGAGACACGCCTATCTCCCTAGCAAGGTCCCTGTCACTTCTCTTGGAGTTTTGCAGTAACTCAGAAAGAATCCTAAAGTCGATCTTCTTCAGCTTCGGCAACAGAATCTCCCAAACCAATCGCGAATCACATTCTTAACGTTTATGCGAGCTGACTTCTAGATGAGAAATCCCGAAGTAACGTGCATGAGTTCTAGGGAACTTCAGCGGACGTCGAGGTTCTTCCGGATTTTTCCTAGAATTCGCTTCCATTCAAGGTTGTCATGCATGCTTCGGAATTCGTCACAGCTAGTCAAGAAGTCTAGGTAGTGCCACCCGTTATCCGCCGCCTTCCCAAGGTATGTGAGAGCATCAATACTTTCCCCGATGGAAGCGCTTGCGAGGGCTACGCGGAAATAGTGCATGCCCATCTCATGAGGTAGCGCTTCACGGAGCCATTTTGGCAGCTCTTCTGGTGGTGTCGCGAAGAATCGCTCATAGCTTCTGATGGCGTCCTTATATCGTTTCGCCCTGAAGTGAGCTTGAGCTGTCTCTTCCAGATGATGAGCCACATTAGAGCACGCGTAGTATTGGAGATATTTCCGCTCAAGCGTGAATCCTACAGCTTCCGCGACACCAATGGAACCTACGTTGTATTCGTCACAGTGCCAGCCGACTTGCCTAAACCCGGTTGACAAAGCGTAATCGACGGTTGCTGCAGCAGTGAGGGTGGCCAGTCCCTGCCTTCTAAACTCTTCTCGAGTGTGAATGCCTATTTCGCAAGCCTTGCCACTGACACAATCAGCAAGGCTCCAGCTCACAACGTTCTTGTCATGCATCGTACAGAAACCGAACCCTTTCTTCATGAAGTTGGAGATCGAGCCCCAATTGGTTTTCATCCAATATCTAGCGTGTGCTGGAACTGCCAAGCCAGAGGTTCGCAGAAGTTTCTCATCCAAGCGCCGAACGTGAAAGCCAGTTGGAACCATGTGCCTCCAGTGATCTAGAGTCAGCTGATCACAAATGTAATGTCTGCGCGCTGCCTTCAGCGGAATCCGTCCACGGAAGATGATGCGCATCTTGTCCTTCCATGCAGCGGGGTGGTAACCGATCGCAACATCCGTTTCTCCCTGCCTGACGGTGTCTCCGGCGAAGAGACGTTGAAAAATGAGTTGATTCAGGGATGTGCTGAACTCGTCATCGTTGGAGTCTCCTGCAAGATAGTAGCCTTCCACAGTACACATGAATGCTGTTCTCGGATCCTCAACATGGTCCACGTAGAGTCTACCAGGGCTAGTTCCATCGACCACAGCCCTTGTGATCAAGTTCCACCCCAAGGCTTCAAATAACGACCGACACTTCTCGTAGTCTCCCTGCTCGAGCTCATGCATCATCGTACGCTCACCCACAGAACCAGAATTGTCTATAATATGAATGTACCTGCACAGCCTCTGCCAGGAGCAGAGAGGAGACCCTGAAGCCTTTCCATGGAGAGGTTTGAGAGTGGTTGGATCGGCAGTGATTTCACGAGTTTGATTCTATCTCTGATCCAGCCAATAGACTCGCCACTCAGAGACGAGTCCATCACGGACCTTGGCAGTCCACATGCTTGGTCCGTTTAATCGTGGCTCATTGGCACAGGTGGAGTAACCAACCATGACCACAGCACTGTCTCTGACCACGACAGAGGTGAAGATGTTTCGGTAATCTGGATGATTCTTGAAGAAACGCTGCCAACCAGCTTTCATGTTCTTATCCACGTCTCCTGCGTTGTCGATGAAGATATGATCATCGGTCATCAACTCCACTAAGCCATCTAGATCACGCTGGTTAATTTTTTCATTGAATCTCAAAGCCGTCATCATGGCATCCAAAGAATCCATCCGTCTTCCACTCCCGCTCAGAGAATGCTGAGGCATCATATAAAACTTGTCTGATTATGTCTGGCCATGCTACAAAAGCATCTATGTGCGCGTATCAGTCACCAATCAATGTCATCGCTACCGGAAAGCTCTACTCCCTACTCACTCTCATCATCTGCGCGTTCTGCCAACTTAGAATGTTCTGTGAATATCTTAAGCTTATCTTCTCCCTTTTCCATGAGCTCCAGATTCCCCTCAATCTGCTGCTTCTATACTGATTTAATAGTGTTCAACCAGTAAATGTCACATTAATGCTAAAAAGGAGGTGTTATGCAGTATGAGAACTTCACGTCTAGCATTTGCCAATATTGTCATCGCTTTGACTCTATTGTCCACACCTTTTCTCATTCAGCTGACAACAAGTGCGCCATATGATCCTTGGGCTGATCTAGATGACGATGGAGACATTGACATTTTCGATGTAGTAAAGATCGCTGCCGCCTACTCTACAACTGGAGACCCTGAGAAGAATNNACTGGCCTCTCATCGTGACTCCTGAAACGACAGTGTGGTATGGGAATTCGAGTTTTCCCTTGACCAGCGCCACCTATAATGGATCAGGATTCAGTTCTCTCCATGTTCTGACGCGTGTGTTATGGGCGGGACCTGGGTCATCCTGTGAAGTCCAAGTTAGAGGAATCATCTGGGATCACTCTCACGTGGATTCAAGATGGGCAGTGGCTTATTCCGTGCTCATGGACGAAGCCTCAGATCGAGACTATCTGTCAGTGACCATCCCTGTGCCAAGCGAAACCTTCTACTTTCAAGTGAATCTCCTGTCAGGAGACGCCAACATCTTTCTAAGCTTCTACCTAAGCCAGACCTAGCGAACCCAACGTCCGCGTTCCCCCTTTTCAGGGTTGAAGCTGAGGAAGCTGATCCATCCTACAATCCAGACTATGACTCGGACACTGATGGAGACATCGACACATTCGACATCGACAACTGCCATCGACCATGGAGCAATTGTACCTGTAGAGGAACGATGGACTGATTTGACTGCATACGTCAACACAGAAATGAACCTACTCTGCAGAGAAGCACCTCATCTCTCGATCTTTGGGATCACAAAATTCAGCTAGAACCGAAAACTCACGATACTCATTCCGGACGCCGCCGTAGATACACGTTCCACGGTGTTTTCACCAGCTCATTATCGCCTTAAGCCAGAACCATCATCGACTCTCTGCATCGTATTCGACATTGATATATACATCGAGTAGGAGATAAGGAGATTATGACGTTGCTCCTTGCCTGCCACCAGTTGTCACTTTCTCCAGTCAAGACAGAGAACCTGAGCCACATTACAAGGATTATCAATAGTTCACACGCCTACTTGGATATCTTTCCCGAATATACCATGGGTGTACCAGCGGGTGGTCTTACCCGAAGATTCGTTGAGGAGAATGCTGAACCATTACACGGTAGCTTCGTTGGCAAGATCCTCGATGCTACTCTGCAGAGAAAAAGCGCCGCAGTCTTCACAGCGTTTCTCAAGGAAAACCATGCCATCTACAACGCTGCAATTCTGGCCGAGCAAGGAAGAATCCGATCAGTCTACAAGAAGATCCATCTCTTCGATGCGTACGGATACCGAGAGTCAGAGCTGTTTGCGCCTGGACGACAACTTGCCGTACGAGAAGTCAAAGATTTCAAAATTGGCTTGGCTATCTGCTTTGACCTAAGATTTCCAGAGCTGTTTCGTTCAATGGCCTATAAGGGAGCTGATCTCTTCGTTGTACCTTCAGGCTGGTACAAGGGCAACCATAAACTTGAGCAATGGCGAATTCTTGTAATGGCCAGAGCCCATGAGAACACAGCATATCTTGCAGCTGTTGATCAGACAAACCCGCTCTTTGTGGGACACACCATGATGGCATCCCCTCTGGGATACGCTCTTAAAGAGACGGGGGAGGAGCAGGCAAGCTTCACAGTGGAATTGGATAGAAAAGATGTCATTGAGGCTAGAAAGTCTGTGCCAGTGCTGAGCCTGTCAAGACCTGAACTGTACAGAGCGTTCAACACCATCTCGCACTACCAGGACTAGCCGGTCTTCATCAACCAATCACCTGGAGAGCGCTGCGTCAATCGCCGCCTCGCCCGCTCGCTGAAACTAGGTTTGGGTGTGACCACTTGTGATGTGATGCATTCCACAATTGTCCCACCCATCATTGCAGATGTGAGATTTGCAGTACTAATCCTGGATTCATAACTCACTTATCTCTAGTTGTCATTGAGTGGTTTCTGGTGACATGATGAATTCAGAGATTGAAGAACAGCAAAGGCTTGCTTCTCAATTCAAAGATCAACTATCATCCATGGAAGAAGAAGAGCGAAGGTTGAACGAGAGGATCATGTTGCTGGAGGCAAAACTCGTAGTTCAAGAGTTGCAGAGCAAGGTGAAAGTCAAGCGTGACGTCATCACCCAGCTTCAGAACAGAATAAGCGAGCTCGAAGCAAAACTGGAACAAACAGATGAGATGATTGCTCCTCAGCAGGAACCATCTCAACGAGTGCACTTCTAATCGAAGCCCAGCACATTCAGCCTCTTGTGCGACAGCCATCGCTGCCTGCTGAGTCTCAGGTATGCTCGCACGGTGTCGTGGTAGACTAGAAAGAGAGGACGCCATCTGCGTCTAGTACTCGATCGTTAAGAGTAGATGCTCCCACAATCTTCGCCTGTTCCATCAAATCCTGCTTATTCACGCCGAATAGCGTGCAAGAATGGTCACAGACTTCCAACACCACTCCGGAACGTACCGCTTGGTCGATTATCTGGGTGAGAGGTGGGTACCCCTCCAGAGCTATCTTTTCTAACTTCCCTTTCCTCATGAGAGACACCCCTTCGAGGAAGAAGTATATCGTGGCTTGTGCTCCTGCTGCTGCAGCGTCAATCGCCAGAATAAAGGGAGCATAGACCCGCTCTGGAGTCTCGCAGCCACGTGTTTGGACATACAACAGTCTCTTTCCCTGCACTTTCTCACTCTCGCGTACTATTGTATTGCAATTGCGATGAATTATTAAAGAGATATCTATTCTTTAGGAATTCGAGAGGTTCACAGAGCGTGGAACTATGAAAATCCTGTTCATAGAGCCTCCAAAAGACTGTTGGTTTGTTACGGGTGAATACATTCCTCCGCCTTTCGGAATCTTGGTTCTAGCTGGCTACTTGGAGTCCAGAAACAAGAGTGTGGACATCCAAGTGATCGATTGCCAGGCAGAGAAGCTCGACTGGAAATCTCTTGAAGAGCATATCCGCTCTGCAGAACCAGACATTGTCGCCCCAAGCGGCCTCGGAACCTGTAACGCGTTCACTGTACTGAGAACGGTGGAGTTGGCGAAACAAGTGAACCCGTCTATTACAACGGTGGTGGGTGGGCAACACTTCACAGCCCTCGCCACTGAAAGCCTCACTGAATATCAGGACATTGACATTGTTGTTCGTGGGGAAGGCGAACAAACGATTGTTGATCTAACAAACGCTCTGGAAAATAGGAAACCTCTCTCAACGGTGAACGGAATTTCTTTCCGACACAACGGAGAAGTTGTCCACACCGTCGATAGACCGCTTCTGTGCGACCTGGACTCGCTACCTTTACCGGGCTACCATTTTGTCAAACAACACATGAAAACCTACTACTTCACGCTCATGACCGGAAAAGACACTCCTTTTGCAATCATCGAGGGATCACGAGGGTGCCGAAATAACTGCACGTACTGTTCACAATGGCGGTTCTGGAGACAGACCCACAGATCGAAATCACCCAAACGTATTGCTGACGAGTTCGAGTGTCTCAATCGAGAATATGGCAGCAAATTCATCTGGTTGACTGATGACAACTTTGGTCTGAACGGAAGAATCTCCAAGTTGTGCGATGAACTCAATCATAGAAAGATCGGGGATGATGTGACTTGGTTCCTGCAAGCGAGGGGCGATGACATAGTCAGACAGAAGGAAATTCTACCTAAAATGCGCAAAGCTGGGAATATTTGGATGCTGGTTGGCTTCGAGAGCCCGAACCAAGAGACCCTGCAGAAATTTCATAGAACAGGAGTAACCAAAGCAAAAGCAAAAGAAGCGGTAGATCTGTTAAAAGAGAACGAAATCCTCTGTCAGGGCACATTCATCATCGGGGAACGAGGAGACTCACATGAATCCATTAAGCAGCTTCGGCAACACGTTGACTGGCTGGATCCTGATCTAGCGACATTCATGGCTTTGACGCCATTTCCAGGGACAGACATCTACGAGACATCGGTACGCAACGGTTGGATTGAGGATAT
>JABAOC010000851.1_pt2 | contig 11696 bp, 6 predicted proteins | sample 7062161 | NCBI WGS metagenome assembly JABAOC01 (sample SAMN14538625, study PRJNA623070) | marine sediment metagenome | biome: marine biome [ENVO:00000428]; feature: marine pelagic biome [ENVO:01000023]; material: deep marine sediment [ENVO:00002113] | place: India: Gulf of Khambhat ... | reverse complement strand
GTCCACCAGGTCGTTCCATTCGTTTTGATACGGATTGCCCCGGTCCCGACGGACTCTGGATTCCCAGACCATGTCCGAGCGTTCCGGAATCTGGCCCTTGTAAATGCTGGAGGGCATTCCACAGTCGCCGCTCTTCGAGCCGATAGCAGAACCCTTGCTGCCGTGGATGAAGCTGGAGAAATTCTCCTCGCAGCCCGAAATGACACGTCCATTCATTATGAATTTGGTGCCGTCGGCATATGTAAATTCGGTCGAATAAGTATCGAAATTCTGGTCCACATAAGCGACACCATCGGGGCTGGTCTTATAATGGCGACCCCCGAGGGAATGGGCTTTGACCGGCCAGGCATTTTTCATCCAGCACTGGTGATCTATGATGTGGATATTAAAGTCGCTGTAGCAGCCGCCGCTGGCCCATATGAAGCTGTGGAAACGCTGTACCTGGTAAAGAAGATCGCTGATACCGGGTGGTTTGGGCAGCGATGAAAAGAATCCCACCGGACCGTGCATCCTGTAACCGCGCTGCAGAATTATATCGCCGATTTCGCCATCATGGATGCGTTTGGCCAGTTCCTCGAGCGCTCGACTGTGGCGGGACATCAAACCCACTCCTACTTTGAGATTCTTCGCTGTTGCTTCTTCGCCGAGCTTGAACATCCGCCGGCTGGTTGGTCCGTCCACAGTGACTGGCTTTTCCATAAAGACATTAAGGTTTTTCTTGATAGCGTAGGTGAAATGTACCCAGCGAAAAGCCGGAGGCGTCGCGAAGATAGCAACATCGCCCGGGCTTAGACAATCCATCGCATTCTTGTAAGCGTCGAAACCTATAAACTTACGATCTTCCGGCACATCTACCTTACCGGAATGCATTTTCTTTAAATTATCATAACTACTTTTAAGGCGATTCTCGAAGACATCGCCCATAGCGACGAGTTTCATCGGGCCTTGATTCACAGACAGTGCGTTGTCCGCTGCACCTGTACCCCTTCCGCCGCAGCCGATTAAGGCCACCTTTATAGTATTGTTCTGCCCGGCGTAAATTCGCGGCGCTATCCCCGCGGCTATTGCTGAGGCTGCGGCAATCTTGCCGGTCCCCTTCAAAAATTCGCGACGTGACGTGCTTTTTTGGCTAATTTCATTCATCGTGGGTCTTCTCCTAATGACTGGTCTCTAATAGACGGTTATTGAATCAAGACTATGTTACCGCCGGGTTTTATTTTCAGCCCGGGCACAAACCTCTTTCAAACTTCATAGCAACAATTATCCTCACGAGTTTGTATTTGGCAAGCTTTTTATTTGTGGAATTGGAGTAAGATGGATAAATCAAGATTGCATTCGAGGCAATAAACCACAAGTCTATTTGATGCTTTCTTCGGTTTGGCCGGTCTGCTCATAGATTTGTGCGATATCATAGAGCATTTTTTCGAGTCTGGAAAAATATTCCTCTTCGGAAAATTTATTTTTCGAATCCCGGAGTTTAATAACTTCAAGCTCCAGCCGGTCGCGTTTGGCCCGAAGTTGGGACGGCATTTTATTCTCGGCTTCACTATGGACAAGGTGAAACTGATGGGCCCGGTAGCCGTCAAGAGCTGCGCCACCTTCGGCCTTCTGCACAGGCCGGATGCCGCGAAAGAAGTCTGCACGCGTGCCAAGCCCGTCGCCGTTGTCGTCGAGCAGGGCATGCTCGGTGACCAGCCGGCCGGTTGCTAAGTAGAATTCATCGACACGATTAGAAGCGGTCAAAAAAGCTTCGAGCAGCGAAGTCTGGCCATCTTTGTCAAGGTCGGCCTTTGGTTCGGCGATCGCTCCGGCTAAATATTCGCCGAACCGAGTATAATTTTGTTCATAGCCGCTTTTGGTAGCCGTTATTAAAACACGTTCGTGCCCCGACAAGATACTCAGGAAAGGGGCACTGGACGAGGACGTGTTGATTACAACAAGAGGCCTAATCACCGGCTTGAGCCATCCGGCCAAGTCTTTTGCCGAGACATCAGGTCCTCGCAGATTGAATTTGGCCGTCCTGCCGTCGAAGGTTCCGTGCCCGATCAGAACCAGCCATAAAGCAGCGGCGGTTTGCTGAGATTCACTTGCTAAGATTTGCTGCAATTTCGTACGATCGTCCGGATTCTCCGCTTCATCCAAACCGATAGCGGCGAATTTCGCACCGCCCTTCGAACAGGCCTGCTCCCATAGACGGGCCCATTTTACAAATTGCGATCCGTATTCAGGTGAACCGGCAGCTCCGACAACGACAATAACGGTGGGCTTTTGAGGCGATTCGCCGGCTGCACCATTTACAGAGGTAACTGCCATAGCGACAACGAGTATGCTGATAAATAGCTTTGTCATCATTCTCACGGCATTCCCTTCCAGCGTCGCAGTGCCCACTCACCGATAAAGCATATAAGAACGAAGAGAAAAACGGCCGGCATGATTCCCCTTAAATCNNGATCCAGGTGTCCATAACCGGAGCGTTCAGACCCGGCAAGCTTCGAGCAAAGCTTTCTAGAGCATCAAACTCGACAATCCGGCCTCCGGTCTGCCGGGCGATTCGTTCTAACAGCGGGCGATTCGTTCTTATTGACTGAAACTCACGGGCTTCGAGATCGACGACCCATCCGGTCTCGGCTTCGCCGAGTTTAAGACCGTCGGCGTCGGTCACAACAGCACGGGCAAAATAGCTGCCGTCAATCCGGGGGACATAGACGGCCTCGAACAATCCCGCTTCACTGAGCACGGGTTCGGCGGTCAAATTCACATTCTGGCCATTAGGATCATGCGCTTCTATGGCGATCGAAACATCATCCATCGGCTCGAATTCCTTGTTGCGGACACGAACCTTAAACACAACCGGCTGGTTCGCCTGGTCACGCTTCTGTACCGCCTGGAATGAGATTCGATTCGGCACATCCGCTACCAGCCAGCGCAGCGTCTGTCTCCAGAACTTGTTCATATCGTCCCGCATCTCGGGCTGTTTCATGCCCCACCGCCACACATCGCCAATTGTCAGTGCCGCCGAACGCCCGCTGCCGTATCTCTGCACGACCAAAGCCGGAAATTGCCCCCCGGAATCTTCGCCGACTGTTGCGACCACCCGGGCGCCGGGCTTGACCGTCCCGAGGCGATTGAGCACTCGGAATGCAGGCATAGTCGAGAGGCGCCGCTGTTCATCCTGCTCATTATCACGCAGTCGTGCCCAGGGCTGCAGCCAGCCTTCACGAGTCAGGCTGAAGTGTATTTTGGCGCCGGCGTCTGCTTCTGTTTGGGGCAGTCTGTCCAGATAGACCGGCAGCATTTGCCCTATGGGCGTGCGGTTGAAGTCACCCTCTCGGAATGACTCGGCCCCGCCAAGCATAAGGAAACCGCCGCCTCGCTCAGCAACAAACCGACGTAGCAGCTTCATCTGGTCATGCGTGAAAAATCCCGCATCGACATCGTCAAGTATGACCGCGTGGTAACAGAACAAATCTTCGGCTGATTTGGGAAATCCGTCGCGAAGTTCCGCCTCGTCACGTATGCCAAGTCGCACCAGGACCGGCTGATCGTACTGCTCGGCCTGCTCGGCATCTTTGTTATCGAATCCGCGATACAGCGGATTGTTCACTTCGCCGGAGCGTCCCAGCCACTCGTATTTCGGTTCGCGCCTGGCGACGCGAAGCAGTCCTACGAGCTGCACTTGCTCGTCTTCACTAATCGCCCGCCGGAGAAACTTGTATTCCCAGTTCGGCCTGCCGGTGACATACAAAATCCGGTACGGTCCCTTGCCGCGATCCACGACCAGCGTATGCCTGTTGTTGGCAAGTGTCGCTTCCGATGGCGTTTCCGGCTGATCCGGCGATGCATCCTGCGCGTTCTCCTGGGCTGCATTAAGAAGATAGAACAGAATGCCACTTCTGTCCGGACGCACATGAAAACGAAACGTATGTTTTTCATGGCTTTTGGAAATTTTGCGAGTCTGCTGTTCGACAACTTTGCCGGAACCGTCGATAATATTTAACATAACTATTTTACCGGCATACCCGGAGGCCCCAACGTCGGCCTGGATTGTCACCGGAGCGTCTTCGAAAGAAGTCTGGCTTACGGAGACATTCGTCAGGGAGATATCTTTCTGCGGGCGGTCCGCTCCGACGACGACCGGGTAGATTGGGGGCACGCCAGACAGGTCATAGAATTGTTCACCCATATCCGTCGCGTTACCGTCGGTCATCAGGAGCACGCCGGCCAGCGGCCTGCCACGGTATCGGCGGGCGATGGCTTGCAATGTTCCGCCGATTGCAGAGGCTTTACCGTCGAAGAGCAATTTCGAAAAATCCGTTGTTCGACGAAGCTGCGAATCAAATACATATGCACGAACCTGAAAATTGTCGGCAAGCGTGCCAAGCCAGCCGGATTTGTCGGGATCAAATGCGGATTTAAGTATCTCGCCGCGGCTCCGGGTCACGCCCTGGTCCCGAACTTTCATCCCACTGCTGTTGTCGGCAATCACTAAAAAGAGATTTTCGCCGGATTTGACGCGCTTGCCGCTCCATAACGGCTCGGTCAGGCACAATAGCAACACCAGCACGCCCAGAAGCCTCAGACAAAATGCAATCCTATGAACCGTGCTAATTTCCGGCGAGCGCCGATACGACCAGACCAGTAAAACAACGGTAGCGACTAATACCGGCACACCCAGCAATACCCATGGGCTGCTGGGGACAATGATCGAGCCAAGCAACATCATTCATCGCCTCCCAGGTTTTCATAGTATCTTCGCACAAGTTCGGCGAAACGCCCAGGTACCGGATCGCGATCTATAGGTACCATAGCCTCGTCCGACTGGAGCTTAGCTAATTCCTCGCTGATACGATTACGCAATTCCGCCAACGGATTAGTAATCTGCTGTTCGACAAGGTTCCATTGCGGCTCTTTACCGTGACGCGTGAATTCGGCCCGTATCGCACGGGCGCGGTCCCGGACTCGAGCGACATCATTGCGAAGATCCGGTTCGCTGAGCATTTCTTCCACGTCGCGCAGGCGGTCAGACCATTGCGTGAAGTCTCGACCTGTGAGCGGGCCGTTCGGATCGAACTGGTCCCACCGGCCGCGTCGATTACCTCCTCCTCCGGTCGGATCGGCTTGAGCGCCGCCGGCTCGTTCGCCTGACCGCCGGCTATCAGCAAGACGCTGTTGATTTTCCTGAATGTCCGCTGGGCCGTTGGGGTCACCTTGCTGTCCGCGGCGGGTTCCGGATTGAGCGTCGGCAAGTTGCTGCCGACTCGCTGCCGAACCTACGGGCCTGTTGGGGTCACCTTCCTGCCTGGCTCCGCCACCGGCACGGGCGGTCTCTTCATTCACTTGTCTGATCAGCTCATCAAGCTGCTCTCGCGCCAGACGCAGCGACTCGGCTTCGTCGCCGAGGACGCTTTCGGCCGCATCTTCGACTCCCTTCCTGAGTTCTTCGATTCCCTTTCCAGCACGTCTTTCCACCTCCCGCGCCTGCGGCAAAAAGTTCCGTCTTAGCAGCTCGCTGGTGACCTCAAGTGCCCTGTCAAGATTATCGCTGCTTGTCTTGCGCAGCGTTTCGTATAGCTTTCGCGAAAGCAACGGCTCCGAAGCTTCTGCCTGCTCGCTCACATCTTTTATCTGTTCGAGAATATTTTCAACATTTTCTTTCTGTCGCTTCATCTGATCCGCCAACTCAAGATTCGCGCCAGAATCGGTTAGACTCTTGCGATCGGAATCGATTTGTTGTTTTATATCTTCGGCAATTTCCTTCTGGCGCCGGTCAAGTTGCTGAGCCTGCTCACGCATATCGCGCATTTGTTCGGTAAACTGACCGGAAGTGTTACGCCGGAATTCATCTCGCATCTGTTCGAGCTGTCGCTGCGCACGCGTTGCTGACGTGACAGCCCTTGAGACCATTCCCCGCTCCAGCTCCTCCGCCGACTGACGAATTCTCGACCGGCTCTGATCGAGCTGCTCGCTCGCATCAGCCATACGTTGACGGTTCTGGGGGCTGTTCATTCTCTGCTGAAGCTCGTCGACATCCCGCAGGGCTTCGAGCTGCTCTTCTCTTAAACGCTTAAGCTGGCGCTGAATCTCCTGTCTTTCCTGCTCCGTCCGAGCCTGACGAAGCGCCGCCTGAACATCCTTGAGTTTGTTGCTCATATCATTTTGCCGTCGTGCTAAATCACGAAGCCGGTTAAGAACCTGAAGGTCCTCACGCTGGGCCATCTGCTGCTGAGACTGGGCCAGGCGTTCCGTCTCGTATCGATTGTCCCTTTGTGTGAGTTCCAACTGCTGCAATTGCCGCTCCGAGCGAGCTGAACGTGCACCGCTGCTTCGGCTGGCACTCTGACTTTGTCCTACCTGATGCTCGCGCTGCCTCAATTTGAGCAGTTCCTGGTAAGCCGACTGCTCTGCCTCCAGTGCCGGCATCAGCTCTGTTGCCGATTCGGATTCCATAGCCCCACCCAAATGTTCCAGTGATGTTTCCATGTGCCGCGCCGCTGCCTGCAGCGTTTTGGTGGCGGCGGGATCTTCGGCCTGTGCCGAGGCCGACCGGGCCTGCTCCAGAACATCCGCCTGAGACTTCTGGACAACACCGAGGTCTTCCTTGCTGTCATTGATGCTCCCCGACTGATCGGCCCGACGCTTGATATTCCAGGTCGCGCTGATTATTTGCTTCTGCAATTGTGCGAGCTGCTCGCCTTGCCGTCCGCCCTGCTGCTGGCCCTGCTGGTTCTGGTTCTGCTGGTTCCGGGAAGACTGGCTTTCGTGGAACACTTCCTCAAAGGGGCGTATTTCCGCGAAGTACATGTCACCAAAAGTTCTGCGAATATCACCGTCCGGCCCTACATCGTCAGCCCAGAAATAGTACGTCAACAACTGATCCGGCTGAACGCTCAGTCCTTCCAGCTCCAGCAGGTGCTGAATCTGCTGTTTGTCACTCGGCAGAGGTGACGGACCAAGAGCAACATCAAGGCTCTGTGCGCCGGCAAGGGCGTAACTGAATCCATATCCGGTCACGCCGTAATCGTCCGAGACTTCTGCTTCCAAACTCAGTTCCTCTAAAGGTGAGGCTAGTACATCTCGATTGGGAAAAATGGCCTTAAGCTCGGGCGGCAGGTTCTTGTGTACATCGATAACGAAACGCTGGGGGACCTCGTTTTTGAGCCCCTGGGCATCAGCCAGATGCAGCTCATAACGCTCGTTTTTTGTGGCCGTGATAGAAGTCGTATAAACGTTCGGATGCTCACTATCGACGCTCAGCTCCGGACCTGGCCCGTCTTTCGGAATAAGCTGTGCCGTAGCCACTGCCTTATTGAGAACGAATGTGAGAACGACCTGCGATCCTTCCACCGCACTGACCTGGCGTGTGTCTTTAATAACCTTATCGGGAAGATTCGTATACGAAGGAAAAATAATTTTAGCATCGGCCCTGGTCAGAACCGGACGCTCGTATATGCTTATCCTGTAATCGCGCGAGCGTTTATCTGCGTACTCGATATAGTAGAGCAGGTCGCAATTGACCTCTTGAATGATGCCGCCGAAAACGGGATCATCCAGGTTCCTGGTCAGCGGAATCTGCTTGATTTGTTCGCCGGGTTCGCCAAACAGAAGAGTGGCCTTTGAAGGCACCCGCCTGCCGAACCTCGCCAGGATAACCACCGGAGAGCCGGCTTCGACGCTGGTATCTCCCGGACTGACGGTGATATCATAGCCTCTGTTGCCCTGCACGCTCAAGGCCGGTACTCGAAGGAAAGGAACCGGCGGTAACAATTGCAAGAGTATTGTGATGATTAATGTTAATGCAAACGCACCGCCAAGCTCAGCCAATAAAAGCTTCTTTGTTGAGATGCTCTGTAGCCAGTCATGTTTCGTCGCGTGTCTTACCGCTTCGCCGATGACCCGATCCTGTAGATAACCGAACTGGCCGTCGGGTTGTTTGGCCTCCTGCTCTATAGCGGCCAACAACAGTGCCTCCAGATCGGGATTTTGCCGTTCGATATGTCGAGCAACGGCCCTGTAGTCCGGCTGCATATGGCGAGATCTGTACAGGGCATAAAGTGTTGCCAGTACGGCTGAGATACACAGTGCCCAGTTAGCGACCGGTGATTTCCATCCCCAAAACCGGTTCGCACTTATCAAACCGATACCCACTAGAGCCGCGACAAGCCAGCAGACTGACAAAAAGTAAGCCAGGTGCAAACGCCGCCGCCGTTTGACAATCGGCCTGAGTCTTTTACGAAGAGCTTCTTCAATCATGTCTGTTCTCCTGCAAATTAGAAGGGCAGCGAGTCAACCACCCAGCCAGGGCGATTTCAATGAACGAGACAGCAAGCAATACAATTAATATCCATCGCCATATCTTTTGCTCGGATTCCAGGCGAGCAAAACTGCTGTGACGGCCTGGACGTTTGCTTCGAGAACCAATAGACAACTCAGCGTATTCGGCCGAATATCCCGAAGGCTGCGTGAGAGAGACACCAAGCATTTCGAGATTTTCAACCGGCATAACTGCTATCTGACATTCCTTTGCGGGCAGGTTCAGAGCGAAAACCTGATCATCGGCGGACGACTGAATTGTATAAATTCCCGGCAGGTCTGTCTGTGTAAAAATTTCCTGGCCGGCATTGAGATGAATCACTGAATTGTCGGGTTTGCGAATCTCCAGGTTTGCCAATTCGGACCCGCTTTGAGTTGATATTGGCACATGGTCACCCACGAAATACTGTGATTGTCGGTTTGTAAAGATGCCGCTGTACTCGAGGATTGAGTATAGCAACGGGACGAATTTCGACGAAAGCGCCAATTGACTATCAGATGGATGCCAGCCGGAAGTCAGCACAAACAACGATCCCTGGGCTACATGCAACTCAAACAATGCCGGGTCATTGCTGTCGAACCAAGCCAGAACCTCGGCGTTCGGAAGATCTTCGATTTTGATTTGACGATGTTTCCAGAAGTGAATTTTGGTGAAGTCTCCGAAACGGGGATCGGAGAACGGTGCCAGGAGCGGATGTTTGAATTCAATCCTGTTGAGCATGGAATACGTATCGACCTCGGCTTCCTGCGACTCGATGCTTTCAATCTCTGCAAGAGCTGCGATTGTTTTGGCAGTATCCGGGGACTTCATTACCAGCAGTACGGTCCGGCCGGTTTCGAGGTGTCTCCGAATCGAATCGATACGTCCAGGCGCGATAGCATCGGCGGCAATGATTAAATGTGCAGTCGCAATGTCTGCGTCTGTGAGATTTTCCGCCGAACGGGAGATAACATGTGGATCGAGCGAGCCGGTGGCCCTGAAAGCCCGCTGGACATAATACAGCATGCCTTCAGAGTCAGCGGCGCTGTCAGAAGCCATGAAAAGGATGTTAACCTGATGCGTTAAACGTGGCGCCAAATAAAGTGCGTTGTCAAAGTCGTGGTCATCACCCGTCAGAATCAGCTTTCCCGACGCTGAGCTATCAGTTCGTTGCGGAGCCCGCACGACAACGCTATGGCCTGCCGGTACGTACACTTCTGTTCTGCGATCCGACGTTCCCACGGTTTCCTCGCCCGCCCAGCTCAGACCAAAACGCTCCACGGCTGCATCAGGTGAGTTGGTAATACGAATGCTCGGCAGTTCATCGCCGGCCTTGCGCGCCAGATGATCCCGGCTTGCGATCAATTGCATTGCGGCATTGGTCGAACCTGCTGCGGCAATCAGTTTGACATCTAATTCCAGAGACTCGGGCCATTGGTAAGCTCGCAAAGCCTCAAGGCTGCTGCCTTTCTGAAGATCGCTGATAAGTACAATTTGGTGCGTTCTGATTTTTTGCTGCTCATCATTGACTTCGTCGTCCTCAATGGCTTCGGCAGCGGTGACTAGGGCACTCCCGAGATTGGTCGAGGCCCAGCCCGGCGACAAATTCGATAGTTGTTCGGCAGCTATCTCTGTGCGCCGGGCCGAATCCATCGATTCCCATTGTTCGAATCCTATCAGCGTTTCCGTGCCCTGATTGAAGCTCATCACGCAAACTCGGTCGGTCCGGCTCACTTCTTTTAGCACAGATTGCGCATCTTTAATCACCCGGGTCCACATTCCGGTTCGCTGCATCGATGCGCTTGTATCGATTAGAAGAACAATCCGCCTGGAGAGAGGTAGTTGTTTGTTCCCGATATCCCACGGAAAGAAGGGACGAGAAAACGCAAACGCAAGCAGGCACAATATAATACAGCGTAAAATCAATAGCGGCAGGTTCTCCAGATGGCTGCGATTCTTGAATCGCGGTACTGTAGTGCGCAAAAACATCAATGAGCTGAACGTCACCCTTTTACGCGTTTGACGGCGAATCATGTGCAGAATAATCGGCAGACTCACCGCGGCAATTCCCGCCAGAAATAAAGGGTAAAGAAAGCTCATATTGTCCTCCTGGTCTTCGGACGACCCCTGTGTCTGATCCGTTTACGATGGCGCATCCGGTCCTGGAGAAAGTCCAGCAGAGCCAGATCGAAGGGCCGGTCCGTCGCAAACAGATGATAGTCTATCCCGAGATTTCGGCATATAGATTCTGTCCTGGCCAGATGTTTGTCCAGCATTCGTTTGTAAGACATTTGAGCGTCGGACGGATCCACATACATATTACGCCCGCTCTCTATATCCTGAAAAAGCGCCGGAGAGTCAAAGTCAAAATCCAGTTCGGCCGGATCCAGTACATTAAAGACCACAACATCATGGCCGCCAGTGCAAAGATAAGCAAGTTCCGGTTCGAGGCGGTCTATTGATGTTAGCAGATCGGAAATCAAGATGATGAGGCCTTTTTTGGTCAGCATTTCGCCGATATGCTGCAGCGGCGGCCCCAGTTGGGTAGAACTGCCTTCTGGGGTAGCCTCCAAAGCAACCATTAAACGACGCAGATAACCCGGCCGGTTACGGGGAAACATATACTGTCTGATCTGGTCGTCGAAAGTGGCAAGACCGACGGCGTCACCCTGCGTATAGAGAAAGTAAGCCAGTGTCGCGGCCAGCGTGCCTGCATACTGCGACTTTGTATAGCCGCCGGAACCGTAGCCCATCGATCGGCTATAGTCTATCAGCAGATGGCATCGCAGGTTCGTCTCATCTTCGAACTTTTTTATATAAAATCGGTCGCTCCGGGCATAAAGCCGCCAGTCAATGTAGCGTGGATCGTCNNTGATAGGGGCTTCGATGAATTCCTTTCCAGAATCCCTCGACGATTACTTTGGCGCGCAGCTCCATCGACTTGATCCTCATCAGCGAGACCGGATCGATCAAACCTTCTGCTCTGCCGGTCGTAACCACCGAGCCGGATTGTGCCGCTTTGTCCGTCATTTTTTGTGACTTTCCTTAACCGATTTCAGCAGACGATCAACAAGGTTTCCGATAACCACGCCCTCTGCCTCGGCGCGGTAATTGATTAATACGCGATGTCGAAGCACCGGAAGTGCCAGCGCCCGTATATCCTCGAAGCTCACGTGCGACCTGCCGTAGAGCAGCGCTCGGGCCTTGGCGCCGAGCACCATATATTGAGAGGCTCGCAATCCGGCTCCCCATGTGACCCATTCATTGATAAAATCCAGTGAATTGTGAGGCCCTGGGCGCGATGCTGTGGCGATTCTCACGGCGTAGCGTACCACGTCCTCGGCGATTGGCACCTTCCGTACGACATCGTGAAATCGAAGCAGGTCTTCGCCCGTGAATACCTGAT
>JABAOC010020308.1_pt2 | contig 11697 bp, 13 predicted proteins | sample 7062161 | NCBI WGS metagenome assembly JABAOC01 (sample SAMN14538625, study PRJNA623070) | marine sediment metagenome | biome: marine biome [ENVO:00000428]; feature: marine pelagic biome [ENVO:01000023]; material: deep marine sediment [ENVO:00002113] | place: India: Gulf of Khambhat ... | reverse complement strand
GAAATTCAACAAAGCTATTGAACTTAACAAGAGAATGGCGGAAGTTAAACAGCACATTACATCCAATCTTGACGCTGAAGACACTCTGCGGCGTAAGATCGCGACAGTATGCTATTTGATAGATGTTCTGAAGTTGCGTGTTGGGGACGAGAAGGATCCTGATGAAGCCGATACAGTTGGGGCTACGACCCTCAGACCAGAACATATAACCTTTGGGAACAATGGAGTAGTCAACTTCGATTTCCTTGGTAAAGATGCTGTCAGATGGCAGAAGCAAATCAGACTCCCCCCGAAAGTTGTGGAAAACATTCAGAGCTTCTCGAGATCGGCTAGATCCTCAATATTTGAGGGTGTAGGATCACAGAACGTCTCACTCTTTCTGGATGAGGTTTTACCCGGGATTTCCTCGAAGGTCTTCAGGACAGCTCATGCATCAAAAGTGGTTGCCGACTTTCTCTACAGTTCCGATGTATCCCGATCGGATCCAGAGCATCGGAAGAAACACGTCGCCACAATGGCGAATCTAGAAGCTGCAATAGTCTGCAACCACAAGAAGAAACCAGCAAAGAAATGGAAGGAAACTCTAGCTAAGAAGAAGGATCGACTGAGAAAACTAAAGGCCAAGGGTACACCTGGCGCGAAGAGACAGGTTAAGATTCTTCAGTACAAGATAAAAGCCTACCAGGAGACCAAAGATTACAATTTAGGCACATCTTTGAAGAGCTACATTGATCCTCGAATCTACTATCGCTGGGGACACAAGGTGGACTTCGACTGGAAACTCTATTATCCAGCGACTCTCCAAAAGAAGTTCTCTTGGGTGGAAGACAGCTAGTCTACTTTTGCAAATCGTGTGACGTAAACCAGTTGATTCTCATTCCATTCTCCATGGCGACCTATCCATTTCTCCTTGAAGTCACCAAGCGAGTGCATACCTTCTGCCTGGGCGTCGTCGTCAGTGAAATACTTCAGCCGTTTCCTTTCAATGGAGACAATCCGCAGGCTAGCGAAACGGGGTTCCAGGATTGTGGCATAGACGGGTCTGCCAGCTTTTACTGACGGATCTGGAGGGGCTTTGCGGGTGGTCTGGATTTGTCGACCCTTGAGAATCGGCTCTTTTTCTCCGATCGTGAACGTGAGTTCTCCTACTTCTTCAGCTACTTCCTCGATGATTTCCGCTGCACTCTTTTCCGGTTCTCTTGCAGCCTGCGCTACTGCCTTGCGGGCTCTTCTGCCATGGATGGGTTTGGCTGCAATTTCCTTCGCAAGTGCGACTTGTTTTTCAGGGTCCTTTATTTGTCGAGTAATGGTGAGTGCAGTGTTGTAGTCAAGCTTTCCCAGCTTTGTGGGCACGCCGACTTTCTCTGCAGGAGTAATTAACTCCTGAATTTCGGGAGGAGCTTCTGTTATCTTCAGCCAGTTGTGAATCGTGTCAACTGAGACTCCGACTTTTCCAGCTAGTGTTTCCTTGGATCCGTACTTGGCTGGATGTTTCTCCAGGAGCATTTTGCAGCAATTGCCCTTTTCAACAGCGCTGAGGTCCTCTCTTTGGATGTTCTCTATGAGGTTGAGCTCAATCACTTGTTCGTCTGTGAATTCGCGAATCAAAGTTGGAACTTTCTCTAATCCAGCTTGCATAGCCGCTCGGTACCGTCGCTCTCCAACCACAACCTCGTAGTCGTTACCTCGAGGGCGGACAATGATGGGTTCTAAGACACCAACTTGCATTATACTGTCGGCCAACTCATGGAGTTTCTCAAGGTTCAAATCAAGCCGCGGGTTTAATCTATTAGGATGAATCCTCGCTAGCTCGATTTCCGTTAGTTCGTCCAACGCCAATTCTCCACTCATCTTCTCTAGTTGCTCAATACTATGGGTTCCCTAGTTATGATAGTTTTGCGTCTGTGCACTCACCTACATGTGACGCTACAACAGGTTGTGGTGTAGAGAGAAACCTACAAATCCACGGTTCAACCCTTATGCTCTCTGATGAGAGAGTTTGTTCTATATTCCCGCCGTGGCAAGACTGACGGCAACTTCACAAGCCTAGTTGACGCTGGGAGACTGGATGTTGTCTACCAGTGCCTCCTCCTAGGGCTATTCACCTCTGGAGCCATTAGACGCAATGTGATCTTTCACGTTGTCCTAGGTGGGCCTCCTAGGCCCCCTGTGCTGTTGACAGTTGATGGAAGAGTACTGAGAAATGTTCGGACTGATGAACGAACGTGGGAAAGAATCCTCAGGAAGGTTCTCGATGGGGACACCCATGAAGGAATAGCTCTCAGGAAAATGAGTCTTCAAGAACTTGTGAAAAATCGACACAACGTGTTTGTGCTCGAGGAAAAGGGAGAAGATATTTCAAACGTTTTGTTCGGGGAGAATCCACTCTTCGTTCTAGGTGATCAGGTTGGACTGCCAAGGAAAGATGAACGATTCGTTTTGCGTCATGGGACAAAGATCTCGTTGGGGAAGAAACCGTATCTAGCAGCAACCTGTGTAGACGTCATCAACTATCTTGCTGATCGGCAGAACACTCCATAGGGATTCTGAGATCTGCATACGTGTGCGCACCTGTAGAAGTTCTCGAAGAGCCCCGGGCGGGCTTCGATCCCGCGACCGACGGTTTACGAAACCGTTGCTCTACCAGACTGAGCCACCGAGGCATGACCCTGTGTGAGTTGACGAAAGCATATTAATATATGCGTATCGGAGCGGTCGCTTTTGCTAATGTTTAAGCCAACCTCCGCCTCTTGTTAAGTGGATGGAGCTTATTGGATAAAGCCGAAGACCTTGGTGAGCACAAGATTATAGAAACGATATGGGCGAATATGGATAAAGATCCAGAGATGGCTGTGCCTTTCGGCGATGATGTTTCAGCGGGTAGGTGTCACGGCACAACTCTAGCTGTTTTGAAAACAGATATGCTCGTCGGCAAGACGGATGTTCCACCCACGATGACCCACTGGCAAGCTGCCCGAAAAGCGGTGGTCATGAACATCAGTGATCTTGCGGCAAAGGGAGTGAAGCCATCAGTCATCCTCGCCTCCTTGGGGATTCCACGTGGTTTGACACGAGAGATGATCGCTCAAATCGGGCAAGGGCTAAACGCTGGAGCTCGAGAATATGGAGGTTATGTTGTGGGTGGCGATACAAACGAAACGGAAGATCTCATAATAAGTATTGTAGCTATGGGAACCGCTGAGGAGGGAAGTCTCATGTTGCGAAACGGAGCAAATCCAGGTGAGATTGTGGCGACCACAGGAGAATTTGGTTTGACATCTGTAGGACTAAGAATCTTGAAAGAGCAACTTGCTGCTCCCATCAACATGAGGAAAAGGGTTCTGGATGCTGTGTTGATTCCTCATGCTCGCTTGAGAGAGGGCCTCGCCTTGGCAGAAACGGGCGCAGTTACCGCTTCAATAGATTCAAGTGACGGATTGGCGTGGAGCCTTCATGAGATCAGCGAAGCAAGTAATTTGGGTATCGAGATTGACAATCCGCCAATTGCCAGAGAAACAAATGATTTCGCCAGGAAACACAACTTCAGCCCCCTCGAACTCAGTCTATACGGAGGCGAAGAATACGAGTTGGTTGTCACTATCAGGCCAGGGTTGTGGGAAAAGGCGATAGAGGCCGTGAAGAGAGCAGGTGGAACGTTAATCCGAATAGGGAGAACTGTGGAGAAAAGAGGGTTATTCCTCCAAGAGCAGGACAAACGCGTTCAAATCAAGGCACGGGGATACGAGCATTTTGGGGCAGAGAGAGAGACCTAGCATTCAATCCTGTGACGTTGGCAGCCTACCGTACACTGGTGATCTTGAGAGACTTCACGAATCAGCACAGCACTTGCGCATAGGCTCTCAAGACGCTTCTGCCAGGCGCTTTGAGAACACAATCGTTGGCGCATTCGTGGACAAGCTGAAGGCCGGGATTCAAGTTGCAGCATTTCCTCAGTTCCGTGACATGAATGACATGTTTATTTCAGCACTCACGGGACTCCAAAGAGTGAAAGGCGGATACGTGGAAGTGGAACAGATGGGCCTAAAATCAAGGCTCTCCAAACTGCCTGAAGTGAGAGCTATAGAAGAGAACGCGAAGAAAATCGCAGACCTAACAGGCACTCCTTTCCAACTCCGAATCTGCATAACTGGACCATACACCTTGGGCTCCTTCTTTCCCTACAGAAGCAGCCAAACCTATGCGCAACTTGGAGCGCTTCTTTCCCAAATAATCGAAGGCAACGTATTTGCCACAAACGAGGGAAGGGTCAGTTTGGTCTCTGTTGATGAACCCCTCTTTGGCCTTGTAGATGATCCTTCAATAGACACAGGGACAGAAGGTAGAGAGAACCTACTCAAGGCATGGACAACCATGACAAGCCGCGTCAAAACCAGAAAGGCTCAATCCTGTATCCACCTCCACTCGACGTCAGATGATCTATTCTGGGAGATCGACTCTCTCAACATTATCGAGTCACATGTGGCTGATCCCCTCTACCAAATGGGAAACACCAAAAGACTCCTTGATGAGAAAGACAAGCAACTCAAGGCAAGCGTGACCAAAACAGACTTCGATTTGCTAATCCGAGATTCGTTGGGGACAAAGGCTTCAGACAGCGCTGTTGCCGATGTTTGGAACAAACTCTCAAGAGGAGAGCTGAAGCCTGAAGCTTTCTTGGAAAGCACTGCAACCATGAAGAAACGACTTATGGACACAATCAACAGGTTTGGTGAAGAACGAGTCGCACTTGCTGGCCCTGAATGTGGACTGAGAGGATTTCCAAGCTATGGCTCGGCGATTGGGTGTCTGAGCAACGCTTCACTCGCTGTGACATCCACTTGAGATCACTTGCTGAACTGGATGCAATCGTCAATCAAACGTAGATCAGAGACAACTCATGCCCTAGTCCATCTTGCTCCCGGATCTAGTGTGACCTCCCTCTGAAACATCGAATGGCTGCGATCGATCGCAGTCTTGTCTTAGAAATCGCAAGATAGGTGTTTGCTAACGATTGCGGTCTTCATGTTTTCCTGTTAGTCCTGCGTGCACGCGGCTTCTTGTTACGTTTCGCATTCATTTCTATCTGCTTTGGCCTTTCTAGACCTTGGATGGCGGCGCCTGGATAGCTTCGTTCTATCTCTCTGCGGAGTCCTCGCGTATCAACTTCTCCATATTTCTTGACGGATATTTGTGGGGTGCCTTCTTTGTCGTATTTGATGGAAATGGAGTAGCCTGAAGCGATTTCTAGAGGCTCTGGCTCAGTCAAGATAAAACGCTCAGGTTCATCAATTTGTGACAGGCCAGTGGTGTCCTTCTTTCGGTTAGTCTCCGCCATATGGTTTCATCGTCCTTACATGGAAAGGAGAACGCTGAGATTAAAGTCTTGTTTCTCCATAATCAAGATTTCGTGGATCTACCAAAAGACTCGAGTTCGTCATCCACAACTATGGGAACTTGGGTCTCAATGCCCCAGTTTTGCAGGCATCAACACATTCAAGGCAATATGTGCATTCTGGATGTGTGAATTTCTCCCACGGAAGATTCAGTATCGGAACTTTCATTGGACACACTTCTACGCAGCTGTGGCAGCTCTCTTTGGTGCAGTGCACGACGTCTCTCCGTATCCCAAGGAAACTGAAATGCGACATTATAGCCATTGCTGCTCCTACGGGGCAAAGGTATCGACACCAACTCCTCGGAGCATATACTGCAAAGGCTAAGACGAACCCTAAGATGAATACTCTGGTCCAAAACAATGGTGTGAGGGCAGCTAACCCTCCCAGAACATCCTGGAAAGGTGCTTCAGCTGAGAAGGCGTTGTAGGTCATAGTTGGCAAGACAGCAAACAAGGTGTCATGAGGACTCAAAGCGTTGAAGGGAGCTTGGGCAAAGATTCCTAGAGCGTTCTTGTATCCTGTGCCAATTCCTATCAATGTTGAAGTGGATATTGTGATGCTGACGAAGAGCACTACTCCAAGAATCCCATACTTGACGTAGACCAGATCCTTGTGGGTTCGGGGCGAGATTTGAAGGTGGTTTCTCTTCACGTAGCCGAGCAGATCTTGGACGAAGCCGAAGGGGCACACCCATCCACACAGCAACCTTGCGGATAGAATTGTAAACACGAGGAACGAGGCTAGGGGAAGCCATGGGAAGGTGCTCTCGAAGAGCATGTACTGCATTGCCGCGAAAGCGTCCCCAACTGTCTTCGGAGGGGTCCCGAGACTGTGAAGAATTGGAAGCAGTAGAGGCAGCTGCTCAAAACCAAACAACACGGCGTTGAAAAGAAGGAACAAGACTAATTGGATGACAATTCTAAGGGTTCGTATGCGAAAAAGTGCCGCTCTAATGTTAGCCAAGTCGTTTTTCGACTTCCATTTGGTTTCAAAGTCTCATCTATGTTTTTAGAAGGTGAGGCTAAGTAGCATAAAAAGGTTTCATTGACCTTTTCACTCACACTGATCGATCTACCCGAATATCATAATAGCGAGAGTATTTCTTGTTGATCATGTCATGGAGCAGTTTTGGGTTCGCTCGTTCCTTCTTTGAAGAACTTGGCGAGAAGTCTTTCCCAGTCAATTCGATAGAGTGCTATTACAATGACGATCAGAAGAACTGTTGTCACTATAGAGCCTACTAGACTTCCTTCGGTTCCGAAAATGCTCTCCATGATCTTGTCCCCGATTCTACCGAAATAAGCCACTAGATAGATCATCAGGAATTTTCCAAGGAGCGCTGGAATGAAAGTCTTGACGATGCTGTATTTGAGAAGTCCTAGAGGTATGAACAGCAGATCATCTGGAAGCGGTGTCAACGCGAACAGAAAGATGGCCACAGGCGTGTAGGTTCCAAAGAGTCTTAGGAAATAATCCATTTTTCTTTGTCTTTCTTGGCTAATCAATCTGCGTCCATAGTATCCTAAGAGATAGCCAGCTAGTTCTCCAATTGCAGATCCTGATCCTCCTGCAATCATTAGGAAGAGTGGATCCCATCCTGCTTTGCCAAGCAGAAAGATGGCTAACGTATATGGTATTGGAACAATAATTGCCATCGTGCCAACAAGGCTGATGAAGAAGACTCCGAAAAAGCCGAATTGAACAGCCATCTGTTCAAACCAGTCTGTAAGTGACAGGCGAACCCCTCAGTCATACCGTAATCTCTTTCCCTTCAAATCAGCATCGGATTTTTCGGTGCAGCACCGTCAGCTGCGTGCTGTTTGTAGCAATTTAGTTTGTGAAGATCTGGTGAAAGTTTTGGGATATTTGGGAACAGTGTCATATCAGGTCTTTCTGTTTTCCCCCATCTTCAAATGCCCTGATCGCTTTGTCCAAGTGTTCTTCAGTGTGTTTTGTGCAGAGCTGAACTCGGATTCTCGCTTTGTCGCGGGCTACCATCGGAAAGACTATGGGCAACGCAAAGATCCCCCTCTCCCAGATGAATTGCGCGAGTTCTTTCGCTTTCCTGCTTGGACCACACATCACCGGTATGATAGGGGTCTCAGTGTTTCCGGTGTCGAATCCAAGATCTTGCAAGGCTTTGAGGAAATAGTTTCTGTTTTCCCAAACCTTCTTCACGTGTTCAGGCTCTGTTTCCAGCACATCAATGGCGGAGATGCAAGCTGCAGCTACTCCGGGAGGTACCCCACCGCTCAGGAGCCAGCTTCTCGACTTGTTGTAGGCAAAGTTCCGGAGATCTTTTCCTCCCGTTACGTGTCCTCCTATGACTCCAAATGCTTTGGAAAAGGTCCCCATTTCCACATGAACCTGATCTCGATTCAAGTGGAAGTGCTCAACGATTCCGCGTCCTCCCTCTCCAAGGATTCCTTCTCCGTGGGCGTCGTCCACGTAGACCCCCGCGCCATGTTCCTCCGCGATTTTCGCAATCTCTGAAAGCGGAGCAGTATCTCCATCCATACTGAAGACGCCGTCTGTGATAATCCAGATCTGTTTGTAAGGTGGATCATGTTTCTCGGCTTCGTCCATGATTCGGGCGAGGTTCTCTGGATCTTTATGTTTGAAGATAGCTCGATCTGCACGACTCAATCTCACTCCATCTATGATGGATCCGTGGTTGAGTTCGTCTGACACGAAGAGGTCTCCTTTTCCACACAGTTGAGGAACCAATCCTTGATTGGCCATGAACCCTGTTTGGTAAGTCAAGGAGGCTGGGGCTCTTTTGAACTTGGCCAAGCGGCGATCCAGTTCCTCGTGCAGCGTCATGTTGCCTGCAATGGATCGGTCACTGCCTGCCCCTGCGCCGAACTTTCTCGTTGCTTCTATCATTGCATTGACAACCTTGGGATGTGTAGAAAGGTTGAGGTAGTTGTTGGCACAGAGCATGATGACTTGTTTGCCATCAATTGTGCAGACTGGCTCGCTTGCAGTCTGCAGTTCTTTCAGTTCCCAGTTCAAGCTATCTTGGACGAGGCGTCTGTATTCTTCGCCCAAGTATTCTGTTGGATGTCGGTTTGCACACAAATCGAGTACCTCTAGATTATTGTTTCCTCTATCCGATTACCATTCTCTTAACTTTTACCACTCTACCATTCAGGCTTCAAGACCACCTTTGCTGCTGCTTTCTGTTTGATAAGTTCAATGCCTTCGCTGATATTAGCCATGGCCATTCTATGCGTGATGATAGACGCAATCTTGTCTTGGAAACTCTGCTTCGAAAGCAGTCCTTTTGCTTGGAACCATGTTTCAAACATGCGTCTACCAGAGATTCCGTAGATCTTTGCTGCTTTGAAAACGATCGCACTGTTGACATCCAACGCGACAGGTTTGGCGAAGAGTCCAAGTAGTGAAACTCGTCCACCTGGTGTTAGCATTCTGAAAGCTTGCTGCAATGCAGTTGAGGAACCAGACATCTCTAGAACAACATCAACACCATTCCCGTTGGTCTTGTCAAGAATCATCTGGGGGATCTTCTCACCGTCCTCTTGAGCATTCAGGACTTCGTCGGCTCCCATCTTTGTGGCCAATTCCATCCGAACCTTGTTTGAGCCACCTGCCGTCGCAAAGATGCTGGCGGCTCCTAGTTCTCTGGCGACAGCTATTGCCATCAATCCAATTGGTCCACAGCCTAGAACTGCCACAGTCTTTCCAGCAACATCTTCAACGTTATCCTTGGGCAACACGGTCTGAATCGCGTTTCCCAACGGTTCTTGCATGGATGCTACTTCAGGGTCAAGATTCGGATCGNNATACTCTGCAAAGGCTCCATCTCTGTCCAATCCCAGGATTTCCAGATTCTGGCAAATGTGCATACGATCCGTTCTACATTGGTAGCACGTTCCATCAACGATGTGAGTTTCCGCGGAGACATAGTCTCCAATCTGGAGGCTCGTTACGCCCTTTCCAACATCAACTATGACACCGCAGAACTCATGTCCCATGACCAATGGAAATTCCTTGATGCGATCACTCATTGACTTGTCCCAGTTCCAAACGTGCATGTCCGTGCCGCAGATTGAAGCGACCTTGACCTTGACCATAACTTCATTTTGTTGAACTGTTGGTTGGTCCACAGTGGAGATCTCAGCACCTGGACCTGGTCTTGCTTTAACTATCGCATGCATCAGGCTTCTTCCTCCAAACATGTGGTTCAACGACGTGAAAGAGATAAATCCATTCGACGCTTCCACTAAAAAGCTTATCTAACTAACGTCATTCAGCTATTAGACTGCCTGTGTGAGAATAGCAGAGGTACATCGAGGAGACTCAATGGTGAAACTTGGCTTCCTTGTCAACCCGATTGCTGGTATGGGAGGGAAAGTGGGACTGAAAGGAACAGATGGGATGGTTGAACAAGCAGTCAAAATGGGAGCTAAACCTGTTGCTCCGAGGAGAGGTCTTGAGTTCTTGGAACAACTCAAAGAGCTAGGACTAGATCCTGAGACTACGTTTCTTACGTGCCCTGGTATCATGGGAGCACAGCTATTCGAATCCGGAGGCTTCAAGGCACGCGTCTTACCTATGAGAATCAGATCCCCGACTACCTCAACGGATACAAAGAGAGCAGCTCAGCTTCTGAGAGAGCACAACGTTGCCCTGATCTTGTTCGTCGGAGGCGATGGCACGGCCAGAGACATTCTTGATGCACTGACTGGTGCCAACACTCCGCTGGTACTTGGAATTCCATCAGGTGTGAAAATGTACAGTGGTGTCTTCGCAACCAGTCCAGTGGACGCAGCCTACGTTGTCGAAGCCTTTGTCAAGCAAGAAGCGGAGCTGGTGGATTACGAGATTGTCGACGTTGACGAAGACGCTGTGAGGAAGGACTGTTTCAACATGCGCCTCTATGGATTTCTGAAGGGGCCATTCCTGCCAACTCGAGTCCAAGGAAGCAAACAGGCAACCCCCGAAACTTTGCTTGAACAAGACAACCAAGAAGCCGTAGCCCGCTTCATAGTTGAGGAGATGAATCCACAAGCCAGCTACATCCTTGGACCAGGAACTACTGTGAGATCCGTTGCCGACACGCTTGGAGTGGAGAAGACGCTTCTTGGCATTGATATTTACAGCAGGGGCAATATGTTGAAAGATGTTAACGAAGATCGAATTCTTCGCGAAATCAAGGATTGGGAAACTACCTGGATTATCGTCTCACCAATCGGGAAACAAGGAATCCTGTTCGGCAGAGGAAATCAACAGATTAGCCCGCGAATCATTCAGCTCGTTGGAAAGGACAGGATCATCGTTTTGGCCACTAAGGGGAAAATACGCGGGATCGAATCCAAGGTTCTGCGAGTCGATACGGGTGAAGAAACAGTCGATGCCATGCTGAAAGGATACGTGAGAGTAGCCACAGACTACCGTGAATGGCGACTCATGCGAATCGAATGAAACTCAGGCACCAGCCTTACTCATTCTCCCAAGAAGATTCATAAGAATCGGCATCAGATCCCTGCCTCGAATGCGGTGAAGCCCACCTTTTGCACAAGCTCTTTCACCGAACTCATCGATCTCATCGACGCGGACGTTTGGACCCATAATTGCCACAGGAACCGGTTCACCACTGTGCTCACCTTTCATCGAGGATGTTGTGTGATCAGCCGTTAGAGCGATGACAGTCTCATCTAGGTTAGCGTGATTCAAGATGTATTCCATCAAGGAATCTATGCCTTGGATAGCTTCCATTTTCTTCTTCGGATTATTATCGTGACCAGCGAGATCTGTCGCCTTCACATGGATAAGCACAAAATCGTAGGATTTCAATGCCCTAACTGCAGCTTCTGCCTTCGCATGGAAATCTGTCAAGTAGGTTCCTGTTGCGCCCTGAACTGCAAGCAGATGCATACCAGCCGTCTTGCACACGCCCCGAACGAGAGGTGAGACGGCGATAGCTGCAGGGAAAATATCATAAAGAAGCGGTAGGAGATCAATCTCTGGTAGTTGCCCAACACCCCTGAAGAGCACAATGTTAGCCGGCAGCAAGCCTGCCCTGACTCTCTCAACATTCACAGGATGGTTCTTCAAGACCGTGTGAAGTTGCATCGTCAGCCTATTGAGTATCTCTGAGGTGTTGCGGGCTTCTGGACTACCATCCAATGGGTGAGCCTTCAACACCTCAACTCCAGTTTTAAGGGGATCGGTATCTGAAACCATGACAGAAAGGTTTGGGCCACTGAGACGAAGGATAGCTCGATGCTCAAGCGTGTTCCTGAACAAGATGCCTCCTACCTCAGGAGGATCGTCT
>JABAOC010010946.1_pt2 | contig 11701 bp, 9 predicted proteins | sample 7062161 | NCBI WGS metagenome assembly JABAOC01 (sample SAMN14538625, study PRJNA623070) | marine sediment metagenome | biome: marine biome [ENVO:00000428]; feature: marine pelagic biome [ENVO:01000023]; material: deep marine sediment [ENVO:00002113] | place: India: Gulf of Khambhat ... | reverse complement strand
TTATGTATTCCTGTTTGAAATCCCCCAAGGTCGATGGGGACTCTATCGGGAATCTCGTGATTCAGGGCTTTTATGACACGTTCCCTTGGGCTCATTGTCTCTTTCTGTGCCATCTTCTCTCCCACCTGATTATCTTTGGTCAAAATTTACCTCGATGCGCGACGACATACCATCTCTATCTGCCGGGCGAAGCAATGTAGTTGCCAACGCCTATCAATACAGTGGACAATACGACCACAAGGATTCCGAAGACTACAATAGTCAATGTACGGCGACTGGAGCCTTTCCACTCGCGGCAAAGCAGTGCCCACATGTTGCTAAAGACAATTATAAAAGCCATGTGCAATGTCCAGCTTGAGAAATCATATTTGCCCATTTTGGTCGTGCCCATCCCGTAAAACATGAACTGCAGATACCATGTAATACCTGCAAGAGCCGAGAAGAAGTAGTTGCTCACAACTGACATATCACCAGCCGTAAAATAGTTTTTTGCCGAGTGATTTCTAATATTGAGGATGACACACCAAATGAAATTTGTCGTAAAACCACCTGCCAGAACTACGACCAGAACCGGGCTGTTTTGCCAGAGAGGCTGGACTTGGTTCTCTACTGCGAGACTGGCAATAGGTTTACCGGCTGCGATTCCAAAGGCCATGCAGCTGCTCATGACACCTGCGAAGATAGCCACCAGCAGGCCTCTTATAAAATTGAACTCTTTTATGGCTGCGCGTTTTTGTTTCGTTGACAGCTCTCTCTCCTTGGATATCCCGGCCCAGCCGCACACAGCAATTCCAGCCAGGCAGACAACAACGCCGGCCAGGATGGTTAGTCCTGAAATGTTGGTGATCAAATCCCCGAAGCTGCCGGAAAATATCGGCGGGATAATTGTCCCGAACGCTGCGCAAAATCCCAGTGCAATCGCATACCCGAGGGACATTCCCAGATACCGCATCGAAAGTCCGAATGTCAGGCCTCCGATACCCCAGAGCACTCCGAAAACGTAGCTCCAAATAACACTACCGATAGGTGCCTGGCGAAGCAGAGAAAGTAGTTGGGGAACTGTGAGGACGGCTATTAGCCAGGGCATTATGACCCAGGAGAACAAGCCGTTCACAAGCCAGTAGCTCTCCCACGCCCAGTTGCGGATCTTTCTGAACGGCAGATAGAAACTTCCCGCAGCAAAACCACCAACGGCGTGCAGGAAAACGCCAAGTGCAATCATAATAAGAGCCCGTTTGTCGCTATTTCCCGATGACCTGCTTTAGAACGTACGGTTCAAAAAGCCCATAGTCGATTGTATGATATTCTTTGCCCGGCGGTGGGCCCGTCTGCGGGGCTTTGTGGAACATACTGGGCCAGGCACTACCCAGCGCTGTCCCCGCGTGGTGCGGCCCCAGTGTGTTCTTGAGCGTACCGATCACAACAACTTCAATCATGTTAGTACCCGATTTAATCAGCTCTGTCACGTCACACTGCCAGGGCTGATACGCAATATGGCCCGCAGGCACTCCGTTAACGGTAATCTCTGCAACACTTCCGTACCACTTACGTAATTCAACAAGATACCGCCCTGCAGGACGCGCGATATCGAATTTCTGCCTATAAGAAACACCCGCTGCATAGAACGGATAGCCCTGCTCTTTCCAGCTTCCAAGCTCCATAGCCGGCTCCGGCCCCCCAACAATCACAAAGCCCGAATTGACAGGCCTTAGCTTAAAAGTCCCGAGAACATAGGCTGGCTCCAGCTCATGATAAATAGTGAAAGGTGATGCTTTGATTGTGACAGCATTCTTACCAAGTTTGGATGCCCTCGTGATGTCGATTTTGCCGAACGATTTGTCCAGCCACCATGAATCCTTTTTAGCGGAAACCGTCTTGCCATTGCACGTAATCGCGTATAAATCCGGTCTTTCGATAACAATCCAAAGCCGCTTGGGCACCTGCTGCTGAATGGTAAATCGATAGGTTGCCTCAAAGCCGCTGTCAGGTCCGAATGTCTTTTGCACAAGCTCGTCCCGAAACTGAACGGCACTGTCCCACGGATTTCGAGCCATCCCGTTCTCTGCAAACGCAAATTGGGATGCCTGATAGAAATATATATTCTTCTTCGTCTGGCCGCCGGCCCTAATATCGACATAATCCAGCGTCAGTACGTTCTCCTCTATTGGGCTAATCTCAGGCTCGCCTCGCGGGGCAACGACCTTAACAGTTTCCTTTGCCTCAATAACAGGCTCATATGTTTTCTTTGACAAGAACAGCAACAAGCTGCCGCAAGGTGGAAGCTCATAGCGGGCCTTTATTCCGGCACCAGCCTTTTCAAAAGCATAAATGGAAACCTCTGCCGTCCTCAAGTCCCATCTTTCGACACTCTTAGCTGTCGATCTGACTACTCCTGCCGACGGCGCATCGATGCTCGTATTAACCAGCAACAGAAATTCTCCGTCCTCGACCGTGCGCCTGTGATGAAACAGTATGCCTTTATCATCTTTATCCCGTTCGATGCTAAATCCATCTTTGGATCTGACCAGGACTGTTTGCGGCACTTTGCTTGCCTCAACCTGCTTCCAGCTCGAACGCCTCGCAGCTTCTGCGCCTCGATTCGAAGACCGACCGTCAATACGCGAAGGCGCCTGTCCACAGCAGACTACAACTCCGCTGGCCTCCAGATACGCATCGAGCAAATCTACCGTTCGCCGATTCAGATTCTCAGTCAAAGGCGTTAGAACGACCGTATCGTACGCACGCTGACCTACTTTAAATAGCGTCCCTTCGGTTGAGCCGTGCCGTGCAATAATATCTTCGCATCCAATATCGTACTCAACCTGAGCCTGCTCCAGTGACATTATCATTTGCTGGAACTGGTTGCCAATCTCGTTGAGCTTTTCTCGCTGGCTTGAATCGCCCTGATACATCCACACGCTCGTCGTAGGCTCGACTACAAGAATCCGGTTAATCTGTTCACCTTGCGACATAATCAGCGACAGCCTGTTGAAGTACTCGGCCATCACGTGGTATGCCTTCCACCAGGGTTCGTGGTACGAGAAAGACTGCGGGTGGTCACGCTTGCGCGCGCCTCTTATCGTGACATATGAAAGATGCTCATTAAGTGTATTGACTCCCAGCGCATAAATCCAGTCACCGATTCGCTTCATGTCCTCAAAGCGCAGGTCCCATCCGCCCGCCCCGTATGTCTCGCACAGTGTCCTCTTGCGCCCAAGCTGATTCGCGACGCTTGACAGCTCCTTGACCGCCCGAACATTGCCGAACTGGGCGTGCGTATCTTCACGGTACTGATTCATCAGCGTATCAATCGCCGGCCTCTGGTGCCAGGCGTACATCGCCATATTATCAGGTGACCTCAGGCAATTCGGCCATTCGTGCTCCCAGTAATGACCTGTAAATTCGATGTTGTGCCGTTCGCAATACTCATAGTATGGCTTGGCCCAGCGCTCGATAAACAGCTCCAGCAGAACCTGGATATAGTTGTGTCTTACCTGCTTAAAGTCACCGACAGGCTGTACCAGACTGGGCAAATTCTCAATCAGGCTGTATCCCCATCGCTTTTCGAACACTTCCGGCAAATCATCCGTCCACGGCAGCCCGCCCGCCGGCGCAAGGTGTGGCTCATCCGTAAAAACCCCGGGCACGCGCTTGCCATAGTGCTCGCCTATCTCGCGGGTATAGGCGTCCATTGTTATGGCCAGAAACTTCTCCGTTACACCTGGGTACATAAGGTCAACATAGAACTTACCACCATACCATGGTGAAGTGCCCGCACGCCGTATCGATGCAACTAAATACCTGCCTCTCGGAAGCAGGGCCCCAGTCCGTGCAATGCCCAAGACATTCACATAACCCCTTTCTGTTAAACGAAAAACCGCCACGGAATTATCATCGAGCTTACCCACCGACTCCTGCTCCTTGATTACCAGACCTCGGCCGCGGGACTCGGGCATAGCCTCAGGAACGAACCCACCGGCAAAGCCCGATGGATACGAGTTCTCATCGTAAATCCACACATTCATATCGAGCCGCTCGGCTTCTTTCAAAGCTACCTTCCAGAGCCTGAACCACTCCTCTGAAAGATATGGCGTCATTAGGCCGGGCCTGGGATGAATAAAGACTTGCTTGACTTTCTGCCTTGCCAGATCGCCGAGGGTGTCGACTATCTGTTTCTCAGTGAGCATGTCGTTCCACACCCACAGCGGGGCTGAACAGTATTGGCGTGGAGGGTCAGGAAATAATTTTTTCACAGCAGCCGAATCCACAGCCTCCAGTTTACCATCAAGAACAAGGACTGCAAAACAGATAAAAATACAAATAGATACCCCCATCTTTGTGAAAATAGAGCTTTTCATGACATCTCCTAATTTGATTTTATAGGATACCATGCAATCAAGTAACAAGAATTCAAGTCAAGAATTCTAACATCGAATTTTTCTCTTATATGCAATGGCCTAAATGATAACCAACCTTTTGCGACTTCGCAAGAAGAGTTAGTATTAGTTTTGTTCATGGTAGCACCCCTTTTTTTTCTCTGTCCTGGGAATTTTCTGACAACGCTGCTGCGGCTTGACCTTATGGACGAAAGTCGATAAAGAAAGGACACACATTTTTTATGGTTTTATTGCTTCGATTGTTGCTGAGACGATAAAATCTTCTATGTGACTATCTTTGAACCATTGCCGGATAGTCTCTCTGCTTTCTTCNNCCTGAATAAAGCTTGAGATTCTGTTTCATCTCATCAGGCAGTTGGGTTGTGGCGACAATATCAAATATGGCCAACCTTCCACCTGGTCTTAAAACACGAAAGGCTTCTTTAAAAACTTTGGACTTATCCGGTGACAGATTAATAACGCAATTGGAAATAATCACGTCAGCTGACCCATCTGCAACAGGTAAATGTTCGATTTCTCCCAGACGAAATTCCACATTAGGCAGTTCTGTCTTTGCAGCATTTTCGCGGGCCTTGTTTACCATTTCAGGCGTCATATCTACGCCGATGACCCGGCCGTCGGGACCAACGGCTTTGGCGGCAAGGAAGCAGTCAAAACCGCCGCCGCTGCCTAAATCAAGAACAACCTCCCCAGGCTGCAAAGAGGCAATTGCCTGTGGATTTCCACAGCCAAGGCCCATATTTGCACCTTCTGGCACGCTGGAGACATCATCATTGGAATATCCGAGATTGACCGAAATATCTTCCGCTGTGGTGCCGTCTTCCGAGCCACAACAAGATGAAGGGTCACAGCCACAGCCGGCGGCATCTGATTTTGCTATTTGGCCGTAGGTTTCTCGAACTGCCTTACGAACCTCTTCATCTCTTGAGTTTTTCATTTTCTGTCTCCTTGTCTGTTTGGTTTTTAAAATCATACCAATCTTGTCTCACCCACATAGACGGAGATAGCTGAGAAAAGACGCAGACTTTTTGGGAATATTTTAGCAGGTACAGCAGGAGCAGTCCCCCCTGCGTTCGTAATCGATTATATTGCCCCGCCGGTCGAATTCGAAATGACAGCACCCCAACATCATATCCTTTATCATCGCCCGGCCTCGCTGAACGCGAGATTTGGCTCCGGACAGAGAAATACCCTGTTCTTCAGCAACTTCTTTTTGCGTTCGGCCTTGTATTTCGGATAGCATTACTGCTTGGCGGTAATGGGCGGGCAAGCTCTCAATCATAGGCATAAGACAAGTGCTGATATCCTCTTTCGCCTTGTCACTAAGCTTTGGTTCAGGGCCAGCCAACCTCGGCGGCAGCTCTTCCATTTTCTTTTGAGTTCGATAATAATCAATAATGGCATTTCGCGTTATCTGATATATCCAAGCCCGAATCTTCCCACAGTCTTTGAGAGTATCAATCTGAGAATGAATTCGCATAAATACTTCCTGAAGGATGTCATCCGCAGCGGATGCCTTGCCGAGACGGCTGTGGATGAAGCTGTGCAGCCTGGCGTGATATTCTTTCCAGATGTATTCCGTACAGTTCACCATCGTTTTAGTTCATCCACACTCATTCTCCGACGCCTTGCCGTGTTAACCGGCATCTGTGAAGACAGTTGATACCAGCTGTTCCATCTGGGACTCCGCGCCCTTTTGTATCATCTTTGCTACGTCGATCGCCTCTAAGATTTCCTGCTCATCTGCGCCGCTTTCTTTGGCCTTGTCTACATGGTACTTAAAACAGGGCTGACAATTTGCCGTAATCGATGCTCCAATCGCAATTAACTCTTTAATCCGGATATCCATAATGGACCTCCTTTGCTTTTGAAGTTTTTCGTACGATTTTAACATATCCAGCTATTCATTAGATTACATTCTACAACAGAAGTGAATTTCAGACAAGAGGATGAGAATTACTTTCGCCGGCCCCGGCCCAAAGAAAGCCGTTCTTGAAATGCTGGAATGTCAGTGGTTTTTTTGGAAAAGCGGGGAAGGTTGCTTGAATTCAATTGAGTCTGTTAATCTGGCTCTATCGCCCCAGTATGTATACCTGGCAAAATGATAGTTACCAAGTACTTCATCGTTGCGGATGTTAGTAAGATAGAGGTAAACCGGTCTCATTCTGTCAAATGCTATGTTTCGGAATATGAAGTTTTTTACATCGCCGCCGCTCGGGTCAAAAGGAACCCAGCCGTACTTTTGTAAATAGACCTCCGCCCAATTGTGTTTTGGTGAGTCGTCATCGAATCGCATAGTGTAGCCGGTAACGACTCTGGCGGGAATGTTCTTTGCCCTGCAGATAGCAACGAACAAATCAGCGTACTCGGTACAATCTCCCTTTTTCCGCTGGAGAGCTTTGACGGCACCCCAGTCTTTTTTCCCGTGGAGGGTGTACTCCAAATTATCAATGACATAGTTATATATGTTTTTCACTATGTCTGCTTCGGTTTGACCTTCTATACTTTCTGCGATTTGTTGTATTTGCCGGTCGTCTTTTTCTATATACTTTTCCTGCTTTAGAAAGTCCTCCAATCCGGGCCCTACGAAAAGGTCTTGTTCGCGTTTTTCTCTCGCGGTGAGCAGGTCATATCTAAACAGCTCGGCCCTGATTATTATTTCTACTTTCATCCGCCTCTCAGGCTTGACAAATACATACTCGGCGTAGCGGTTTCCGTTTTCGTAAAAAAATCTTGATGGTTTTGGGGAGTACTTTATGCTTAAAATATTCTGTTTACTAGGTATAGTCTGTGGAAGTATGACAATTAAACTTGTCCTGAAAGTTTCTCCGGGAACGAAGAAATCATACGATAAGTTTAGCTCTACTGTATTATTTTGTATTTGCTTTTTTTGCCGGAGCATATTCCGGTTATTTACATCTGCCAGAGACACCGAACTAATTAGCAGCAATACCAGAAATAATTTTCGCAACTTCATTGAGTTTCCTTAAGAAGATTATCAACATCAATTCTCCGACTTCGCTCAGGATGGTGAGCCTGTCGAACCATTAACTCAAGAGAAACTATGTAACTTGAGATATAATATAACAAAAGTGCTGACTATGCAGCCCCATTTGGCATTCTTAATTAAACTGTGTACTTTTTTTGCCATGATGCCCGTCCTCCACAGCAGCCCTGCCGCTGAGAGTGGAAACGCTTCCTTACTTATAAATTCTAATGTGAGCATTTATACGGCGTTGCTGCCCGAAAAGTTCGTCTGAGATAGTCAATAACCACATATAAATATTAAGGAGCATTTTCTCTAACTTTACTATGAATTCGCAATCTTTAGTACCTTCAGTTCATGAGGTTGCATCTGTAGTAATGCATCCGAATCAATCGTATTTTGTCTGCCAGTTTGAGGGTCCAGTAAAAATCGCTGCCCTTTGGCAGATGTTATTAACCTGAATTTGATTTGCTCTTGCCCTTCGTTGAAAACTATGTAGTAGTGAGTTGTATCTTTCACAACATGACGTACCCGCAAATCCGGCGTAGTAGGCGAAATGCGAACGTCTATAGGTACTAAGCTATCAATTTTCTGAAACAGTAGCGTTTCACTCTCGCCTTTTCCCCAACGGATAAGACGGCCGGCACGCTCCAAAACTTCCAGCGCTTCTTTTGCTTTTGAGGGTGGGTCAAATTCAACAATTAGTGCCTTGTAGTGCATACCAGCTATATGAATACCGTCGGTTTCAACATGAGCATCTTCCCATAAGTGTCTGGCTTCAACGTAGTTGAAATCACGCTGGTTTTGGAAGCAAATCTTTGCCCCTTGCCACGGCAGGTAGTCATTAAAGCCGAGGATCGCAAGTGCGCAAACATGTTTACTGTCAGTGTTCAGCCAGCACAGGCGGCGACACGCATCGGCAAAGGGCTTATACTGCTCCCACCAGGGGCTATTGGGGCCGACATCAGGTGGACGCTCGTCAATACGAGGACCGCGAATCGAGTAGTAGAAGGCATGTGGTACCAGCATATTGCAGCCACGTACAATCAGCCAGTTGGTCAGCCATTTCATCTCGTCGAAAGTAAAATTGTGTCCGTATGCTCCGCAGTATTCATTCAGGTTCCGTTTGCAGCCGAGATGAATCATTGCTGAAGAGGCACACTTGCCCTGGGTTGATTGGGGTCCCTCCAAAGCGCTGGCTTTGCCCGGCTCTATATAACGCCAGACAATATCTTGTCCCGGTATGTGAAAATGCCTCAGATGTCCGATGTCGTCAGGAGCGGCCGGGTGACCGGTCAGAGCGATGCCGTGCGAGGAGCACCATTGATTTATCTGCCTGTAAAACGTCTCTTCAAGTCTTGCTTGTAATGCGCGAAAGTAATCGGCTCGATACTGTTCGGCATCGGGTTCATCCTTGTACCAAAGCGCGGGAAGGTAAAGTGTGAAGTCATAACCAAGGAACCGATTTACGTGTTCCAGTACGCCCGTGGTGCCGGGTACGGCACCTCGCTCGGAGCGTTTGGCCAGGAAAGATGGCTCATCTGTGAATATCGCATGGATTGCTTTGCCGAAATGCTCTTTAAGCTCATCATAATAGCGCTGATATACCAGGCGGATGAAGCATGCCACAGCCTGTGGATTAAGAATGTCGGCTGCGGGCGGCGTATTCTCCGGGACCTCCCTGTGGTTCGCTCGCCTCGGCGGATTATCCTCGAGAAAATGAAGCCCGCGAATGACAGAATATCCGGGCCTCATAGCCCTGTCGATTACTGCTATTCGGTGTCCGTTTTGCCTGCGTTTAATAATGGCCACCAGATTTTGGCCCTCGGTCAGCTCGGGCTCACCGTCTGCACCGATGTGTATATCATATTTATTCGTCTCTGGCTCTGTCTCATCGAGGTCAATGGCAAAAAGACCGCGCGTCCGAAACGCAGCGTTCTCTTCAACAACCTGTCCGCTGGACGAGCCGCTCGGATACATACCTTCATCGTACAGCACAACCCACATACCCTGTTTAGCCGCCTGTTCAATGGCGAATCGCATGTACTCAATCATATTCTTACTCATCCAGCCGATGCTTTTGGGAAGTCCCGCCCGTGGATGAATCACGAATCCATAGACACCGTGTGCCCGGAAATCTTCAATTTGGCGTGCAATCTCTTTCTCCGACAGCTCATCGTTCCAAAACCAGAATGGACAAAGAGAGAGCTCAGCCGGTGGATTTAACCACTCGGCAGGGGGCTTATAATGTCCGGCTTTTTTCCGTTTGTAGCTCACCCCCTCCGCGATGCTCCCGGTGCTCACTCCGAGAGCAGCTATCCCGGCAGATACAAGGAAATCCCGCCTATCCATAGAGTTTGTTGCTTGTGAGTCTGTCCTGCTCATTCTTCAGCAATCTTCTGTACTGTTCAGATATTATGTTATTATAACCTATATTCCTTCCTTGGTCAAATTGCACCTGTCTCGCTGGCCCGGCCACGCCGAGCCACGACGGGTAGGATGACGGTCTCCCGCACTTTTTACAGATTAAATGCGACTTTTTCGTTTAAGGTTGTCGATGCTCGTATCGATGCTCGCCCTGGAAACTCGAAGCTCGGGCGTCCAGCCTCCAGTTTCGATACCAGCTTCGACAACGACAAACAAGATTCTACATACCTGGACGCCGAAATAGTGTAGAATAAAGAAAGTAGAAACCAAAGACCTCAACAATAAATCCAGGAGCTTGTATCTAATGAAACAGAATGTAAAGACTCGAATAGCAGTAAATCTGTTAAAAACGTATGCACCCATATCACTCGCAGTTGCCTTGTTGATTTTCCTCGGCCTGCCTTTCTTGCTTTCGCAATCCCCAGAATGCTTTGTGGCAGAAAGCAGGGGGGCTGAGGTCGAATCCGCTGTTGCCAGGCAGAATTCCCCCTTGTCTGCTGTCGCAGTCAGCAAAGACCGCGGTCGGCTCGTCAATCCCTCATCCGCCCAGCCCACTCGATACATGATTATCGTCACCGGCGGCGAATTGCTCTCGGGCGTCTATCCGGATGGGCATACCTGCTTCATCACCCGGACCCTCCGCCCCTTGGGCCTGCAATGCGTCGGCTCGATGAGTGTCGATGACAACCAGGCCGACCTCAAAGAGGCGCTTCGCTATGCCACGGACAAAGCGCCTCTGGTAATTGTCACCGGAGGCCTTGGACCCACCGACAATGACATCACCCGTCAGACACTCTCCGAATTCACGGCAATCCCTCTGAAAGAGCACCCGGAGGTGCTGAAGGATATGGCCCGGCGCTTCCGAGTCTCACCTGCTCAGCTTCGCCCGAACTTACGCCGGCAAACCCAGGTGCCGACCCGCGGCACCTATTTCAGGAATCTCAACGGCACGGCCGTCGGCCTCGTTTTCGAAATGGCAAACACCACTATAGTAGCCCTGCCGGGACCTCCACGCGAATTGCAGGCCATGGTTGGCGATGGGCTGGTGCCGTATCTGAGCCGGCGGTTCGGCACAAGACTGCCCGGGTGCTCATTAACACTGCGGTTTGTCGGCCTTGGACAGTCCCAGATTGACCAGACGCTCAAGGACCACGTGCCCTTGGCATCCGACATTACGGTTTCTTCGCAGTTCGAGGCCGGCCGGGTCGATTTCTCCTTTACGCTGCCCGATGACACACAGCGGGACCGGGCCCGGCTCCGGGAATTAAAGCAAAATATCACACAGCACTTGGGCGAATATATCTATGCGGATAGCGAAATCTCCTTGGAGGAGAATGTATTGAAATTGCTCGAAGAGCGCGGCGCGACGCTGGTGCTGGCGGAAGTCAGCAGTGGTGGAAATCTAACCGCCGCACTTAGCAGCGCCGACGGTGCCCCCCGGGTCTTGGCCGGGGCCTATGTTGCTCCGACCATGGAGCTACTGCGTCACCTGCTCCAGGTATCCGACGATGATTGGACCGAAATAACATCCCTCAGCCAAAGAATAGAACGACTTGCCACAGCAGCAGCCGATGCAACAGCGAGCCAATGGGCGGTTGCAGTCGGCCAGGCCTGGCGGGATGAGAGTGGCACCGGCTACGTGGATGTCGCTTTCAAGCTGCCTAACGGTGGTTTGGAAAGCCGGAAAGTGCGATTTCGCGGCACCGCCGAATTGGCCGGCTCAAGGCTAAGCACCCAACTGCTCGACCAGTTGCGACGAAGACTAAAGTAAGGCACGATTAGCTCTGCATTTAGGAACACAGAATATGAAAACTGAAATAGGTAAAAATACTTTGTATCGCGGTCTTTCGCTTACACTACTCCTAATAACGCTGCTTTTTGCCGCTCCCCT
>JABAOC010010174.1_pt1 | contig 11704 bp, 12 predicted proteins | sample 7062161 | NCBI WGS metagenome assembly JABAOC01 (sample SAMN14538625, study PRJNA623070) | marine sediment metagenome | biome: marine biome [ENVO:00000428]; feature: marine pelagic biome [ENVO:01000023]; material: deep marine sediment [ENVO:00002113] | place: India: Gulf of Khambhat ... | reverse complement strand
CACTAGGAGATAGGATAACATCTGAAATACCTGGTGTTGTTAGCGTTGTTTATAGCATAACCAAAAAACCCCCATCCACAATAGAGGCTATTTGATTAATTTCAGAATATAAAAATCTAGCGGAATAGCGGAACGCCACACACTATAAATTTATTATAATATGATAATTTAATAATATGAAAGAAAAAATTTATATTGATAAAACTGAAAACCACAAAATAATTTTAGGAGATTGTGTAGAAGAATTAAAAAAAATTCCTTCCGGGTCAGTAGAATTAATTTTTGCTGATCCCCCATATAATATAGGTAAAAAGTTTGGTAATAATAAAGATTGGTGGCCATCTATAGATTCTTATACTGATTGGTGTAAAATTTGGATAAATGAATGTATTAGAATTTTAAAAAAAAATGGTAGTATTTATATAATGGGGCATCCAAAACACATTCCATATATAATGAAAATTTTAGATGAGAAATTACACTATGGAAATATGATTATTTACCACTACACCGATGGCATGCCTGAAAAAAAATATTTTGATAAAAGATATGAGTGCATTTTATACTACAGGAAAAATTCGAATAATTTCATTTTCAATCTCGATGATGTCAGAGTCGAGCCAACTCGTTATGATAAATATAGTAACCCAAAAGGTAAAAATCCAGGAGATGTATGGCAAATACCAAGAGTCAGATGGAATTCTAAAGAGAGAGCATCTTTAGGAAATGGGAAAATAGCACATGGTGCCCAAAAACCATTAAAGTTGCTTAAGAGGATTATATTAGCTAGTTCAAATAAAAATAATACAGTATTAGATCCTTTTCTTGGAACAGGAACAACATCTGTTGCCGCTAAAGAATTAGATAGAAAATCTATAGGAGTAGAGATAAATCCTGAATATTTCAATATTTCAATAAAAAGATTAGAAGAATTGGACAAAAAAAATGAAAAAACAAGCGTTAAATTTGATCCTAAAAAAATTCATAGAAATATAAAGACGATTGAAGATTTCTATAATAAGTTAGATGAATGGGTCATACCAAGAGATAGAGAAAGTTTTTACTTAACTCATGATTTTCATTCATATTTTGCGGCATTTCCTCCTAAACTTGCCATGAAGATAATTGAAAGATACTCTAAAGAAGGTGATGTAATTCTAGATCCTTTTATGGGTGGTGGAAGTGCAATTATCGAAAGCTTCATTATGAACAGGAAAGCAATTGGTATAGATATTAGTAGTTTTTCAAAAGCTGTAACAAAAGTCAAAGTTACACCAATAAAAATTAATGAAAAAGAAATACAACAGATTCTATCAAAAATTAAAAATGAAATCATTAATTGTAATTTATTCGGATACAAAAATTTTAACTATAAAATAATTCCAATTAACAATGTAGATTTTTGGTTTACAGGGAAGGCAAAATATGATTTATCAATAATTAATAATTACATAAATAAAATTAAAAATAATAAACTCAGAGATTTTCTGAAATTAGCACTTTCTGCTATAATAAGAAAAGCTTCAAATGCTAGAAATGCAGAACAACACCTATCAATAAAGAGGTATAAAAAAATACCAGAGGTATACCCACTATTTGAAAAAAAAGTAAAATTAATGACCGAACAAATGAAAGAATATTATAAACTGATTAAAAGTAAACCAAAAGTATACAAGCCTAAATTATACATCTATGATGCTAGAAAAATTTCTCACAGATTAGGAGATGAGAGTGTAGACCTTATAATCACTTCTCCACCTTATGGTACAGGGAGTAAATATACTCAAGTTCACAAATTATCTTTTGAGGTACTAGAATTAAAGAAGCCGAGCATAAAAGCAACTTTAGAAACTTCTAAGAACTTTCATGAAGAAATGGAAATTTGTTTAAAAGAGATGTACAAAGTACTTAAAAAAAATAAATATTGCTGTATCGTATATGGAGATCCGTCGACAGAAGGCATTACAAAAAAATTAATCAGAGATGCAAAAAATATAGGATTTGAATATATAGGACTGATAAGTTGTCCTATAGAGAAGTTCAAATCAAACCATCATGTAAAATATAGGAGATTTATACCTAAAGATTTTGTACTAATTTTTAAGAAACTGTAAATTACCTAACAAAAAACTTGTCAATTAATTCTTTTGTAACTATACCGTTCGATTTAATAATTTCTATCAGTTTTGATTTATTTCTATTTTCTTGATAAACTCTTATTAGGTATTTTAATGTTTCTTTATCTATTAAGGATATTAAATGATTTGCTTCTTTTTTAACAGCTTGAAAAGTTTTCTCTATGTTTTTAGAAAAAGTATCAGAAACTATTATCTGACCTATTGCAGATATTTTTAAAACAAATTTTGNNGTTTAGAACCAGTGTACGTACCTAGTGTAGTTTCCATGAGTATTTTTTCTTTTGATTTGTCTCTAATGTATGAAAGGAGGTTTGATGGTTCGGAAGTTAGATCAGATAGATCGATTACTGCGTCAGGTCTATCAGATTTTCCAGTTAAATGAAAAACTTTCAAATCCAAGTCTCTGAATAAATCACATAATTGCAATTCCCATATGTGATCTTCATTCATAATATATATTTCAGGTAAGAATAATGTCAATTTCCTATTGTTTAATTCAAACTCAACAAAACCTATACAAGAAGACATAAAACTATCAGATAGCTCTGTCGCATTTGATTCTAATTCAAAAGTAAGAGATCCGTTTTGCATAGGATCAAGGGTTATACCTTCATCAGGTTTTCCTGTAGTATATAAACGCAATCCAGAAATTTCTGAAAATATGCTAAACAAACGCGGTTTTATATTTATCTTAATTCTTTCTTCTGAATTGTTTATAATTTCAATAGAAAATTTAAATTTTGAATCTTTTTTAAAACTTGTTAATCCCAGATTTCCGTTTTTTAATTTTATTATTATATTTCCAATTGATGTTGATACGGCGTCAATATTTTTAAATAGATCAGTTATTTTTATTTTAGATAGATGACAAACAAATTTTTTATTTAACTCGAACTTGTTTTTAGAAGGTCTAAAGATGATTCCTGTGGGCTCAAGCCAACCAAATTTTATAGCTTTTCCTGCATGCTTTTCCACATAAATATCGTGTTTTTTACTTAACCTAACGTGCTCATCATCATTAACTGGAATATACTTTTCCTTTTCATATAATTTGAATAGCTTATCAAGTTGTGGATAAATTCCTTTTTTATGAGCATTGATAATGCACCAGGCAATATAATAAGGAAATAGATCTTTATTTTCTGAAAGTACAAATTTACCCAATTCTGAAATTCGATAAGTGGGTGGTTGTTCTCCTCCTCTCCATAATAACTCTGTTATCGTAATTAACTTTCCCGATTTAGGAGAAATCCTTTCTAATAAATCCAATCTCCATAATTCTTTCAGGTAAGATCTACAAGTTTCAGTCGGACCTTCTGAATTAGGGTCATCCCACCATGCAAATTTGTTATTCAATTGGTTTATAGCTTCTTTTACATTCATTCTGCCATTTGTTTCAAACATTTTTAATAGTTCATAATGTCTTTCCAGACCCATACCTTTACCTACACAGAATGAATCACTAGGTTTTCTCGCTCCACCCTTAACCATAAAAATCACTTATTCTATTTGCTCTTTGTACTCACTTAAGTCATATACTTTATTTTTATCCCAAGCTTCCAATACGGGATAATCTCTTTTCTCAACAACATGCAAAAATAAGGACAAAACTTGATTCTTGTGATTTACAAACAAGAAATATATTTTTACCGGCAAAATTTCAGAGAATTTCAAATAATGCTTATAGTCTCTTACATTTACTATGAAATTGTGTTTAGAGTGATCATATTTTCTTTTAGTTTTAATATCAAGAAGAAAAATTTCATTCCCATATTTTGCTATAAAGTCTGGTATTTTGGGATAAGCCTTTAGAACTTCCCATTCCATTTTTTTATGAGATTTATCGCTCATAGTATAGAGGTTTAGGGGCATTATCAAATAGTTTCTTTCTTTTAGATACTTTTCTATAAATCTCTCACCAATTTCTCCCAGTTCCCTTAATTTAACCCATTTATCTTCAACGCTTTTCTTTGGTTTCATATTAATACTATTTCTCCATAGTTCTTTTAGAATGTAAGTGCCTTCTCAATAAAACATACAACTTCTCGAATTGAAATTCTTGTTTGATATAATTAGTTATTTTATCATATTCACCATTTCTATAATAACTACTTAACATCACACCCGAGCCCTCTTTTACAGGTAGACCGAAGAATTTATTTATTTCTTTTTGATTAACATTATAAAATTCCTTTCTGATTTTCATTCTTTGTGAAGTAGTCATACCAATTTGGGCTAAGTCTATATGGTGCGGTCTTGTAAATAATATTTCATAAATATTTTTCGGTTCATCTATTTTATAGTGAACTATTCTGAATAACAAATAAGGTAAATCAAATTTGATTAAATTAAAACCCACTAGTTTAATATGAGGATCGCTTTGAACCTTATTTTTTATGAAATTGTAGAATTTCTTTATAATCTCTTCTTCAGAAGATTCCCACTCTTTTAATATGGTTGGAGGAATAATATTCTTATCAGTTAAAATGAATTGATTATAATAATTGAATGCGATACTGATTATTTTTGATTCGCTGAAAAATGGACTTAATCCTGACTTTTTATTAATTTCATCAACGAATGTCTCTATATCAAGGAACAAATATCCCATAATATCATATTACTATAATAGTATTAATTTAAAAAAGTTAATAATATGTATGGCTGATATTGCTATACCAAGAAATGAAAAAATAGAATGTCCATTCTGTAAGCATGGTAAAATAGATATAAGAATAACTCCAGAATATTACAGCTATGCTGTATCTCGTATTTCTGCTGGCAGCAAAAGAATTCCTATATTTCATCCAGAAAAAATAGAGGTATTTTCGAAATGCTCCAACTGTGGCAAGACTAGACGGGAAATAAAAGAAGCTCTGGAAAGTGGCTCCATAAAACAACTCTCTCACAAAGAACGCCTAAAACGCCTTAAAGAAGCGGGGTTGCCTACGAAGATTGAGGGGTAAACATTAATAAACTATTTTTATATATTTCATTATGATTGAGGAAATTAAAAAATCAGATAAGATTACTTCTGAAAAAATAATGTCAGATAGAGTTAAAACTGCTATTCTAAGTGGAACTATGAAATTGCCTAATGGGAATAAGCTAAAATGTAATATTGCTATTAGAGAAATGGGCTTTAGAAATTGTCAATTCGATGTAATTGGTTATAACAAAAATGAAAATACAATCTATGTTTTTGAATGTAAACGAGGAACGGATATTACAAGCATAGGACAAGCCTTCGGTCAAATTTTAGGGTATAAATCGATTTTAGAAGAAAGAGGTTACGAGTTTTTGATGAGATTTTACGATAAATATCATAATGATGTTATCAAAAACAAAACATGGTTAAAGATCAATTTAGAAGATTGGTCTAGAATTTTAAATAAGAAAAAAATGAATTTTAAATTCTTTGTTGTATTAAAAGAAAAATCAAATAAGTCTTTAGAAGAGATTATTTCAATCAAAAAAAATATAAAACCTAAAATAGGTGTTTTATCAATAACCAGAGATGGTGTGTGCACTCCACATTTGATATGGAAAAAGGAAATTGANNCATTACTTCCGACGGAATTGGAATTAGTCTTATTAAAAAATTTAAAAGAAATGAGTTTTTTGATGCTCTCGAAGAAAATTTAAGAAATGAACTTCCGGAAAAATATCGAAAATTTAGAACAAATTCTTCAGAAAATACATCATATAAATATTTCAAAATTTATCCTGGAACTCACTATGAAATATCTATATCTAGAAATATGATAGAAATTGGCTTTCATATAGAAACAAGAAAAGAAAAAACTTTGAATTTATTTGAACTAATGAAGTCAAACAAATCTAAATTAAAAAAGTTAGGTAATAATATTAATATTGTGAAATGGGGAGGCGGTTGGAAGAGCGGCAGGGGTTCGTATTGGGCAAGAATCTATGAAAAAACACCAAAAGTAGAACTTGATGAAGAATTTTTAGACAAAGTTTGTGAAAGAATAAAGGAATATATAAATGTTGTGCAACCGATCTTGGAAAAANNAAAAAGGTCTAGATTAAACCAAAATATAAAACTCCAGGAATATTATCTTTGAATTTAAATTGTGAATATCCAATATCTTTCAATAATGAGGATATTTTTTGTAGTTGAATTTGCCAATTTTTGTTATCATGAACAATAGGAAAAACAATAAATAAAATAGCCTTATTAGGATAATTGGTAGATTTTAGATTTTCAATATCATCAATTACCCCCTTTATATTTTTGGTTATCGGACGATTTTTATTTTTAACATTTTTATATCGAATATTTGTATTCACTGTTTTTAGTTCAATCGCCCAATTTTCAAAAGTAATATCAATTCTGTCTATCTCCGGAGCAATACTTTTAAAATATTTTGATAAGATATCACACAACTCTACCTTTAACCAACCTTCAAATTTGGCCCTTTCTTTAGCAAAAATAGACAGGCCTTTGTTGTTTTCTAATTTGGATTTCATTTCCTTGAATATAATTTCAGAAAGTCCCTTGAATTTCATGCTATTTTAAATTTTCCCAAAAGGCTTTAAAATGTTTATGATCTCCCGACCCAATGATACTTCTTATCCGAATCAACGATTACGAATCCTTTCTTTTGTAGCCAATCTAGGGAACCCTGCAAGTCATAAATATCCTTGAAGATACCTGTTGAATTAACTGCATCAAATATCTCCCTTGTTGATGAAGCCCGATTGTTTATAATATGCGTCTGAACAACAGAATATCTCTCATCACTCCTTTTCTTGCTTAATACGTACTTGATTCTCTCGAATTCTGGGTTGTTGACAAAACCTGTGAAATTATCAACTATCAAGTTCCTGGCTTGATTGAAGTCGCTTTCTGATAGGGTATCTCTATCCTCTGTCCGGGCGAAGGACTGAGCCATTCTCTTTAGATTATAATCGACATTATGGATCATGTTTCTTACTAAGAATTCCCTGCTAGTAGAATTCTTATGAACGTCTGCCAGTATTGCATCGAGATCTTTTCTCAGCCTCTCTATCGTGTTTATGTGGTTAGCATCCGNNAGGGGCTAATTTGCCTAGAATTGACTATCTGCAGCCACAGATCTTCATCTATCACATTTCGTAAACTTAACAGTTCGATATCAGCTTCAGGAAGCATGTCCAGGTTTTCTGGTAAGGTTATTTCTGTTGCTGTGAAGTTTCTTAACAGCTCCTTCCATATCTGGGTGAAGTTTCCAACAATGGGGATTATTGTTGAGAATGAGGAATATTCTCCTGCAAAGTTCCTTCTTTTGTTCAATTCTCTGGCTATTCCGCTATAATCATTGTAATTACCACAGCTTACAAAATTATTGTCCGAATACGGTCTGTCAGCCAGATGGAACTTGATACCATCCGCATCTATATGTTTAATGCCTGTATATGCCTTTTTCGGTGGATTCAGTATTCTATATTCAGGAGGCAACATTAACTGGATAGTCTTTGCTAGTTCCATTGCAAAGAAAGAGCTCCCAGAGATAGCTGATAATGATATGCCTCCAATAGATCCATCAACATAAGGGGCACTAATTATTGGAGACTGAAATGAGAGTGCTATCTGCTTATCATTGATTAGGTTTTCCTGGATAAGGTTCTGGACTATTCTCTTCTCACAGTCAATATCAACATAAACCCTGTCAGAAGGCAAAGGTTCCCATTCTTCAATGATTATTATGGGTCGGACAATATTTCTCCTCTTGTTAACCAAGTCGCCTCTCTTTGATTTTGTGATATTGATTAGCTTGTAATCCTCTGGTCTTTTCTTTGCATAATCCAGAAGTGCAATCATCAGGGTATGCGGAGAGTTCTGAAGTGCAGAAAGTCCAATATAATTGAAATTTCCCATACTGGCTATGGACCCTTTCCATGTTGTTGGCAGTTCCACAGGGACGGTATAGAAAGCGATCTCTCCCAATGGTTTGTTCTTGTCTGTTTTAAGGAAAGTATTATGATACCATTCATTCATATCCTTTATTCTCTTCATTTCATGCTTGAGAAACTCCTGGTTGATATACTGCCTTTTCCAGGGATATTTAGCGGTCGTGTTTCTCCTCCAGAGATAGAATTCATTATAGGAAATAGGGGTATATTTCATATTCTGGTATTATCGTGAAGAATTAAAAGCTTGTTTTCATAGGATTTAATACTGTCTTGCTCTTTTTTTCTTTTTCTTAGGAGCAACAGTTATTTTTTGTAATCTAGTTTCTATTATAGATGCTATTTTCGCATGAATTTTGGCAGTCTTCTCTTGTATTAAATTATTCAATTTTTCCTCTTCTGCCCAATGTCGTTCATGTGTACACTTCTCTGTATATCTAAGATCATGCCAAACCTTTATTGAACGAATTAGTTCTACAAGTGCGTTTTTATAATCAGGGCTTACCAGATATTTTTGTATTTCTTTTATTTTTTCATCGACCTCTTCTTCGGATAGCTTTGCTTTATGTATCTCGACCAAGAAGTTTCTTATCTGTTGCGCAACAATATCTACTTTGGTTGGGTGAACGACCAAAACTCCGTCTCTTTCACAGATTATCCTTTCTTTAGATGGCAATACGTTTGAGACTAATAGGGCGTAGTTTGCTGAATGTCTTGTTTTTTGCTCTTTTACCTGTTTTATGAATTTGTTATCCCAATTACTGACATTCTTAACTTCATAAACCATTAATCCAGCAGGTTCGTTATTATAATAAATTCTATGTAATATATCACTGCCCCTTCTACCTCTTTTTGTTTCTTTGATGTCATCATATTTAAATGTTCTATTGAGAATATCTATGACTCCGGCCTGACCATCCAACCCAAGCTCAGTAGGCGTTTTACTTTCTATTTGCCTTATTTGTTTTTGAAAATCTTCTATTAGTTTTTCTTTCTCATCAAAGTGCTTTTGTTTTAATTTTGAAATCTCCTTGTCCTTCTCTTCTGCTATTTTTTCTTCTATATCCTCTCTCTCATCTTCCAGCTCTTGGAGTTTTTCTTTCATGGATTTTATCTCATCGTTCTTTATCTTTGTCTTCTCCTTCAGGAGTTTTTCAAAATCATCTTCCATTCTTTCTCTTTCTTTTTCTTGCTGTTCTTTCAAGGTTTCCTTAAAATCCTCGAACATCTCTTTCTGTTGTTTTAAAAGTTCTTTCGCTTTCTCTTTTTCTTCCTTTATCTTATCCTTGTACCTCTTACCAATCTGTTTTTCTATTTTTGATTCCTGTGCTTTGAATTTAGATTCAAATTCCTTAATTTTTTCTCTTGAAATCTTCCCTCCACAGAGCGGGCATATTTTAGCTTCCATTATTTGAAAATTGGGTTTGGGCTTTAAAAATCGATGTTTGAACATGGAACAAATTTTCTCAAGCTGTAGTTGCATACATTTCAATATCATCAAGTTTTTTCTGAAGGATAAACATATTTGTATTTTTTGGGTATGTCTTTAACGAACTCTGACTCGTTATCGCTTTCAGATATGAGGAACAGTCTATCCTTAGCTCTTGTCATAGCCACGTAGAACAATCTTCTTTCTTCCTCTACTTTCTCTTCTATTGGAATATCCAGGATCATCCTCTTAATGTCTTTGTCAACATATACATTTGGAAAACCATAAATTCCATCCTTTAAACCAAGAACAAAAACATACTTATACTCTGTTCCTTTAGAAAAATGAATTGTTCTTATGGGTATAGGGAAATTTTGATTCTTGAATTCTTCTTTATACCGACCACTAATTCTAGAACTTCTACATAGAACTAAAAAATCAGAATGTCATGTCTCAGTGTTGCATCTTCCTGTATTAATGTCTTTACTTTATTCACAACATATCGAGCACCATCCCAATCGTTCTTGGCATTTACTTGCAATATTTTAGGATAACTTTTGTCCTTTTCTTTACAGCAACTGATGTCCTTTTTGTATTGATAATCGCTTAATTGAATAAAGTGACTGGATGCATCAACAATGTTTTTTGTAGATCTGTAATTAATTGGTAATACTATTTTTTCATTGGGTCCGAATTCTTTATCGAAATCTAGTATGTATTTAACCCTTGAACCTCTCCATCCATAGATACTTTGCCAATCGTCTCCTACAGCAAAAAGATATGAATCTTGATCTACTAATAATTTAAGAAGTTCTACTTGACCTTTGCTTACATCCTGGAATTCATCTACAAGGATATATTTAAGTTTTTTCTTATAATAATCACGTCTCTGCTTATTGTTTTTGAGAAGATTTACCGCATCCTTTATCAAATCATTGAAATCTTTTTTACCAAAATCCTTTGATTTTAGAAACTCTTCATATCTCTCCATCACTGGGATTAACACATTATAGAAATTAACGACCTTTCCCTTTTTCTCATCTTTAATGATATTTTTAACATCCTCCAGTTCTAGAAGTTCTGATTTTATTAGGTTTATAATTTCTATGATCTCATCAACAAACTTGTTGTATGCTTTACGGTACTGGGGGAACAAGTTTGAATGGTCTAAAAAATCAAGTATTTGTTTCTCTGTTAGTTTTCTATTTAATTTTTCCTCAAGTTCCGATTTCAACCTAACCTGAAGCTTCTGTAAATCCAGCATCTCCTCTTCTTCTATTGAGATCAGTTTTTTACCGTGTTTATTAAACTGTTCTTCTTTCCACTTTCTGTGTTCAAGGTAAGTTTGTTTATTTATTTTATTAAATTCTGGAGTTTTTTCGTTGTAACACCAATGTTCAATATATATTTTACCTTCAACAGTAAAATCTGGTCTAAATGAAGAGTCTGCCCAATCTACAGGTTTTTCATATTCCCAATTCAATCCAAGTGAGGTTAAGTAATTAGCTATATCTCTTTCAGATTTAGACCTAACCGGTATACCCGCTTTTGTTTCTATTCTTCTTTGACCAAAAGGTTTGGGTTTTTCTTTAACCTGATTCTTATTGTCTTTATCTTTTACCCATTCGAGAATATTATCTTTCAAATAATCATACATGCTTTGCATTATCTTTTCGTCTTCACGAAAATTACTAATTATATTCTCTATCCAATCTCTCTGAAATTTATCATCTATTACATCAAACTGTTCATTTTGTCTAAGAACAGATAAACAGAAGGAGTGAAATGTTCTTACATTCTTTTTTAGGGATTCATCCTTCATATTAAGGGCAGAAGATATCCTTTTTCTCATCTCGTTTGCGGCTTCTCGGGTGAATGTTACAGCCAGAATTTTCTCTATTCTCACATCCTTATCTTTTACTAAATGAATGAATTTTTTTGTCAAAACCTTTGTTTTACCACTTCCTGCACCTGCTAAAACTAAAATACGATTGAAATCTGAAACCACAGCCCGTTTTTGTTCAAAATTATCTCCAAGATCCTTAAGAAAATCAGAATATTTATCAATTTCGGTTTTTTCATGTTCTATTAACGAATCTGTGTCTATTTCTTCCTTTTCCTTTACGGGTTCTGATAGAATCGGTTTATTTTTTACTCTTCTAAATAATTCTCTAAATTTAGTTTTAATTGACATTATTTCATTCTTCCCAAAAGGCTTTAAAAA
>JABAOC010031059.1_pt3 | contig 11706 bp, 15 predicted proteins | sample 7062161 | NCBI WGS metagenome assembly JABAOC01 (sample SAMN14538625, study PRJNA623070) | marine sediment metagenome | biome: marine biome [ENVO:00000428]; feature: marine pelagic biome [ENVO:01000023]; material: deep marine sediment [ENVO:00002113] | place: India: Gulf of Khambhat ... | reverse complement strand
GGCTAGGCAATGGAACCAGAACAGCTGCAGGGCTTCGTGGAACGTCCTCGGCGCCTCGGTGGAGACCCACAGGCATGCGTCGGCTATCTTTTTGAGCTCCTCCCTTCTGGCCTCGTTCCGGGTCTCGTCTCTGAGCCTCAGCGCCTCGTCGGCGTGCCTCCTGATGTACTCCGTGACGGCGTCCAAGCATATCATGACGGCCTTGAGGAACGCCGCCTTCTCCCCCTCCCCCTCAAGCTCGGTGAGCCTGGCGGCGGCCTGATCCTTCAGGCCGCGCAGACCAAGGCTCAACGCCTTCTCCGTGCCGAACGGTACGTGGCTCGTGAACCCCCCCTCTGCGACTCCCATCTCAAGCGCCGCGGCTGCCTCCTCTTCGGTGAGGTAGCTTGGGTAGAATCTTTTACTGTGCATGGTGGCCGGCTTAACCGGTAGCATGTAGGTGCCGCCGAAAACGTTCTCCCCCTCCTCCAGGTCGCCGTAGAGGGTGCGGAGCCCCACGATGAGCTCGTGGCCCATTATCACGGCGGGGGCCTCGTCCAGCAGCAGCCTGAACGCCTTGGCCTTGCGGACCACTATAGGCTCCGCGGGGGCGGCGCCGTTGTCCCAGATGGACAGCTCCCTCACGGTCCTGTACTCTGTGTGCCTGAGCCCCCTGTGGGCCTCGAGGAGCATCTCTACCCGCCGTGACAACACGATCATAGAGTATCCGTACGAAGCATATTTAATGCAGAGCATTGAGCCGGGGGTTAACCCCTTGTTTCGAGGCCTTGAAACCCGCTTTGAAGCCCATGGTGCATGGGGTCAGGGGCAGGCGCGTCTCTTGGCCATCGTGCGGTCGTAGATCATGATGGTCTCGCCGCCCCTCCTGTGGAACTGGACGGGCGTCACGGTGTCTAACCCGTAGAATTTGAACTCCTTGGGCTCCCCCTCCAGGTCTACGGGGATCAGGGGCCTCGTGAACGTCCTGGTGCCGAAGCTCATTGTGAGCTCCAAGATGCCGCCGCTCCTTGCCACCCCGTAGCTGGACGTGTCCCTGAAGGTGGTGTAAGTGCCCGCCAGGTCGTCGAGCTGCCTCGTCCTCCTGAAGTAAGGTATCTCCAGGTGGTCTCGGCCCATGAGGAGCGCCAAGGCGTACTCGCCTATGTCCTCTAGGAAGTAGCCCCCGTTGGCGAGGACCACGACCCCGACGCCCTCGTCGGGTATGAGCCCCATGTAGCCGCTGGAGCCGTATACGCTGCCGCTGTGGTAGACTAGATGGTGGCCCAGGAAGCCCTCCTTGACGCGCAGCCCGTATCCGTAGTCGCGGTAGCCCACCCCGTCGTAGGGTTCCTCGATGGTCCTTATCTTGGGCTCAGTCATCTCCCTTATGGTCTCGGCTCTGGCCACCCTGGCTCCGTCCAGCTCCCCGCCGGAGAGGAGCGCGGACACGAATCTGGCCATGTCCATGGCGTTGCTCATGAGCCCCCCGTCGGCTATCATCTGGCCGTAGGGGTACCTGGTGGCCACCTTCTCGCCGTCCCGCGACGTTACGTAGGGCGTGGCGACGTCGTCGTCTCTCTCGACGTCTTCCTCGTCGAAGGTGCTCCTCCTCATCTGCAGGGGCTCAAGGATGTTCTGCTTCACGTACTCAGCGTAGCCGACGCCTGAGGCCTTCTCAATGATGGCGCCCAGAAGTATGTAGCCCTCGTTGAGGTAGGCGTGGCGCCTACCCGGTTGGGAGAGGGCCCAGTCCTCGGCGCCCTCCATGAAGACTAAGAGGTCGCGTGGGCTGGCGATGGGGAACCACTCGTCCGTGGTGTCCGTGGCCATCCCGAGGGTGACCTCGGCGTAGCCCAGGGAGGGCAGGCCGCTGCTGTGGCTCAGGAGGTGCCTGACGAGTATGGGATCACCCATGGGATGGGCGGCGAAGTCCACATACTTCTCGACCGGGTCGTCGAGGCCTAGGAGGCCCCTCTCGCTGAGCTGCATAACCGCCAGCGCCGTGAAGGGCTTGGTGACGCTGCCCACGCAGTATGTGGTCTCCGGCGTCGAGCTGGTCCCCCTTTCGAAGTCCCTGAACCCGAACCCCCTGCTGTAGCTGACCTCCCCGTCCTCGACGGCGGTTAAGCTGAGCCCCACTATCCCGGACTCGCTCATCCTCTGGAAGACGTAGCTCTCCAGCCCCTTCCTAGCGCTTTTTCCGATCATCTCCCAGTTACCCTGATGCGCCTGCTTTTAACTATAACTAAAATTCTCCAGAGGCTCCGTCGTGCATCTAGGCTGCAGTTACTGCTTCTCCACGGGCTGCCTGAGGATGGTCTTCAGGTTCTCGGGCTTGGTGCGGCGCGGGTCGCCCAGGTATATCTCGTGGTGGTCGCCCCTGGGCCTGTAGCCGCTCTCCTCTATGAAGCCGTGGAGAAGCTGGACTGTGGACCCCTCCTCGCTGTAAGGCCCAACGTGCAGCACCTGTGCGCATAGGCCCTCGTGGAACGACTCAAGCTTGACCTCGTCCACCTTGGGGCCACTCTTCTCCCGCACCTTGGGCCGCGCCTCCTCCACCATCTCGCCCGTTATGAAGTCGGGCTGCCTGATCATGCTCTTCCAGCGCCACGTCTCCCGTGGCGCGGGGTTGCTGATGTCGAAGACGCCGCCGTCCACCCACCAGAGGCCCTCGAGATGCATCACCGTGTAGTCCCTGCCCTCAGCCTTCTGGCTGAACTTGAGGGTGTAGCTCAAGCCGTAGAGGGCCCGCATCGCCTCCTGGTACTCGGGGCCGTTGGGGTCACCCTCGCCGAGTATGGTGAGGAACCTTCCCTCGGGGACGTCTATGAGCTCGGGCTTCCTTTTCGCCGAGTAGTACCGTTTCAGCTCCTTCCTGAGGTCGATCTTGGTCATCTTACCTACGTTATATGCGGGAGCGGCTTTATATGCTGAGAGTCTGCCCCAGGGGAGACTCCATGCCTTTAGAAGGGTACCCGCGTCAAGGTGGTTGAGCGATGACAGTCGACCAGATACCCATCGGCAGGTTCAGCGCCGTCACCAGGCTCACCCGAAAGGCTCTCCGCTACTACGAGGCCAAGGGGCTGCTGGTACCCGAGGCCAAGAACCAGTTCACGGGCTACAGGTACTACACCGGCGGCCAGATACAGAGGGGCGTCAAGATCAGACACCTCTCTGACATGGGGTTCACCGTCGAGGCTATGGCCGAGTACCTTGAAGCCGAGAAAGCCGGAGACAGGGAGAGGCTCTCGGCCCTCGTCGCGGCCAGGCTCGAGGAGACCGAGGCGGAGCTGGACAGGCTGAGGCGGGTCGCGTCGTTGCTCGACAGCAACCACATCAAGGAGTTGATGAAAGAATCCATGTCTGAGCCATCCATCAAAGACGTGCCCGGGGCACGCGTACTGAGCAAACGGGGCAAGGGCCCCATAGGGGAGACCATAGGCAGGCTCATAGGGGAGACTCATGGACGCCGTCACGGCCCCCGAGAACCAGGCCAACCTCGTCAAGATCGTTGGGCCCTTCATGACCATCTACCACGACAACGAGTACAAAGAGCTTGACGCCGACCTTGAGGTGGCGGTGCCCGTATCCGGCAAGGTGACCCTGAGCGACCCGGCCCTGGAGGTGAAGAACCTTCCCGGGCGCAGGGTCGCGTGCCTCGTACACAAGGGCAGCTACGAGACCATCGGGCCGGCCTACGCCAAGCTCTACGAGTACGTCATCAGGGAAGGCTATGAGATGTCGGGGCCCATGATGGACCTATACCTCAACGACCCTAACACCGTTGAGCCCGGCGANNCCCTAACATTTTTTCCATGTGTTCAAATCTCTAGGTTTATATCACGTATCTGTGATACTGTTCTGAAACTCTTGGAGCATTGAGACGTGTGGAGAAAAGAGATTAGGGTTACCGTCGTTCTCCTGATAGCCATCGCGCTGGCTTCAGTCTTCATCTACCAGCCGGAGGAGGTTACACCTGCGGAGCCGGCTCCATCCTTTTCCGTCGAGGGAGTCGTTTATGAGGGACTCATAGATCAGGAGGACGACCCTCTCCACGACTGGGACGTGGACTCCTCAGGCCCCAAGGTTCTCAGCCTGGACGTCATCGACCCCGTGTCCGCCGAGTACGTGGAGACGTACATCCTGACCAACAGCAGCGGAGATTTCTACAGGATACATCCCAGATACAGCAGAAACGAACCTGTTTGGGGCTACTGGAGCACCAAGCCCGCCAAGATCACCGGCAACGCAACGGAGATCAAGGACTTCCGGGGCGTTGCCGTGAAGGTGCTTGAGGTGGAGCAAATAGAGTTCTCCGAGATGGGGCAGTGGTACCGTGGCATCCTGTCGAGGAAGCACTTCGACTTGTCTCCATACACCTTCTACAAAAGCAGCCGGCTCACGTCACCCTACTCAGACCTGATGATCTCCTACAAGATACTCGACGACAACGACGAGGTGGCTATGGAGGTGCCGCTGGCAAGCCACGAAGGCTACCTCTACTACATCCCCATATGCGGCACGGGGCAGCCCATCGCCATGTTCAGCTTCAACCAGACTGTCAGGGTCTATGGTTTGATGATGCCCATAAAGGGGACCGGCGGGACGAATATGAACGCCCTCATGGTCTTTGACGCCACCCAGGGCACGTGATAGTAACTGGAACTAGTGCCTGAACTGTTTCCAGAACAAGGGTTTTAACGTGTACCGTTGAATGAAACCCATGGCTTCGGACGGCATAGACGAAGAACTCGTCACATGGAACAATATTCTAGATGAGATCAGAGGAGACTCTGAGATGCTCGTCAAGGACCTGCTGGAGGGCGTCAGGTACGTGGCCGCCGCCGGCGTCCTGGTCATCGCGCTCGGGCTCTACGTCCTCTATATAGGCCTCCGCTACGGCAACCTCGATGACCCTGTGTTCATCTTAGGGATGCTCCTGGCCCCGGGCTCCAACCTCGTGGTGGGGGCGTACAACATCAACAAGTACATACAGCTGAGGGGCCGGTACGGCAGGCTCTACGATCTCCAGAAGCAGCTCAAGAAGTGAGCCCAGTGAGTGCACGCCGCTCCCCCGACACCATAGCACTGGAGCTACTGGACTGCGTGGCCGAGAAGGGGGAGGCATCCAAGTGGGACCTCATCAAGGTCCTGGGGAACGACGCCCAGTTCAGGAAATGGATCGAAGGCTTCTTCCTGCCCGAGGGCGTGCTGACGGAGCAGAGGGAGGGCCGCAACTACTTCTACACGATGACTGAGAGGGGTGAGCTGTTCCACAGGCTCCTGAGGAGCGGCAACCTAATCAAGCTATTCACCAGGGTCAGCGGCAGGCGGCTCAGGTAGCCTCCGAATGCGTTATATGCGTCCGTTCATCCCACGATCGTGGCGATACCATGAACGCGAAAGGATCAATCCTAGCAGAGCAGCTGGAGTACGCCGTCGGCGCCCTCGAGAGGACCGTGAAGGGACTGGGCGACGACGAGTACAGGTTCAAGCCAACATCGGTCTCCAACAGCGTCCAGTGGCAGCTGAACCACATCTCAAGGATAGTGAACACTAGCATCCCCAGGCTCATCAAGGGAGTCACCGAGTACACCCCCAAAGGCTGGCCAGAAGACTACAGGGACCAGGACTACGCCATGGACAAGCTCATGGCCGACATCAAGAAGGGAACGAAGTCCGCCGTGGAGGGGCTGAAGGGCCTGTCCGACGAGGACTTCGAGGCCGAGATACCCCTCTGGGGAGGAAACCAGCAGAGGAAGATAGGGATCTTCGCCTACATAGGGGAGGTCTTCCACCACAGGGGCCAGGCCGCGTACGTCAGGGGGACATACAAGAGGCTCAACGATTAACCCAATCCTTTTTTTCCATGAACCAACCTGCGTTACATATAAGTAACCCGCGCGTAACCTTTTCTCTACCGATTTATCGGTGATAAAATAGTGTCCGAAAAGATAGAGGCCATGAAAGCCTTCGCCAACATGGGCTTCAGCAGGCTTGAGAGGGCGACAATGAACCTGACCGAGGAGCAACTCGACTGGAAGAGCTGCGTCGAGGCCAACACCATCCGCTGGATACTGACGCACATGAACAGCGAGTTCTTCTCGTTCTTCCCCAAGATAGTCAAGGCAGACAAGGACTACGTCCCCAAGGACTGGCCGGCCGACTACGTCGGCAACGAGAGCTACAGCCTCGACAAGATCCTGGGCGACTACAGGAAGGGCAAGGAGAACGTCCTCAAACTGCTGAGCGGCTTAAAGGACGAGGACCTGAAGAAGGAGATCGACTGGTTCTACGGTGAGCAGCCTATGGAGGCTTACCTCATGCTGGCCGTCTCCGAGATACTGCACCACGAGGGGCAGATCGCCGCCATCCTCGGCGTCGAGAAGCGCATGAAGGGAACCTAAACTCCCATCTTTTTATTTCATCGCATCCACGTGATACTGACACTGTTAGTGAACGAATATTGAGGATAGGAGTAACCTGTTACCCGACGTTCGGCGGGAGCGGCATCCTAGCCACCAGGCTTGGCGTGGAGCTCGCACGTCGTGGACACGAGACCCACTTCATCACGTACCAGAGGCCCGTCGCCATCCATGGGATAGACTACGACAACGTGCACATGCACCACGTGAGCGTCGTCGAGTACCCTCTCTTCAAGTACCCGCCATATACCATCGCGCTGGGCAGCGAGATGAGCAGGGTCACGGAGAGACACGGCCTAGACTTGCTACACGTCCACTACAGCATACCCCACGCCACCGCCGCCTACATGTCCAGGCAGATCACGGGCAAGCCCTACGTCGTCACCCTCCACGGCTCAGACGTAACCATACTTGGCAGCGACCCCGCGTACGAGCCGGTGAACAGGTACTCGGTGGAGGCCGCCGACGCCGTCACCGCGGTCTCCCGGTTCATGGCCGAGGAGGCTAGAAACAGCCTCGGGATCACACATGAGATCACCGTGATCCCCAACTTCGTCGACACGGAGCTGTACAGGCCCGACGACTGCATCGACCCGGAGAGGATTTCCAGGGACATCGTCGTGGGCCACGTCTCCAACTTCAGGACCGTGAAGCGCATCGAAGACCTGGTCTACGCCATGTGCATAGTTAACAAGGAGGCTCCGGACGCTAAGCTCATCCTCGTGGGTGACGGCCCAGAGAGGCACAGGATAGAGAGGCTGATAGAGAAGCTGGGGCTCCGCCACAGCGTGCTCCTCGACGGCTACAGGAGCGACATACCGGAGAGGCTCAAGTGCATGGACACGCTGGTGCTCTGCAGCGAGACCGAGAGCGCGCCCCTCACCATCCTCGAGGCCATGAGCAGCGGGCTACCGGTCATTGCCACCAACGTGGGCGGCATACCCGAGATGGTTGAGCACGGCAGCAACGGCTACCTCGTGCCGCTGAAGCACCCCGAGGACATCGCGGAGAGGTTGCTGGAGCTCAACGCCGACCAGGAGAAGATGAGGCGCATGGGCACCCGGGCCAGGGAGACCGTGATGGAGAGGTTCTCCACCGACAAGGTCGTGGGCAGGTATCTGGAGGTCTACGGGAAGCTCGCCTCAGGCTAAAAAATATATTCCGTCGTCACGGGGTGGTCTGTGATGACCCAGAAGCCAACCTACTACGACAAGAGAAGCGAGTTCTGGAGGAGACACTTCGAACAAGCCGCCGAGTACGGGGAGTTCCTCGACAACGAGGACCAGCACCACTCCGAGCGGTGGAGGGAGACGATGAGGCGTCTACCAGACCTGACGCCGGAGCAGGTGAATCGCCTCAGCGGATACGGGAGGGAGCTGAACATACTCTTCTACTGTGGCATCTGGTGCGGCGACTGCGTCAGGCAGGGACCCATGCTGAAGAAGATAGCGGACATAATAGGCCCACAGGTCCGCCTCAGGTTCATCGACCGCGCCGCCTCGGAGGAGCTGCAGGACGAGCTCAGGATACTCGGGGCGACCAGGGTGCCCGTGGCCGTCTTCCTGTCCGAGGACTTCTGGGAGGTTGGGCGATTCGGCGACAGGATGCTGAACGTCTACAGGGCCAAGGCTGCCAGGGAGATCGGCAGAGGCTCCAACGCCGGTATGCTGAGCCCAAGGGCCCTGTCCGAGGAGATGTCTGAGTGGGTTGACGTATTCGAGCGTGCCCAGATAATGCTCAGGCTGTCGCCGCCCCTCAGGCGCCGCCACGGCGACTAGGTGTTCATGAAGTACATCGACGAGTTCGGGGTGTGCTCGCTGTACTGGCGGAGGTAGACCCCGGCGACGTCGGTGACCCCCGTCACGAGAGCTAGGTCTATCCAGGCCCAGCTCACCTCCTGGCCGCGGCGCTCGGGGCTGAACCTGCCGAACGCCCAGGAGAGGTACTGCTCGACCATGGACAGGGTGTCCTGTTTCCCCCTCATCTCCTCGATGAGGGGTCCACGGTCCTCGGCTCTGCCCAGCCTGCCCTTGATGGAGTCCACGTCGCTCTGAAGCGCCTCCGCCTCAGAGACCAGGTTCGTGAAAGCCTCCTCTATCGAGGCCTCTATCGCTATGTGGCTTCTCCTTAGGGCCTCTCCGTCGCCGTCGTTGCGGGCCTTCACCCACTCCCCCAGGGCGTCGAACAGCTCCTCCCCGAGGATCGTCGGGTGCCCCGCGGCATTCAACTCTTCACCGTACGCCTCGTTCCAAGGCGTGTTGTAGAAAGCCCTGGTGTAGCGGAGGTAGAGCGGGAACGGCTGGCCGAGCCTCTTGGCGGCGGGAACCACCTCGGCGTAGTAGCTGGTCTCGCCGGGGCCGCCTATGTGGGCGAGCACCGGCATCGCGGAGTCCACGATCACCTGCCTCGAGTCTACCCGGGGGCTAATCCAATCGATCAGGTCGCTTAGATCGGGGCTTGAGGCGTTGAACGAGTATTCGTACACCGTCTCGCAGCGGGGACACACGCCCTTAACCGAGGCGGTGCCGCCGCTGTCCACATACCTGGGCTCGATCCTCACCCTGTTGCATCCGGGGCTTGAGCACTCGAGGAAGAACGGCACGTAGTCCCTGCCCCTCCTCCCAATCTGGGGCCTGAACCCATACGCCTTCACAAGCTCGGCGGCCTCGTTGCTGGCCTCGATGAAGCCTGTCCTGTTGGGCTCAGAGAGAAGCTTCTCATAGCCCCGCTGGAAGAACGGCCGTATCTCAGGCTTGGAGGGCGACGCTACGGGCACCCCGAGATCGGATTCGAGGTTGACGACGGTGCCTATGATCTTCGCCGCCCAGTCCGACACGTTGTCCGTTGAGTAGTAGGCGCCCCTTATGACGGTGAGTATGTGGTCCATGTTCCTCATGACGCGTTCTTGGGTCTCCGGTTTCACGCGGTTCATGATGCCCTTGTAGTTGCCAGTGATCTTGTCCACGGTCTGGTTGAGCCACTCCTCGGGCGGGTTCGGTAGCATGTGGATGGGGCTGTCCTCGTATTCGGGGCCGGCTGGGTAGGCGATGAGCAGCCCCCTCGCCGAGGGGCTCGGCAGCCTGATGTTCAGCAGCTCGGCCTGTACCCCGTCGTAGTCGGCGTTGTAGAATACGGGCACGTATCCGCCGCCGACGCCGCAGAGGGTGTGGGCGTAGGCGATCTTGTTCAGTATGAGGCTGGAGCCCGCGAGGCACATGGGCTGCTGCCCCGCCTCCACGACGCCCGCGTCCAGCGAGTCGATGCTCTCGGCGACCCTGCCCGTGAGTAAGCCCAGCTCCCTCTGGTAGCCCCTGAGCGCCTTCTTGAAGCCCTCGAGCTCCTCCGACGGCGAGCCGTACCTTCTCCGTATCTCCTTCAGTAGCGACGCCGCCTCCCCCATTGTAGAGGGGATGACGCCCCATAGCGCCTCCGCCAGCTCGGCTCTGGAGCCGTCCTTGACGTAGCCGCTGTAGATCAAATGTGCCTGAGGAAGGCCGTCGGACAATTGTTTCACCTGAGTCGTATCGAAAGTCAAAGGAGGTTATAAAAACCCTTTCAGGCTAGCCGCAGCAGCCTCTCAGCGTTGCCGTGGAAAATCTTCTCCACGCCGCCCTCGTCGAGCCCTATCGAGCGGCATGCCATGAGCTGTTGCCGGAGGTACTCGACGCTGAACCCCCTGGGGAAGTAGCTGGAGTCGGTGCCGAAAAGCAGCCTCTCAGGCCCCACAGTCTCCATGACCTTCCTGACCAGGTCCTCCATGGTGATCCTGTAGGGCATCCACCTCATCCACTGGTTGCTGCCCGAGGAGTCGATGGATACATTGGGGCACGCCCAGCACAGCTGCAGCAGCTCCCTCCAGTAGCAGGCCCCGAAGTGTGGGACCACGAAGCTGAGCGACGGGAAGCTGGACGCCACCTCCCAGAGAGTGAGGGGGTTCATGTTCCTCAGGTCCCTGGGCGGGCCTCCGCCGCCTCCGAGGACGCCGAAGTGAATGATCACGGGCACCTTCAACCTGTCCGCGGCCTCCCAGAGGGGGTAAAGCGCCCTCTCGTCCACGGGCCTGGTCTGGCTTGACGCTATCATCTTGTACCCTCTGAGCTCCAGCTCCTCGACGCCGCGCACTAGCTCCCTGTCCGCGCCTTCGCTGAAGGGCTCGTGGTGAGCGAACCCGGTGAACCTGTCGGGGTGCATGGCCACCATCTCGGCGAGCCTGTCGTTGCCGCCGCCCGTCACGAAGTTCACCCGTTCAACGCCCTTCGCCTCCAGGTCCGCCGCCCACCTATCTGCCTGCTCCTCGTCGCTATGGGCCTCGGTCTCCGGAGGGTCGAACCCCCACATCCTACGCCACTCGCCCCTGTAGCGCCGGCTGTTCTCCAGGATCAACTTGGCACGCTCCTCGCCGTACTGTTCAGCAAGCCTCTGCCTCCATCCGGAGCCTGCGCGCCGGACCGGGAAGTGGCTGTGGAAATCAATGACCTTCAAGCCGTAGAGATTCAACTCAGTCGCCTTAAGCATCAGGGTGGAAGGGTAAAAGAGTTGAGTCGCTACAAGAGGCTACGCGTCGCCTTCGCCTCGTAGAAGGGGCTGTGGGACGGCAACGCCTCCTCAAGATACGCCTCGGCGTACACGCAGCCCGCCTGGACGCCCCTGAGCTCGGCCTTCTTCAGGTTGACTTTCTGGTAGTAGCCCCACGGGAACTTCGCCAACTGGCTCGTGTAACGCTCCACGGCCTCCATCTTCCTGTCCATGGACCCGGTGACGTCCACGAGGACGTGGGGCCGGGGGATCAGGCTGTTGACCTCCATGAGCAGCAGCCTCTCCACGAGGCACGGCTCCTCGTATGTGGTGGTGTGGGCCGCCCACTCCACGGCCTCCTTCACAGCCTTGTAGGTCGCCCTGTGCTCCCTGTGGTAGTCGAAGGGCAGGTGGGTGACCACGACCCGGGGCCTCTTCTCCGCGATCATGTTGGATATGCGTCTGATGAGCTGATCGATTTTCTCGACGTGGAGATCATCGAACACGGTGGGCTCCCTGAGCCCGAGGGCTTGGGCTGCGGAGAACAGCTCCTCCCGCCTCTCAGGCGGGTTGCATGTCAGGCACAGCACGTCCACGGGGGCGCTGGAGGCGTGGGCCGCGAGCGTCCCGCCGCACCCGAAGGTCTCGTCGTCCGGGTGAGAGACTATCGCCAACAAACCTCGTTTCATGTGTCCCACTCATACCTTGGGTGCGCCCGATTTAGTTGTTGCCCACCCAACACCTTATCTAAACAATCAGCGCACTCTACCATGTTCTGAGTGATTGA
>JABAOC010008997.1_pt3 | contig 11707 bp, 14 predicted proteins | sample 7062161 | NCBI WGS metagenome assembly JABAOC01 (sample SAMN14538625, study PRJNA623070) | marine sediment metagenome | biome: marine biome [ENVO:00000428]; feature: marine pelagic biome [ENVO:01000023]; material: deep marine sediment [ENVO:00002113] | place: India: Gulf of Khambhat ... | reverse complement strand
TCTGATCTTACTTTTCATTATAAACTTTCCATTTCTCGTCTACCCCCTTGGAAATCCTTATACTTCAATCAAAAATCAATCTCCCATCTTTTTAGATGGAAAAGCCCTATTTATCGCGGATATCCACTTTAATGGCAGCCCCATGGATTTGGGGACATATTTAGCCTCCGAATCGATTAACAATCTAATCATCATCGGCGACATGTATGATTCCCCCCATGTATATTATGACTTTAGCATTCAGACCACTTTAAAGCTCCTGAATCTTGATACTTATACCGGACAGATCTATTTTATTTTGGGTGCCGTCCTTGGTCCTCTGTTTAACATCTCCGCCCACGATCCTTTGGTCAACATCTCTGCTCCTAATTTTAAAACCCTTGGCTGCTTTGGATTCTTTACTACCACACAATATAGGATTATCGCACACCACGGAACTCATAGATCCCGTAGTGGATCGATTGCTTTCCTTATCAACAATATTATTTCCTATCCCCTTTTAGAACAATTATGGCGGAAACGAGCAGGAATTCCCGAGGATATCTGGGTCTTTACAGGTCATAGTCACGTAGCCAAATTATATCCCAACCTCAAGATCGCTAACTGTGGGGGGTTTAAAGATTACCCCATCGTTCATCCACACCTAGGGGAAGGGATTTTAGTGGATAATCGCATCCAACTGGTTACGATTCCCTTCTAACACGCCCTGTCCCGTGTGGGATGAAGTTCACTGAGGCCTCATTAACGAGTTAGATGATATTTGCAGGTGTGAAAAAGCAATGGGTAGAAGGGAATATTTCCTTTCTAAAATGATGAAGAATGTCCTTTTACCATATGAGGTTAGTGATGAGTATGAGGAAGAGATCATTGGCGAATTCGAAAACCACTATGAAAAAGCGTATTTCCAGTATTTTGTAACAGTAATGGAACCAAAAGCACATATCTTAGATTTGGCGTGCGGGGATGGTAGACATACCCTACAACTTTCTATGTACTTAGATCACATATTAGCTCTTGACNNTTTAGTAAGGGAGAATATCACCTTTGTTCAATGTTCCATGTTTGAACTACCATTCTTTCCGAGCACTTTTGATGGTATCTGGTTTTCCCAGGCTTTTGAATATGTACCTCCTGATAAGCGAGAAATGTTTTTATGCACTCTGAACCGAATCCTACAACCTTCGGGAATTTTATATATGAGCGTAGAAACTTGGATGCACCCTAACCTTGTGATCTCTATAAAAGAGCTTTGGGATGACTTCAAACTTTATTTCTATTGGAGGTTCCTAAAACATAAACCTCTGTTGTGGGGAGAGTTCTTGTATCTATCACCAAGGGTGGCACGAGTCAAATGTTCAGGTTGGCATTATCATGTACATACAAACATGTGGACATTAAGCAAGTTGGTTAGAAGGTGTGGGTTTAAGATAGAAAAGATGGACCTTTACAATGGTTATATCTATGTCCTTTGTCGGAATATAACAGGATGAGTACAGCACCAAACTTTGGGAACAAATGAAATTTCTAAGCGTCTCAATTTTTGATATTTTATATTCTCTTCATCGCAACCATACCATTTGGAATGCAGAGGTGCAAAATCTTTTTTATTGTAGTGTAATTACACATATCTTTACTATGACAATCTGGGATGAGATTTACAAGGAGTACAAAAGAGTAGGTAAAGCTTGGGCATCTCTGGGTGAAGAAATACATCCCCTCTTCAAGGAATTTCTAAAAAACTTTGACTTCAAACTCAAATCAGTATTTGACATTGGTTGTGGAGACGGTAGATACCTAAAACTGCTAGAACTATCGGGCTTTAAAATTGCTGGCATTGATTCAAGTGAAACAGCAATAGAAATGGCAAAAATCATTTTAGATAATAAATCAGCTGTAACAATAGCCAATATGTATCATTATGAGATCCCTAAAGAAAAATATGACTTGATTATATCAATTTCAGCTCTTCATCATGGGAAAAAGTCGGAAATAAAAAATCTCATTGATACAATTTATTCTGTATTAGTCTTGAATGGGAAAATCTTCATCACAATTCCAGACATTTCTTGTGTAGAAACTTGGAATACTTTTAAAACCCGTAAAGAAATAGAGAAAGGAACATTTATCCCACTTAGTGGACCAGAAAAAGGATTGCCACACAGTTTCTATACGAAAGAGGAGATTCAAGAATTATTTTCTAAATTCAGAAATCTGAAATTACTCATAGATGAGAGAGGGAGATGGATTGTCCAGGCTTCCAAGTAAAAGTGATGTTAGGGCCCTTTCGAATTTTTTGCCCGACCTCNNTACCACCTATTGTCTCATTCACCACATGACAGGAAGCTATGGAACCCTAAACCGAGTGCGCGAAAGATTACCCATTCTTATCAAAGTCATGACACGCGTGAAAAATCATGCTTATCTATACTTTAATACTATAAGTAATGTTTATTTACCCTCGAAACTTTTACATTTAATTGTATAAATATTGAACTCAAAAGCAGATAAACATTAGTTTCCATCAGTACGCTTTCTAAAAAGTTCATTCATAGATTAATTGCACTAGGATACTAACGGTCACGTAAACCCGTAAAGAAGAAGGATCCATGATGAAAGACACATCTGTAAAGACCGCTTCGGTATATGTGCCCGGACATATCACAGGTTTGTTCGAGATCTGCTCCGCACGGGATTTTTTCCACATGGGCAGTCGGGGGAGTGGGTTTTGCATCGATAAAGGTGTCAAGACCACCGTGACAGTACGATCCCACGTTAATGACGCACAACCGTCGGTGGTTCATGTGTTCTTCGACTCACAGTCAGCTGCAGCTCCGGTCACACGAACGGTTGTGCATCGGCTGCTCGCTGACACCCCAGACACCTATGAAATCTGGATTCACCATGAATTCGACATTCCAATTGGAGTGGGATTGGGGGCGAGTGGGGCAGGAGCCCTGGGAACGGCATGGTGTCTTGCAGAAGCGCTAAGACTGAAAATGAACCCCCTAGAATTAGCGCAGATTGCGCATATCGCGGAGGTCGAGAATCGGACTGGATTGGGGGACGTCATTGCACAATTCCATGGCGGGTTTGAGATTCGACGTAAACCGGGTGCGCCTGGGATTGGGGAGATCACTGTGCTAGACAACGTGTGGGGGCGGGATGTTATCTGTTTCTGTTTTGGAGATGAGATCGAGACTGCTAAGGTGTTGAGAGATCCGAAGATGGCGCAAAGAATCAACCAGATGGGCCAACAATTGCTCGAGGAACTGACTGCTGAGTTCTCGCTGAAAACCTTTTGTAAGCTGTCCCAACGCTTTGCGAAGACAACAGGGTTGGTGACGCCAGAGGTAACAGCGATATTACGGCAGGCGAAGCGAGTGGGAGTGGAGCTGGGCTCAATGATTATGCTAGGGAATTCGGTGTTCTTTTTTGTGGAAGAGGGGCGGAAGATCCTCCCGCTGCTAAGGAATGGGGCCAAGGAAGTGCTGGTGACACGGATCCCGAAGAAAGGCCTCAATGGGATGAGCTAATGCCCCATGTATCAAAAAAGCATCCCCGATTTAAGTCGTTAAAGGTACGAGAAGACTTAATGCAGGGATTTCAGGCCGGGCTTGTGGTGGAGGCCGGATTAATAGCTCATGGGCGAGGAGAGGCGTTAGATTATTTACTCGGGGAGGTGAGCCTAGAGTTTGCGCGAGAAGCGGAGCGAGTAGGGGTGGCAGCTCTATTAACCGCGGAACATCCGGTTATTTCAGTCAATGGGAACACAGCGGCGTTGGTCGCTCCCGAGATTGTCCAATTGGCAAGGCACATTAACGCAAAGTTAGAAATCAATTTATTTCATAGAACAGTAGAACGAGAGGAGCGAATTCGCGATCTTCTCATTGCAAATGGAGCTGAGCCAGAAAACATTCTAGGTGTGGGCGAAGCGGCGGAGACGGAGCTGCTTGGGATCGCAAGTGCGCGGCGCATGGTGGCGCGGGAAGGGATCGCTCAAGCAGATTGCCTCCTGGTCCCACTAGAGGATGGGGACCGAACGGAGGTGTTACGGCGGCTGAACAAGACGGTGATTGCGATTGATTTGAACCCGCTGTCGCGGACGGCGCAGAAAGCGTCCATCACGATCGTCGACAATGTAATCCGAGCCATTCCAAAGATGATCGAGTTTGGAGAGGAAGTAGCCACCTGGGAGCCAGCGCAGCAAAGGCGGGTAGTCGAAACATATGATAACCAGAAGATCTTGAAAGCGGCAATCGCCGCGCTGAAGGCACGTCTCGCGGCTCTTGCGGACCTAGGGATGTTTTTGAAGTAGCTCGTTCGGTAGTTATTACCCGAAGAAATATTCCTTCTTGGATTTTTGTTCTTTAACCAAACATGAAGATACCTGAAAAAAAAGCGAAAAGGATAGCTGCCAGTTGATTCAGGGGATGACTGGCAGAATTCAGATGTGTCGTGATTTTAAAGAAGTTAAAATGGAATGTAACAAATCGGATTTANNGGAGGATTTGAAAAATGCCAAAAGGAAATTTCTTTCCAGAGATAATTACAAACCTCCCAGAAGCAGATATCCCACTCGCGGGGGTAAATTCACATCTGTTTCAAGGTAAAACCAAACAAATCGTCTTTATGAGTTTTGAAAAGGATATAGAAGTTCTGGAACATTCGCACGAAGCACAATGGGGAGTCATTTTAGAGGGGGAAATCGAATTAACCATAGATGATACGAAATATACGTTGACAAAAGGGGATACCTACTTTATTCCCAAAGATGTCAAGCACAGTGCAAGAATTAGGAGAGGTTACAAGGATTTAACGTTGTTTAACCAAAAGGATCGATACAAAGTAAAGTAGAATTATCCAAACAGCATATATGTAAATGGCTTTCACAAAATTGTTTGACGGAAAAAAAAGGAGGTAGCCTAAAGTATTTTTTAGGTGATCTCTCCTCGCTTAGCTAGGAGTCGTTATCATCCGGTCAGCAGAGAAAGATAAATAAAACCAAAAACAGAGAGGGGAGTAACTGTTTGGGCTGACATTGGAAATCTAATTTGTCCACAAAATGTACTTAATTTATTCGCCTTAATGTATTATTCATGTTTCTTGAAGAATTAATGGAGAATAAATAGAGATGAAATTAAAGAATAGAGAATACACGAAGGTTTCAGTGCGGCCAACCGTCGTCATTACCACCGTATCAAAGCAGGGCATCCCCAATGCAGCCCCCTTCAGTTTCAACTCTCCATGTAGCTTCGATCCACCCTTGTTTGGCTTCGGAAGCCTCCCGACTCACGATACATGGCGGAATATTAAGGAGAACGGGGAATTTGTGGTAAACTACGTTGATAAATCATTTGGCCCCCTGATGCATATCCTTGAGAAGGATTGGCCCTATGAAGTGAACGAGATCGAGAAAGCAGAGCTTAACAGTGAGAAATCGCTCAAGATTAAGCCTCCAAGGATCAAGGAGGCATATGCCTGGCTGGAATGTAAGATGGAGACATTTATAGAGATAGGGGATCATATATGGATCGTGGGAAGGGTCTTGGAGGCTGAGGTAAAGGACAAATATATCCAAGCTGTTACAAATGTAGAGAAAGTTAAAGCCCTGAACCATATCTGGGGAGGATACTTTGCTGATGAGATGAAAATCACAAAGTATAAGCGTGCCTAAAGGATTAGTTAATAGCAAAACGGGAGATATCAGAACTCCTTTCTTGAAAGCGAGATTCTTTTCAAAGGTTTCGATGACTGAGCCAAAGGTAGAGGTGGAGATAATCAAGCAAACAAATCACGACGAGCTCGAACAAATTGCGGAGGAGATACGGAAGTGCAACAAATGTTGGTTGCATAAGGAACGGACGAAGACAGTATCAGGAGAGGGTCCCGTGGACGCGGACATCATGTTAATTGGCGAAGGACCAGGGAAGCAAGAGGATCAGGAGGGGCGCCCCTTCGCTGGGCGGGCAGGAGAGCTCCTAGAAGAATTATTCGCGGCAGTAGGACTGTCGCGGGAGGAAGTCTTTATAACAAGTGTAGTAAAATGCAGACCACCGAACAACAGACCACCGAAGAAGGATGAGATCCAGACTTGCAACCCATATCTCCAGAGGCAGATCAAGGTAATCCAACCGAGAGTCATAGGCACACTGGGAAATCATGCCGCTGAAAATCTCCTTGGAAAAGCTGGAATTGGGAGACTTCATGGGCAAAAATATGAATATGAAGGATATGTGCTTATTCCCCTCTACCATCCTGCAGCTGGCCTGTACTATCCTGCACTCAAAGCTGAAATGATCGAAGATATGAAGCGATTGGTTAAAGAGCGAAAAATTTCTAAATAACAGCAATTTGACTAATGGAGATTTGAAAGCCTTAGAGTGATCAAATTCCAGAAAAATTTAAATATTCTTTGTTTTTTCTCAAATGAAGTGGGAAAAACATTCCCACGAGATCTTAGATTTTTTAAAAAATCCTACAGAAGAACTTAAGAATACGTAAGAGAGATATTTTCGTACGATGAAATATAATTCAGAGAATTGATGCAGGTGAGGCTATTCGATGAAAATAACAGTATCCATGATAAAGGCAGATATTGGCTCCATTCCAGGTCATGTAACAGTTCATGAAGACATTATCGACCTGATGGAGGAGGAAATGGAGGAAGCAATGGACGAAAATATAATCTTAGACGCATTTGTGTTCAATGCGGGTGACGACACTGAACTCCTCATGACACATACTAAAGGAGTGGACAGTGCAGAAATCCATGAACTTGCTTGGAATGCGTTTGTAAAAGGTTCTGAGTTAGCAAAAAAACTTGGACTCTACGGAGCCGGGCAAGATCTTCTCGCGGATGCATTCAGTGGTAATATCAAAGGGATGGGGCCGGGATGCGCGGAGATGGAGTTTGAAGAGCGACCAGCTGAACCGCTCTTGGTCTTCGCAGCCGATAAAACCGAACCTGGAGCCTTCAACTTCCCCGTTTTTCGCATTTTTGCAGATCCATTCTGTACAGCTGGGCTTATAATAGACCCAAGCATGCATAGCGGCTTTAAATTTACAGCAGTGGACATTAAAGAGAATAAAAAGATCCAAATGAGCCTACCTGAAGAAATGTATGATCTTCTTGCGATGATTGGACATCAAGGCCGTTATGTTATTAAATACGTCCATTCAAAGGACGACAAGCGTGGAATTGCGGCCTCGATCAGTACCGAAAAGCTGGCGCTGATTGCGGGGAAATACGTTGGAAAAGATGATCCAGTATGTGTGATTCGTTCTCAGAGTGGCTTCCCAGCGGTTGGCGAAGTACTGGAAGGCTTTTCTTTCGGTCATATTGTCTCGGGTTGGATGCGAGGCAGCCATCGAGGTCCGTTGATGCCTGTATCCATGGAATATAGCCAATGTACACGGTTTGATGGGCCGCCACGAGTGGTGGGCTTGGGCTTCCAAGTCAAAGATGGTATATTAGAGGGGCCTGTAGACCTATTTGATGACCCCATCTTTGATCGACTTCGCCAACGCTGTGCAGATATTACAGACTTCCTACGACGCCATGGGCCCTTTGAACCAGGGATGTTACCCTTAGATGAAATGGAATATACAACTTTACCTGCTATTCTGGAAAAACTCCAAAGCCGCCTGGAAGATTGGAAATAAGCGTTTTCAATCAATCATCCTTCTGAGAAAGAGTTGAAAGGGTTCAAAAACCAAAGCAAGCGGTGATCGGTATGGCGAAAATAGAGATGCCCATAATTATCCTGAATTTTAAAACATATGCAAAAGCAACTGGATTAGCGGCTGTTCAACTGGCGAAAATTTGTGAGAAAGTAGCTCAAGAGAAAGGGGTATGTATTGCGGTGGCACCCCAATTTACAGATATCTATGCAGTAGCAAAATCCGTCGATTTGCCTGTATTGGCACAACACATAGATCCTATTACCCCTGGAAGTCATACGGGGCATGTTTTATTAGAGGCCGTTCAGGCAGCTGGGGCCATAGGAACGCTTGTGAATCACAGTGAGCGTCAGATCAAGTTATCTGCCATTGCAAATATCGTAAAACACGTAAAAGAGTTAGACATGTTTTCGTTTGTCTGTGCGGACACACCGGAGGTAAGTGGGGCAATTGCTGCAATTGGCCCAGATGCTGTAGCATTTGAGCCACCAGACCTTATCGGAACTGGAATTCCTGTTAGTAAAGCCAAACCGGAAGTTGTAACAGTAACTGTAAATCGGATCAGAGAAGTCAATAATAAAGTTATTCCTTTATGTGGAGCAGGAATCACTAATGGAGAGGATGTTACAGCAGCATTGAAATTAGGAACCCAAGGAGTCCTCCTAGCTTCAGGTGTAGTTAAGGCAAATAACCCGCTCGAGGTCTTAAGAGACCTCGCAAACGGTATCCAAATATAAATTATTTGTGAATAGTTAGTAGAATAGTGGGGGAACATTCTAAGTTGTTGGTGGGTGTGGTAAATGCATAAAGTACAATTACCTTCATTTATGGTGAGAGGCCGAGGGATACTTGATCACATACCTGAATTCATAGAAGAAATTGGCCTAGGTAGAGCTTCTCCTGCATTGATCATCTGCGATGAAACGACCTACCAATTCACCTCCCCCATCGAAAATCAAAGTATCTTCGAAGTTCTTGTTCATATAATCACAAACGCTTCTATTAAAGAAGTCGAAAACAGCATCAAAAGCATCAAAAAGAATCAGGTTAAATTCGTGTTTGGATTAGGAGGAGGTAGGCCCATTGATGTGGCAAAACTAGCCACTACCAAGACTAATATTCCCTACATCAGTGTACCCACTGCCCTCAGCCATGATGGGATTGCCTCCGGAAGAGCATCAATCGAGAATATTGGCTGCAAGGTTTCTGTGGAGGCAAAAACTCCTTTAGCTATCATTGCAGATCTTGATGCCATCGAGAAAGCTCCCCGTCGCCTCTTTAGTGCCGGATGTGGAGACGGTATTGCTAATTACACTGCAGTACTGGACTGGCGCCTCGCACATCGGATTAAAAGTGAATATTATGGCGGATACGCAGCTCAACTCTCCATGATGACAGCAGAGACGATCATTCAAGAAGCTACCCAGATGCGTGCTGATTATGATTACGCGCTTAATGTCCTTTTAGAAGCGTTGGTGTCCTCCAGTATGGCGATGGCAATAGCTGGCAGCTCGCGTCCCGCTTCGGGTGCTGAACATCTTTTTTCCCATGCCCTTGATCAGATTACTCCACAGCCAGCGTTGCATGGGGAACAAAGTGGGTTGGGGACGATCATGATGGCTTACCTGCATGACTCACGTATTAGCTGGAAAGAGATCAAGAAGACGTTGATAACACTGGGTGCACCCACCACAGCTGAAGATCTGGAAATTGAGCCCAAATACATTATTAAGGCACTCACAATCGCCCACAAAATCAGAGACCGATTCACGATCTTGGGAAGCGAAGGGTTGACCAAGAAAGCAGCTGAAGAGTTGGCTCACATCACTGAGGTGATCTAAGGCGACAGGAAAACGTCTTTACTCGGGATGGCTATTAATTTATCTACAACACCACTTTGTTAAACTGATTTCCTCTGTAAACAAAATCATATTGGGTAACATATTGAATTGTTGTACCTGGATTTATTATGGACCATCAGTGATTTATTATGGGGGTTGGCAAAGAAGTGGGCAGTAATGCAAAACATAGAATTGAAAAAAGAAGATTTATTGAATCATTAAATTTAGAGGGCATTGGAGTTAGTACGATTTAGAGNNCGGAAACAAGCCCTATTTCACCGATTGCGCACAGAACGCATAAACTTATTACAGATTCTGAGTAAACTGTCAGATATAGAAAAGGAAACCTTTTTAGTAACCACGAAATGGACAGTACATGATATCCTGGCCCATCTAGCCGGTTGGGTTGTTTGGGATTTGAAAGCAACACGGAAAGCGATCAAATCCAGGCACATCGATATCTCTGCTATCACTGATGTGGACTTATTTAACGCTCAGAGTGTGTTCGAGCGATCAAATCGGACTTGGCAGCAGATAGTGGATGAAATGGAACAAGCCCAAGCAGAATGGATTGAATTACTGAATATGCTGAATGANNTCAATACACTTTCGCAGCCTTGAGTGAGAAACTCTAGCCAATTGGGTTCAGATTGCACTAGAACATGAGGCAGAACATGCACAAGCCATCCAAACTTGGTTAGAAAGTCGATCTGCTCATACTGAGCACGATTGTCCAAATCATTAACAATGTCTTGGGAGGGTCTAGTTGGAGTTTAAAAACCTGAAATTAAATAGACATCTCCTCAAAACAGTAAAGAAGGAGAACTATAATAGATGACGAAAACTTCAGTTGCACGGTTACAATCGCCATGTTTCTTCTGTTTGTTGAATCGAGCCTGGATCGAAATCCAACTTGCCACTGACAATCCTGAAATACAAATAGAGACAATACGAGCTTTTTTAAAAGTTCTCCACGAACAAACTGAACACCTCAATGAACTTGCACCAGATGATGAATGCCAGACCCCTACATGGATTGGAACTCTTCGTGAACGCATTATTAAACATCTTACTGGTAACATGGACTTTTATGCTGCCCAAAAGCAGCAAGCAAACGAGGAAGCTATGAAGATTTTACCAACCTTTGAAAATCAGATAAACAAAGCGCGCTCGAAGCAAGAACGATTTCGGATTGCATGTCTTACCGCAGTGGCAGCCAATGCGATAGAAACAGGAGTTTTTGGCCATGAATTCTCGTTAAACCAACTTCATGATCTACTGGGCAGAGCTGAAGCGGAATTGGCTATTGATCAAATCTCTGACCTCTTCATTGAAGCCAAAAAAGCAAAAAAAATCCTTTACATCACTGATAACGCTGGGGAAATCGTTTTCGATACGCTTTTCGTGAAAGAACTTACTTCTCTTGCCACTGTCATTGTCGCAGTTAAAGACCAGCCCGTCATGAATGATGCCACCCTCCAAGACGCAGAAACTGTTGGGATGACTCAAATTACAGACGTTATTACATTAGGCACTGATTGTGTTGGGACTATTCTAAGTGAAGTCTCTGAATCATTCCGTCGTACTTTCTTTACTGCGAACCTAGTGATTGGCAAAGGTATGGGAAATCTCGAATCTTTGAGTGTCTATGATTTTCAGCGTCCAGCGATTTACGTATTGTATCGAACAAAATGTCAACGTATTGCTGATTTTTCAGGAGTTCCACGGAATATGAATGTGGTAGCACGACTTGACTACTTAAAAGGTCAATATGAAAAAAAGCAAATTAAATAGAGATCTTACCATATGACTTAATTATTTTCTTAGAGTACATACGAATATCTTAAATTTTCAAGAAGATTGAAAACCCGCATTTACTATTTCAATTTCTACAGAATTCTTGTCATGGATATTCTGTTCGTAAAATATTCGTGATCCCAGTTAATATCTTATATTCTGCTCAACTATTCCAAGCTAAAATTTAACAACTCAATGGATATATTTTTTTGTGATTATCTGTATATACTCTCTATCAGTTTCGCAATCCTGTAGGTTAGGAAAACGCAATCCAGCCGGGTGCGGATCTTGGGGTTAGGAGATAATCTAAAAGAAAAAGATGGGGAGTTTCCCTTAGGAAGATTAGATTCCGTACTCTTTACAGTAAATGGAAATGTGGTTTGTTCCCT
>JABAOC010005981.1_pt1 | contig 11715 bp, 13 predicted proteins | sample 7062161 | NCBI WGS metagenome assembly JABAOC01 (sample SAMN14538625, study PRJNA623070) | marine sediment metagenome | biome: marine biome [ENVO:00000428]; feature: marine pelagic biome [ENVO:01000023]; material: deep marine sediment [ENVO:00002113] | place: India: Gulf of Khambhat ... | reverse complement strand
TTTCGGATTTCGTGCTTCGAATTTCGGATTTACAAAAGATTGATTAGGGGCATAAGTTTGGCAATTCAAGGAGTTGCCTCTTTAAGTGACGTGACCCTGTAGGTCGGCCAGGAACGGCGTGGGGGAAATGTCAGGAGGAGTGAGTCGGATGAGCGATTTTGTAGTGGTGGATTTCAGTCTCGCCTCTCAGCGGCATTGGAAGCAGCCCAGTATACATCAACCCGCAAGGACTCCTGAGCGTCACCATATTTGGAGGCAGATTGGATAGCCTTAATGATCTTGGAATATCCCGTACATCGACAGAGATTTCCGGAAATCGCCTTCTTGATCTCCTCGAGGCTCGGGGACGGATTTTTTTTCAGCAGCACCGCGGCGGACATCAATATTCCCGGTGTACAGAAACCACATTGCACGGCACCTTCTTCTATGAAGCTCTTTTGCAACGGGTGAGGATTATCCTCCGTCCCAAGCCCCTCGATCGTTACGATCTCCTGAGACTCTGCCTGAAGTGCAAGAACCAAACAGGCATTCACCGCCTTTCCATTCATGATGACGGTACACGCACCACAGTCGCCCTGTTCGCAACCCTTTTTCGTGCCCGTGAGGCGCAGCTCTTCGCGAAGTACCCTTAAAAGGGTCCAGGTCGGCCTGACTGGGATCTCCACGGATATGCCGTTCACCTTCATGTGCAAGAGGGTCTTATTCGCGTCCTCGGGCATGGCCTCATTCCTTTCCCCTTTTATTGTTCCATACAAGTTGCCCTAAAACCCGTTTAAAGATGTTCTCAATCACGGGCATCTTATATTCGGTAGACCACCTCACACCTGTAACCCTTAGGATCTGCTCTGCCAGGGCCCCCGCAGCCGTATCCATAAGGGATGAGTCCGGCCTTTTCCCGGAGAGGATTCCTTCGGCCTCTTCCATCCTCTGCGCCACAGGCATGACCGCTCCAGGGACGATCCTCAACTCCGAGATAATCCCCTCTTCATTTGTGCGAACTATAATGGACATATTCATTCGTGCCCTGGCCATCGCGTTTCGACGTCCCACCTTTTCAAACCCGCTTCGAGTACCCGGCGGAAGTTTTTCAATGCGAATGCCTGTGATGATTTCATCTGGCCCCAGGCGGATGCTGTAAGGGGCATCTATCGCCTCGGCCAATGGAAGCAAACGGCTCCCCGATTGCCTTGATCGAATCTCCAGTACACCCCCGAGTACAAGAACGGCGGGCAAAACATCGGCCGCAGGCGAGGCAGTCGCGATGTTTCCCCCGATGGTTCCCCTGTTCCTGATCTGGGGTCCACCCACACAGGATGCTGCCTGAACCAACAAGGGCAGGGTACGGTTCAAGACCTCTGACTCAACCATCTCCGTGAAGGTGGTTGTCGGACCTATTCGGATCTCATTGTCCTCTTCGGTGATCCCCCGTAATGACTCAACCTGCAGGATGTTGAGAACGTAGTCCGGATATATGTCTTCATTCCTNNATTCCTGAGTACGGGGATTAAATCCGTGCCTCCCGCAATGACCTTGCAGAGCCCCTTTTTCTCCGAGAGATAATCCAGGCAATCCTCTATAGACTTTGCCGAATGGAATTCGAAATTCTGCATATCCTGACTCTATGCCGGGAGCATTACCGGTTTGTCAATATAGGAGCCAATAGCTTGAGGGTATGGGTGTCTTTTTTTGATTATGCCCGTTTCAAAATGGTTTATATAGACGGAGCTTATGATTCTAAGGTTTAGGAGGAAATAAACCATTTTGAAACGACCCAGTAAGGGTCCATGTTATAGGGCATAACAAAAAAAGACACCCATACCCTCTCCTAAATTGCTGGTTTTAGATTTGACAAGTTTTTGCTGATCTTTTCGTTCACAAAACTGGTAATGCTCCCCTCTATCCCACTTAGTCGCCCTTTCCCTTTCCCCGGATCAGCCTATGGAGGTTCTCCAGGTTTGCGGGAAGTTCGGTGATGCGCACATCGAGTGCATCGCAAATGGCATTCAGTATTGCAGGTGCTGTAGGAATCAATGGGGGCTCCCCCACTCCCTTGGCCCCGTAGGGCCCATCTGAAATGGGGACCTCCACAATATGGGATTCAATTGCCGGCACATCCATGCTCGTTGGAATCATGTATTCGCCCAGGGTTTTGTTCTTAATATAACCGCCCTCCTGCTTGATCTGCTCCTCGAGGGCATACCCTAATCCCATGACGACGCCCCCTTCAATCTGGCCCTCAACATTGGAGGGATTGATGGCCTTTCCCACATCGTGGGCCGCCACGATCCGCAGAACCTCAACCTTTCCCGTTTCAGTATCCACTTCCACCTCAGCCAGCTGACTAGCCCACGCATAAGTGGAATAGGCCTTGCCCTGTCCAGTTTCAGGATCCACGTCCTTGGTCGTCACGTCGTGCCACGCCGTCTCTACAATCTGCAGCCCCCTGAGGTGACATTCCCTTGCGAGCTTCTTGAAGGTTATGCCCTTTTCCGGGTTGGACATCGAGCGCACCTCCTCATGTCTGAACACCAGATCTTCTTCTCCGAGGATTTCCTGTGCCACGGATTGGAGGGTTTTCTTCACAGCCCGTGCCGCTTTCACCATGGCGTTGCCCGTCACATAGGTCACGCGGCTGGCCGATGTGGGCCCCGCATTCGGGGTTGCAAACGTATCAGCAGTAATCATCTGTATATCATCATACCTCACTCCCAATTCCTCGGCCACCATCTGGCAAAAGACGGTATCTGAACCCTGTCCGTAATCTACTTGCCCGGACCGAACGATCACCGATCCATCCTCACAGATCTCAATGGTGGCACAGGATATATCCTGTCGAGAAAAACCATATCCTATGCCATAGAACATACAGCCTATCCCAATTCCCCGCTTTTTCATATCAGATCCTTCCAGTGGCCTCGAAGGGATGGATCATTCAGAACGACCTCCCGCAGTTTTTCAAGGGTAGCCTTTATCCCCACACCCTGTTCAAAGACCTGTCCGGTTGCGGTTGAAAGACCGTTGTCAAGCGCGTTCATGAGTCGAAACCGCAATGGGCTGATGCCGAGCTTTCGGGCAAGCTCATCCATTTGACTCTCGTGGGCTACGGCGGCCTGGGTGACGCCAAAACCGCGCATGGCGCTGGCGATGATGTTGTTTGTGTATACGGAATAGGAATCCACTTTGATATTCGGAATGTAATAGGGGCCTGAGAGATGAATGCCGCATTTCTTCACCACGAAAGGTCCCAATCCAGCATAAGCACCAGTATCCCCGAAAACTCTGCCTTCCATGGCGCACAATTTTCCATCGCGCCTTGCCCCCCACCGGGTCCACATTTCGATGGCATGCCTCTTGGTCTGTGATGAGAATGACTCCTCCCGATCCAATACCAGGCGTACAGGCCGTCTGGTGGCCTGAACCATAAGGGCGATATGTATTTCTACCGTCACATCATCTTTTCCACCAAAGGCACCCCCTGTGGTTGCACGGATGACCCGAATCTTATTTTCCCTTATTCCCAGGACAGTGGCGACCTGTCGGCGATCGCGAAAGGGACATTGATTGGCAGAATATATGACGATGTTGCCCTGTGGGTCGATCATGCCAACACCTGATTCCGTCTCCATGTAGGCGTGATCCACCACATGCGTCCGGTAGGTATTCTCCACAATGACATCCGAGTGCCGGAAACCCTCCTCTACATCACCCTTTCGGATCTTGCTGTGAAGGACTAGATTTCCTTTTTCATGGATTTTCGGGGCATCCTCGGCCAGGCCTTCATGCGGATTCGTCACGACAGGGAGCTCCCTGTATTTGACGCTAATGGCCTTAACGGCATCCTTCGCGATCTCAACGGTTTCCGCAGCCACAAGCGCCACTGGATCTCCAGCATATCGGACTTTATCATCGGCTAATGCCTTCTGATCCTGGAAGGCAATGCCGTACTGGTTGCGCCCCTGAATATCCCGTGCTGTTAATACACAGGCAACACCGTCCATGGCCTTGGCCTTGCTCACATCAATGTCCTCTATGATGGCGTGGGGGATTCCCGCCCGTAATACACGACCATAGAGCATGTGAGGGAAGGATATATCCTCTGAGTAGACTGCCCTGCCCAAGACCTTATCAAAGGCGTCCACCCTCGGTACAGAATGACCTACACAGATATACTCTTCCATAGTATCCTATAGAACCAGTAATTGGGCAAAACTGAACCCACCATGTATCAACTTACAGATGGAAAGTAAAGGGGGTTTCTTCAGTTCTTGGAATTCATCCGCATCCTGAATCTATCGCAGCTCCTATAGAACTTAGGGGCGTAGCCCCAATTGGAGTATTGGGACAAGGAAATAATTTCCGAGCGCCTTTCCTGCCCACTACTCCAATACTCAGTCATTCCATGTTGACGGCATAAGTCGATTGCCGGCAAAAGAGCAATACTCTTACTGTGTTGTAGAAATTCCGAGATGTTCAATGAGGGGACACCTGGCCTGGGCGTACGGAATAGCAGGACATAGGATCATGCCCCCTGTAGTCCAGGGCTACATCATAGTAAAACCTGACATATTGATTCTTTGGATCATTTGTGGGTATGGGTATTTTTTTTCATTATGCCGTTACATGGTCTAAACTTGTGGGCGTTTCAAAATGGTTTATAAAGATGGAGCCTATTATTCTAAGGCTTATGGCGCACTAAACCATTTTGAAACGACCCAATAAAGCCTCGCGTTATAGGGCATAATGAAAAAAAAGATACCCATACCCTGGACTTTGGCGTTACCCTGCCCTGTAGCCTTAAAGGATTGACCAAAAGATGAAAAAATAATATGACAATGACGCACGATTCATAGTCCCATGAGTATCGAGTTGGTTTCTTAGAGAAAGCAACCCCTCTTGGCTTGGTGGGCCGTGGTCGCATTTTTCCCTCCCTTCTCCCAAAGGGGTAGGAGCGAGGGGAAATAGCTTGAAAACGTAGGTAATGTGATGTCTAGCGTAGGGAGCTTGTCAGACAGGGTGATAGAGACGGATGTGTTGGTGGTTGGAAGCGAGGGTGCCGGTTCAACCGCCGTTCTGGAGGCGATTACACAAGGTGTGAGCGTTACCGTTGTGACCAAGGGAAGCACTATCGGACGAAGTGGTGCAACTGTCACAGGTGATGCTGACCTGGATGTTGACAGCCGGAGCCTCCACGAGCGATTCGGCCTTAAGGGAACCGATACCCGTGACAATCAGGCAGTCTTCTTTGACGATATGCTCAAGGGCGGCAAGTATCTCAATAACCAGAAGTTGGTTGAAATTCACGTGGAAGCAGCACCAGATCGGTTACAGGATCTGGTGGACTGGGGGGTGAAGATCGATGGGCTCCTGCACGCATCCGGGCATTCATACCCGCGCGGCGTGGTGATACCCGGCACCAAGCTCATGCCTGTTCTGCGCCGGACCGTGTTGAGTACGGATGTGAATCTTGTCCCCTACATGATGATTACCGAGTTATTAACCGATAGGGGACGCGTGGTCGGGGCAGTTGGCATCAACGGTGCCACGGGTGAGTTTATGGTATTCAAGGCCAAGGCTGTGATTCTATGTACCGGCGGAGCCATGCGCATGTACCCATATACCACGGCTCCGGAGGAATTGACTGGCGACGGAAGCGCCATGGCATTTCGCGCCGGCGCCGAACTGGTTGACATGGAGTTCCCAATGTTCCTGCCAGGCGTATTCCCGTGGCCGCCGGCGGTCAGGGGCGTGGATATCCCATTTCTGCTGTCAACCGGAGGTTTTGTGGCCGGATGGATGCTGAACAAAAACGGGGATCGTTTCATGCGGCATTGGGACCCGATCAATCTGGAGTGGACCACTCGCGATATTTGTTCCGTTGCCATGATGACCGAGATTCTCGCCGATCGGGGTGGTCCCCATGGCGGCGTATACGTTTCACTTAAACACCTGCCTGATGACGTAATCGATCACCTGGAGGACTGGATGCCGCCTGAGTTTTACATGCACTACGGTGGTTTTAATATGCGGGAGTATTTGCCGGATTTGAAGCGGGAATCCATCGAGTCCGTGCCAGCGAGTCATTTTTTCAACGGTGGTATTAGGATAAACGAGCAATGCGCCACCAGTTTACCGGGCTTATTTGCGGCCGGGGAGGTAACGGGCGGCGTCCACGGCGCCAACCGACTGTCCGGCAACGCCTTTACGGAGATGGTGGTATGGGGTCACCGATCGGGCAGGTTTGCCGCCGAGTTTGCCAAGCAGAGTCCGGACGTCTCCATCGACGGGGAGCAGTTGCGAGAAATGCGGGGCAAGACCTTTGCCCCCCTGGAACGAAAAAATGGCGTTTCACAGGCGCAGATCCGCAAACGGATGCAGCAGGTCGCCTGGGAAAAAGCGGGTGTTCTTCGGGACGGCGACGGTTTGGAACAGGCGCTTGCGGAATTCGTCCGGATAAGAGAGGAGGAACTGCCGCAGGTGAGTGTGAGATCCAAGGACCGGGTCTTCAACCGGGAGTGGGCCCAGACCCTTGAGCTGGAAAACATGCTGCTGATCATGGAGATGGTGTGCCGCACCTCCATCAAGCGCACCGAAAGCCGGGGTGCCCTGTACCGGCGCGATTATCCTGATACTGACAATATTAACTGGCTGAAGAATCAAATCGTAAGTGATCGGGACGGAGAGATCAGCGTTCGCAGTGAACCGATCGTTGTCACCCGGGCTCAACCCCCAAAAAAGGTACTGAAATACGGAAAGACGGAATGAAGATGGCCGAGGGGATAAAGACAGTGAATGTCAGTATCTTGCGTTCAAGGCCGGGCAATAGCGAGGAACCGAAATCCGAGACCTATCCGGTGCCGATTGAGGGCAAGACCAGCCTATTGAACGCCCTGGACTATATATCCGAAAACCTGGACCCCTCCCTGGGATACTACAGTTCCTGCAGAATCGGCAAATGCATGGGATGCCAGGTGGTGATTGATGGGAAGGTTCGCTTTGCCTGCACTACCCTGGTGCAGGGGGACGTGACGGTGATGCCCTTGCGGCAATTTAAGGTGATAAAAGATCTGGTGGTGGATCGTCGGAAAGAAGAGTAGGACCCAGGTAAAAGGTTCCCACCTTGCATAGTGACCGATTTGACCTCGACGAGCGGTCTCTGCCGATTGGGGCATGCATTTTAGCCCATACAGCCCTGCTCAGCCTTTCCGATACGTTGAGTGCCTGAAACCTGCAGGAGACGGTTCAATTTCCCACCATAATTGCAGAGCAGGAGTTTCACACAGGAAATACCCTTTATTTTCCCGCCAGTAGCGGGACACAACAACTGAGCTGATTAGGGGGAATAGAGGATGAAACTCACTCACCGTGTCAATCTCATTATCTCGACAATCGAAGAGCTGATTGTAGCAGGCGGTATCCTCGTCATTGCGACAAGCGTCATTGTGAATGTCATCTGCCGGTCTGCCAGGATTGTCTTGATAGGCGCCGAGGAAATCGCCCAGTTTGCAATCGTGTGGCTTACCTTTTTGGGCACGGGTCTATGTGCCAGAAAGGGGATCCACGTGACAATGTCTGCCTTGATTGACAAGATCCCCGAGAAAAAGCGAAAGGGCGTGGTGATCCTCATTTACGCGATTACCGGTGTATTTTGTATTGTTTTGGCCATTCTGGGTGTACAGCTGACCCACGCGGTTTATTCTAGGGGGCAGGTCTCACCTGCGCTAAGGATGCCGGTCTGGTATTACTACATTGCCGCAGCCATAGGATTTTCTCTGACCGGTGTGCATTTTTTCAGGGCCCTTGTGAAGAATATCAGAGAACAAGGCGTGCACCTCGGTGTGCAGTAAGGGGGGATTGGAATGGTTCTGTATTTGTGTATTTCCCTTGCCGTCCTGCTTTCTATCGGTTTTCCCATGTTTGTGGTTATGTTTCTGCCGAGTGTTACTGCTTTGAGCATTTTTCTGGGTCATATTCCGGTCTTTACCCTTGTTCAGCGAGCCATTAGCGGGATTAGCCCCTTTCCCCTCGTAGCCGTCCCTCTGTTTATCTTTGCGGCCGACCTTATGATGCAAGGTGAAATGTCACGGCGGTTGACCAATTTTGCGGATACGCTGGTAGGACACTTAACCGGGGGCCTGGCCCACACAACCATCCTCGCCTGTCTTATCTTCGGTGCTGTATCAGGGTCCACCCAGGCGACCGTTGCCGCCATCGGGAGCAACATGCACCCGATCCTCTTAAAGAAAGGTTACGGACAAACATTCGCCACTGCCCTGATCATCAATGCCAGCAATGTTTCGCAACTCATTCCTCCCAGCATCTTTATGATCATCTTTGGCGTCATCACCGGCACCAGCATTGCCGCGCTCTTTATTGCCGGAATTATTCCCGGTATTTTTCTCGGTCTCGCTTTCATGCTTTACTGCCTGATCTGGGCAAAGAAGAATAAGATCTCCCGTAATCCTCGGGCAAATTTTTCTCAAATTCTAACGGCTACCAAAGAGGCCTTGGGCCCCCTGGGCTTTGCGGCGATTATCATCGGCGGTATCTATTCCGGATTGTTTACCCCCACTGAGGCCGCGGGGGTCGCAGTTTCATACAGCCTTATCATCGAGGTCTGCATCTACCGGAGCATTCGTTTAAATCAGATATATCAGATAGCGCTGCAGTCGGGCACCACCACCGCGCTGGTATTCATCCTGGTTGCAGGCGCCGAGGCATTTGTATGGTTATTAACGGTGGCCAGGGTTCCGCACGCAGTTGGCCAGTTCATTATGCAGCTGGCGCCTTCTCCCCTTCTTTTCCTGATCATTGTCAATATTACATTTTTCATCGCATTGATGTTTTTTAACCCGATATCGGCGATGATAGTTCTCACCCCGTTGTTTCTTCCGATTTCCAAGGCATATGGAATCGATCCGATTCATCTAGGAGTCCTGATTACGCTCAATGCTGCCATCGGGTCCGCAACGCCGCCATTTGGAGTTGACATATTTACGGCATGCGCCATTTTCAGGCTACCCTATGAGAAAGTGGTGAAGGGTGTACCACCGTTTATTATTGCGGGTCTCATTGTGCTCTTAATATTGACGCTGTTTCCGGATCTGTCCCTGGTGATGCCGCGCATTTTGCTGGGTCTGGATCATTAAGAGGCTGAAGATTCAGCCCTTTTCTAAAATAGGTCATGGTATCGATGGAGAGTTAACTTGTGTAGAAAAAGCTACCATGTTAAAGAGGGACATGGAGGGTCTCAGTCCTGGGCACTTGAGAAAGAGAATCGATCAGCAGAAAGGAGGTGTTTGCGCTTATTGGAGTTTGGATGGAACCGGTAGAATCGTTAATTCCTACTTATTAGGGGAAGAACAAGCCATGAAGACTTTTATAAGGATCATATTGGTACTAATTCTAATGCTTGGTTTTTCGATGATAAGTGATGCGGGCCTGGCACATGCCAAGGCCAAATACAAGATAACCTTCGGCCATGTGGAACCGATTCATTCTTCTACCCATGAAGCGGCCCTTACATTTAAGGAGATTGTGGAAGAAGAGTCCAAGGGCGAGATCGAGGTGTTTATCCACCCCTCCTCTGAGTTGGGGCCAGGACCGGACCAAGGGCAAATGACCCAGACGGGGGCTATTCAGGTTGCTATACTGCCCGGCGCCCACATCGGCGGCATATTTCCAGAAATACAAGCCTTGGAAATACCCTTTCTACTGCCCCAAGACATCGATAAGGCGGCTGAAGTCTTAAATGGTCCTGCAGGCCAAAAACTGATGTCCTATATGGAAAAGGTGGATCTAAAGGGTCTGGTGATTTACCCCCTGTCATTTAAGCAGTTTACTTCTAACAAGCCGATCAGGAGGCCGGATGATTTCAAGGGGCTGAAATGGCGGACCATGGCAGCACCGATTATAATGGAAAGCTACAAACTGTTAGGGGCCTCGCCGGTGTCCATCAACTACCATGAACTCTATACCGCCCTGCAATTGGGAACTGCAGAGGGGGAGGAGAATCCCTTCTGGTCCATTGGGGAAATGAAATTCTATGAGGTTCAAGAATACATCACCCTGAGCAACCATGCCGCCTTTATTTCCACCATGATAGTCAACAAGAAATGGTTTGAAGGGCTGAGTGCCGATATTCAGGGCATTATAACCAAGGCAGCAAAGGCCACGGTACCGGTAGCCATTGAGTCCGATAAAAAGATCGATCACGAGTGGTATGAAAGGATCAAGAAGGACCCCGGAACAACTATCATCGAATTGACCCCGGAAAGTGTTCACGCGTTCAAAGAAAAGCTGAGACCGTTAAGGGATATATACATCAAGATGGTTGGAGAAAGTGGTAGAGAAGTGATCAAGGCTTTTGATGCGGCGTTGGCGAAATAAGGTAGAAGCGTCCACGAAAAAGACTCTCCTCAAAAACCTTATAGACCTTGGCTACTTCCCTGATCACAGAGGTTACACGAGGTCTAAGAATCCCAGTCTCTCAGCGCACATACTCCCCGGGGATTTTACTGACCTTGGGGCCGGGTCGCAAGCTTACTATATCTGGAGTTTCCGGAGTTTCATAGGGTGTATTTCCATAACCTGTTCATTATATGGCAAANNAAGATTAAGGAAACTCCAGTACTATATTCATTACCTCATGACCATTGACCGGTCTTCCCCTTATGGTCCATCTTGCACCTCCACCTCCAGAATTTGACGAAGTTCTACCTTACTTGAAACAGGGAGGCATCATTACTCATCCCTACCACGGAGGGGAGAGAACTATTCTTGACGAAAGGGGTCGCATACGTCCAGAGTTTTGGGAAGGAAAGCAAAGAGGGATAGAAGTCGATGTCGGGCTGGATCGGTTTCAGCTTCCCCTTTTTTCAGAATGGGGGCTGAGTTCTTCAAAATTAATAGCCTTCATAAAATTGTAGGGTTCTTATGCAGAACCGATATAAAATTGGGGTGAGGAACGAAAAATATTCTCCAATTTCTTTGAACCAAAGATGACCCAATAAGTAAACGGTCAATCTTCCTGGGTGTGAAATTATGAAGATGGATCTGACGACATTTTCTTATGGATCTATAATACAACAATGTCTCGGGCAGTACCGTGTAGCCGCGAATGGGTTCCCAGGGATAAATCAAAATCAGAAAACCTCCAGGACGAAGGACTCGTTCAAACTCACAGAGAGCCTTTATAACATTAGGTAGATGCTCGATTGTATGAGCCGAAACAACCAGGTCAAAACAACGATCGGGAAAACTCAATTCCTGTGCGTCCATCACTCGGAGGTAATCTTTGCCTGAATTGTCAACAGCTATGGGGTTGATATCAACGCCAACTACTGAATGAGTTCTTCTTCTTAAGAGTTCCGTAAGCTCACCACTGTCGCAGCCAACTTCAAGGATATGATAATCAGAACTGATTTGCACTAGGCGCAAAATCTGGTCTAAATATGAATTTGCGCGTAACCTTAATAACCATTTTTGTGGACGGTGATACTCTCCATTCTTGTAAAAGTTATCTGACATTGGAATGGCCCTATTTAGCTGTCTATCCCACCATGCAATAGCAAATCCATGTCCTGCAAAAGACTGAGCATGAGGAACTATCCCCAGTGGACCGGTTAAACCATGCAGGCGGATGAAATGCCCTATCGGAATTAGACCTCTAAGTCCAATTTTCCTCAGCTACTCCAAAATCTCCAGGATACCTCTCTT
>JABAOC010007680.1_pt1 | contig 11717 bp, 11 predicted proteins | sample 7062161 | NCBI WGS metagenome assembly JABAOC01 (sample SAMN14538625, study PRJNA623070) | marine sediment metagenome | biome: marine biome [ENVO:00000428]; feature: marine pelagic biome [ENVO:01000023]; material: deep marine sediment [ENVO:00002113] | place: India: Gulf of Khambhat ... | reverse complement strand
GCTCCGTGGATGGCGACTTCCTCCACGTCCTCCGGTGTCAGATTCTCGCCGTCTATTGTGACTGCCTTCATGTATTGTACCCTCTCAACTTTCAGCCCACCTCTTTTGACCTGCCAGGTGAAAGGTGGGGTCTTGTCTGCCTGATTTTATTCCTCTGCTCCATTCTTGGGGCTGGGTCTCAATCCCAGTCGCTACAAGGTCAGAACTATTGCTACAAATTGAAGACCACCATCTTTATATCCGTCATCTCCTCTCTGTTCGTTACGGACGCCTCGTCCGTGACGGTGCTGTCGGTAACGGGAAAGATGTCCGTTGCCAACAACAGAATTAATCCTGCCGTCAAGTGGCTAGGGTTTTAAGCGTGCTACCTTCTGCAGATGTATTTCATAACCTTCCTTCGCCTTCTGCATTTGTTCCCCAACCCATTTCTCAAATCCTACTTCCTTAAGTCTTTGGTACCTAGCCATCGTGTCTGGATCAGCAACGTTTTTGATTTTGGAACATGGAAACTCTTCACATTCAAAACAGACAGGCAATTCTTTTTCAAGACAGCACTTCTTCACCTCACACCAGGCTGGTCCTCCACCTTCTCGACACCCTGGACATCTTGCCTTCTCCACGAACCATTCCAGTCCCTTCACAAATTGCGTGAAATCGAAAGTTCCTTCGCATCGAAACTCAAACCCGTAGAGATCTGCAAGTTCTCTCATCTGCCTGGCTGTTTCACAAATTAGTCCATTATACTGCCCACAGCCACCACAATAATCCCCGCAGGGTGCAACCAAGTCGTATTTCTCCATTCTCTCACTCACTTCTTTCTCGTACTGGTCAGGTCCCTGGCTTAACTGAGCGTTCCCTCTTGTTGAGTCGGGATATTGTTATCCTGACTCCCTCTTGGTCTGTTCGGACGAAGGCATCGGGACTTCAAAGTCCCGATGCAACATGCGCCTGCTTCCGTAGGTTGAAAACCACCATCTCCATGTTGGGGCTGGAGTTAAACCCCAGCCCTAACAACATCAGAACTATTCCTGTAAATTAAACACCACCATCTTTATATCCGTCATCTCCTCGACGGCAAATTTCAAGCCCTCTCTACCTATTCCTGATTCTTTCACCCCGCCGTAGGGCATCTGGTCTGCCCGGTAGGTGGGAACGTCATTGATTATCACGCCACCTACCTTTATGCCCTTAACGGCCCGAAAAGCATTCTCGATGTTAGAGGTATACACTCCCGCCTGCAGACCGTAGATGGAATCGTCCACCATCTTCACCGCGTCCGAGAAATCATCGAAAGGAACCAGACAGACCACCGGCGCGAATATCTCCTGTGCCATCACCTTCATGTCCGGCTTCACATCGGTCAGCACGGTGGGATGATAGAAGTTCCTTTCCCTCTGTCCCCCAATCAACAGCTTGGCTCCTCCCGCAACCGCTTCCTTGACGCAGTCCCCGGTTCTTTTCGCGTCCCCTTCCGTAATCATAGGTCCCATGTCCGTTTCTGGATCGAGCGGATCGCCCAATTTCAGTTGCCGGGTGCCCTCAAGAAATCTCCGGGTGAACTCATCCAAGAGCTTTCTATGGATATAGATTCTCTGGACGGAGATACACACCTGTCCGGCGTACGCGAAGCTTCCCACGATACAGCGCGGGACGGCCAAATCCAAATCTGCGGATTCGTCGATGATACAGGCAGAGTTTGAACCCAGCTCCAGCGTTACCTTTTTCAACCCCGACTTTGATTTGATATCCCTTCCCACCGGCGGGCTGCCGGTGAAGGTGATCATGGAAACCCGCTCGTCCGTGACCAGCCAGTTGCCGACGGTTGATCCAGGGCCGACTATGATATTAAGCGCTCCGTCAGGAAGGCCGGCTTCCATCATTATCTCGCCGAGCTTAAGCGAGGTCAGCGGGGTGGTTGATGCGGGCTTGAGCACGACGGAACACCCTGCAGCAATCGCCGGCGCCACTTTGTGAGCGACCAGATTCAAAGGGAAATTGAAGGGGCTTATTGCCCCGACGATGCCAACAGGAAAGCGAAGATAGAATCCCACCCTCTTTTCCCCGCCGACGCAGGCGTCCATGGGGACGGTCTCGCCATGAATCGATTTCGCTTCCTCGGAGGCAAACTTGAATGTCTGAACCGATCTCTCCACCTCGGCCTCAGCGTGCTTCCAGGCCTTCCCCGCCTCGGCGGCGATGAGTCGGGTGATCTCGCCCTTCTGCGCTTCTATTCTTTCCGATGTCTTCTGAAGGATTCTCGATCGTTCGTAAGCGGGCAGGCTGGAAATCCTGAAGAATCCATCTTGAGCCGCCTGGATCGCAGCTTCGAAAGTGTTTCGGTCAGTCAGGGGAACGGATCCAATCGCCTCTGCGCTGTATTTGTTGGCAACCTCTAGGGCTGCGGCTCCCTCTACCCACCGTCCGTCGATTAGCGTCTTGTATATCCTGGGCATCCTCACCTCTTTTTTCACTAAATAATTATCACCTCTGATTTCTTGAGCAATATAATTCAAAAATGTATTCGGTCAAGCGGCAAATGTCGGGCCAGCCGCAACGGCAGACGGGGCTCTTCACGAATGCCTTCCCTGCTCGTCGTCCAGAGCCAGCCAGCCTCCTCGCCCGACACCGTCTCTTGCAGAGAATATGAACTCGATTGCAATGGTCCGGCTCTTCCTGAATCGTAAACCTCTCGGTTTGTTGCAGAATTAACTTTCTGATCACCAACGCGTTAAGCCGATCATCGCTGCTCTTTCAAGCTGTTTGGCCGGAGGCATATTTTTTGCTTTTTCGGTAGGTGAAACCGAAGCTCTTTATGAAAAGGATCCTGATATGACAAGAACTCTGAATGTCGGCGTAAAGAGGGGCTTTCCAGACGAGAAACTCAAGAAGACCAGAGAGCCGAAGGTGGGAATGGACGAGAGGGGATATTACATCAACACGGTAACTGAAGGGGTGAAGGTCTATTTCGAGGACTTCTACTCTTTTCTGGAGAGGGCAGAGGAGAGATGCCTGAAGGAGTTGAAGAGCTTGAACCAGAAACGGGACGCCTGCGATCCAAAGCGGGAGGAAACTCTGGCCTACTATTGGGCCAGAAAGATAATAATTGAGGTGGCTCTGAAGAACATATACGGTTACTACGCGGACGATTCCAATCTGGGAGTGATCATGTCTTCCTGGTGCTTCGGCACGGTCATCTTGGAGAAGGTGGAGATATATAAGGAAAGGCTCAGCCGGGGGGAACTTCAGGAGGTAGATCTTCCTGAGTATCCCTATCTGGTTTTAAGGTACGTTGACGAGATCTCCAAGAAGACTCTTCTGGAGATATTCGATCTCCCGCCGGAAGCTTTCTCCCTCAAATGGCAGTACGCCGAGCTCTTGAAGCATTTTGCCAATTTGCTTTCCGACGTCCACTCCAACCTATCCAATATTCTCTCATTGGTGCGGGAGAACGTTCAGGACTCCTGCCATTCGTTGGAGTGACAAGACCGCACTCGGCCACGCAACTATTCGCACTATTTCCAGGTGGGTCGAACCCCGTTGGTTTAATCAAACGGACTGTAATTGCTTCGGCTATCCTTCCCTTCCGACCCGGACACAATCCACTCCGCTAAGCGGAGAGAGGCCAACCGATAACGGCCGAACTTCGATCCTGCGTGTCTGAAAAAAGTTCTAAAATTCCTTGACATAAGCACGGAAGGAGTATATCATTACAGGACTAAAATCCGAAGGATAGAGTTTGCTCCTTCGCGAGAGGATAAGCTAAACCTAAAAGGAGAGTTGTTATGAAACGTTCTCTTAGTCTCTGTCTTATGTTTCTGCTGGGGATTGCCCTCTGGTCATCCGGGCCGGCAAGCCACCAGGCAAAGGCTCTAACCTTGGTAGGTTTACAGGCCCCTGGTGATTCCAGCAAGGTTATCACGGCCACGCCCACGTTCCAATGGTCTGTGCAGGGGCCCGGCACTGAAATTCCTCGGAAATTCCAGATCCAGTTGGCAACGGATATAANNCCAGCGCGGGAACGGCGAGGAGCAAACTTTACGATGGAGATATATTGCTGGTCGAATGGACAGCCTATTATTGGAGAATGCGGGTACAGGTGGATTCGGTCAGAACAGCTCAGGGCGACACGATCAACTACTGGCAGGAGGACTTCTCCCTCACCTTCACCTTCTTTCATACCACCGCGGTTCTCATCAACATACCCGGCAATCTCCCCACCATCCAGGAGGGAATCCACTGGGCGGCGTCGGGAGATACAGTTCTGGTGGAGCCAGGAACTTNNGCAAGTATGTGGAAGACCCGGACACCACGTGGATAAACCGGACCATAATAGACGGAAGTGAGTTGACGCGGGGCGAGAAGAAGGGAAGCGTGGTGTACTTCTCGTCTGCGGCGGACTCCTTTTCCACCCTGATGGGTTTCACCATCCGGGGAGGGACCGGCACGGAATTGGATATCGGCGCGGAAAAGAGAACCAGCGGAGGCGGCATAGTCTGCGACCTGGGCTCCACTCCCACCATCGCCTATAACGTAATCACCGGGAACAGGGCGAAACATGATGGGGGTGGTATTTTCATAAACTCGGCTGCTCCCAACATACTCTATAACATTATCACCGGCAACTCCACGGACCAGGGTTCGGGTGGGGGCATCGAGTGTCGCTTCTCCATCCAGGTCAGCGCGTCCCCCAAGTTAGATGGCCAGCAGGGGGATTCAAGAGATACTTCCTCTCCCTTTAGATCCAGCTCGCAGATGACCGAGGAGGAGGTTAAAAACGCCTTGAGCCCAAGAGATGCTACGGAAATATCTCCGGTCAGCGCTCCTCCTGCGCTGGGGAAGGCGGCGCAGAACAACCCTCCGGTCGCCGTCATAAGCTGGCACGCCAGAAAAAACGGTGTAATTGAGAGAGATAAGTACTTGCCCGGCGACACCCTGATTTTCGACGGCAGCGCATCCTACGACCCGGACCCAGAAGACTCAATCCAAGACTACTGGTGGAGCCGGGGGAGTCATCAGGACTGCCGGCAGAATCCGCCCGGCTTTGCCAACAACCAGACCCTGGTCGACACCATGGTCATCGATGAGACCAACGGAGGAATGGTGAGGGCTTTCCTTCGGGTCTACGATCTGTCCTGGAGCGAGGCCAGGTCGGAGACACTGGTGATCAATACTCAGTATCACCCTATTGCGGACGCAGGTGACCGGGCGGTCACGGGCATCGGAGAGGCCGACACTGCCTGGCTGGATGGATCCGAAAGTTGCGATATCAACCCCGGCGACCCGCTAAGCTACCACTGGACTCAGCTTTCCGGTCCTGTCACTGTAACCATCGGGAATGCCGACTCGCCCCTGGCGTATTTTGTGGCCCAGGACGAGAGCTATGCCGGAACCTACGAGTTCCAATTGAAGGTCAGCGACCCCTTAAGCGCGGATTCCGCCACAGTGGAGGCAGCGGCGACTCGACCGCCGGTACCGGTGTGCGAAGATGATCCGGTGTTCGGTGATACGCTGGTGGGGTTCACCCCGGCGGATGTGATGACTCTGGACGCTTGCGGCTCCTACGATCCCGATCCGGGCGATGAGGTGGTACGATACAGATGGAGGGAAGCCGGGCGCTGGATTCTAAACCCGGATGGATGGACCGAGGTTCCCTTCGACGTGGCCATAAATGAAACCCAATGTTCCCAGACATTCTTCTATCCTTTCGGAGGTCTTCTAAAGTTCTATCTTAGGGTGGAGGACAATTTTGGATTGCCAAGCGACGACTCCTGCGCCGTCCTCTACTCGGTCCAGATTCCCGCCAAGGCCTATGCGGGCGAGGACACGGTTCTGCGGACCGGCGGGAGAGCTTATCTCAACGCCACAGCGTACGAGACCAACCCGGATCAGAGGACCGGATTGAAGTACAACTGGAGAGTAGTCAGCAGCCCAACGCCGATAAACATACTTCCGTCGGACACGGTGAAGTCCATAAATTTCACCGTAGGGCGCGCCGGGGTCTATAACCTGGAGCTGATAGTGGACGATCGCTTTGCCTTGAGCAACCCGGACCAAATCAGGGTTATAGCCAACACACCTCCTGATGCGAACACGGTCAACGTCCCCCACGCCTTCGAGGGGAGCGAGGTGCTTTTGGACGCCAGCGCTTCGGCAGATCCAGATTCCGAGACCTTCGGGGGACCCTTAATCTTTAGCTGGACCGCCCGTACGCCACCTCCCGGCGCCGAACCACCGGTCATCTTGGACGCTGACCAGCGCGTGGCCAGGTTCGTGCCTTACGGGACCGGCACCTACACGTTCCGGGTGGAGGTTCACGATACCCTCTCGGATGTCCAGCCCCTGGATAGTTCGGCCACGGGCAACGTGGCCTTTCTCACCGTCAATGTCGATTCCACTTACGCCTATCCTATAATCAAGGGGAACTTGATCGCGCGTAACTACTCCGCGTCCAGAGGCGGGGGACTGGACTGCAATAACAGCTCACCTGACGTGTTCGATAACGTCTTCCACAAGAACCACAGCAAGCTTGCCGGAGGAGGCATCTGCGCCCGAGCCTTCTCCACTCCCCAGATCAAGAGGAACATCTTCTTCGGCAATATATCCAGCGATTCCACCGGCGGCGCCATAGCTGACCTGAAGGGAGAGCTCGCCCCGTCCGCCACCAGAGGATTCAGGAAGTACGCCGCCATCGTAGACAACGACTTCTGGGCTAACAGAGGTGGGGCCATGTATCAGACTTCGGGGATCATATCCGGCAACATCCACGACTTTCCGCGTCTGGTCGACCCGGAGTTCGGCAATTTCACCCTGGAGTGTTCCTCTCCCTGCGAAGCCCTTGACATAGGGCGGCTGGTATTCTTCCGGCCGTGTTCGACCATGGAGAGACTGGGCATGATCTCACTCTCCATGTTCCAGAACCCGGTGGCTACCGCGGCGGCTCACTTTGTCATCAACACGGATGCTCCTCTGAAGACCGAACCGGTGGCCTACGTGAAAATCGGAGACAACGCACCCAGCCCGGTGTATTTTGCCCCCATCTCTCCCAAATCATTTCGAGGAAGCTTCGTGTTCACGGCCAGCGGAGATGCGGAAGTCTCGGTCTTTGCCAGCTCCGTTCTGGAGAGGGATACCTCCACCGCTGAGGCCTTCAGCGTACAGCTCATAGGAGCCGGTAAGCCTGGCACCCTGGTCAGCACTGACAGGATGCTGAAGGTGACGTTCCCTGAGGGGTCGGCCGAAGACGACATCTACGTAACCTGCGTGTCCGTTTCCGGGGATACCCGCTATAGATTCGAAGGCGATCCGGAGCTGGAGGCGCTGGGATCGCCCTACCAGGTTGGCCCGTCGATTTCTTTCGCCACCGCGCCGACGGTCCGCTTCCGGCTGGATGGTTTGGACCTGCAGGAGAAAGACAGAACCCTCTTCTCAGTATACAGATACGGGGATGGGAAGTGGAGCCGGCTGGAAAGCTTCCTGGAGGATAATTCAGTTTGCGCCGAAGTCAAGAACCTGGGCGTTTACAGGCTGGTCTATGACCCTGCCGGCAAGCACATAAGCGGAAGACCGACCGCCTTCCAGCTCTACCAGAATTATCCCAATCCCTTCAACCCCGAGACCCAGCTAAAATACGATCTCCCCGTCGCGGGACACGTGAACTTGGTCGTCTACAACGTGCTGGGCCAAAGGGTAAGGACCCTGGTCGACGAGTTTCAGGACGTTGGCCGCAAGTCCGTCATCTGGGACAGCCGCGACGATGACGGAAGAGAGCTGGCATCGGGCATTTACTTCTACAGGCTGAAAGCGGACAGCTTCCAAAAGACCATGAAGATGGTTCTCATAAAGTAGGAGGATTCAGAATATACCGAGTCTTACCAAGCACGATAACAGTCTAGGTGAAAAGGAGACGCTATGATCAGAAGATCTCTTCTCTTGGCAGCGGTTTTGCTCTCATCGCTTCTCTTGCTCTACGGTTGCGACGACGACGACGGGGGACCGACCGGGCTAACGGCGGCTGAGCTGACCGAGCAGGGATGGACCAAATTCCAGGCAGCCGACTTCGCCGGTGCCAGCGGCGACTTCAAAGCGGCCACCCATCTGGATCCCGAATTCGCCGATGCCTATCTGGGCCTGGGGTGGGCCGAGTTGAGGCAGAGCAACGCCGGCATGGCCGAGGATGCTCTCGAAACGTATCTAACTATGGTCTCCGGCTCGGACAATGCCAACGCAGGCTTGGCCCTGGCTTATCACGCTCAGGATAAGTTCCAGGATGCCATCGACAAGGCCAGCCTACTTCTATCTTCGAATCCCAGCTGGAGCTTCCGCGAGGATGCGTCCATAGACTACCTGGACATAGCCCTGGTTCTGGCTCACAGCTATTACGAGATCGCAGAGTACCAGGAGAGTCTTAATGTGGTGAAACAGTATTTTGACCCCAATTTTGATCCTGATCTGGGAACCGACGCGGGACGGGACGAACTGGCTGCCAAACTCGAAAGCCTATACTCCGGTTGATTAGAGACAGCCTGTCGAGGGAAGTTTAGAATATGCTTTCGGGGTGAGAGTTGCTCTCACCCCTTCTTGTTTCTGCAGTACTTTATGCATTCCTGACCGCAGCAGACGACACGAGATTCCCCTTGCCTTCCAGCACGTTTTTGCTAAGTTTGATCTGAGGTAGTGACACTTTAAGTCGATCCGCAGAGGCCGGAGTCCCATCATGTCCCAGAAGCCAATAATCGGAATCACCATGGGTGACCCGGCAGGCATAGGGCCCGAGGTCGTAGTCAAGTCGGTAACCAGCGGCAAAGTCAAAGGCGCCTGCCATCCTTTGGTTTTCGGATCTCACCGGGCGATCTTCTCGGCGGCCAGCAGGTTTGCCAAGCGAACCGCCGTAAGAAGAATAGTCTGGCCCGAGGACGTGAAGGATTCCAGGAGCGCCATCAACGTGTTGGGCTGCACCGAACTCAGCCATGCACGGGTGAGGATGGGCAGAATCACAAGGACNNTCTTTTCCGCCGCCCAATTTGCCTTATCGGACCAAATAGATGCCCTTGTGACAGCACCGCTTTCCAAGAGAGGATTGCATCTGGCCGGCTATGATTTTCCAGGACACACCGAACTTCTGGCCGGTCTCACTGCCACGCGCAATTTCGCCATGATGTTCGTCTCCAAGGAGCATAAGGTGGTATTGGCGACTACGCACCTTCCCCTTTCCGAAGTCGCCCGAGCCATTTCCAGGCGGATGCTCCTGGACAAGTTGGCGGTTACCCAAAAGGCACTTCAGATGTACTTCGGCCTGAGAGAACCCAAGATCGGGGTGTGCGCTTTGAATCCCCATTGCGGCGAAGCAGGAATTCTGGGAAGCGAGGAGAAAAAGACCATCATTCCGGCGGTCAGAGCTGCCCAAAGGCGAGGAATAAGGGCGCAGGGGCCATTCCCATCTGACACCATCTTCTCTCCCAGAGTGTCGAGGAACTTCGATTGCATCCTTGCCATGTATCATGATCAGGCGCTAATCCCGCTGAAGATGGGTAAGACAGGCGAGGCTGTCAACGTTACCATTGGCCTGCCCATTATCCGCACGTCACCCGATTTCGGAACGGCGTTAGACATTGCCGGCAAGGGCACAGCGGATCCCGGCGGCATGATAAAAGCCATTCTTCTGGCCTGTGAGATGGTGAAAAAACGTAAAGCCCCTACCGGCCGTCTTCGGTGGAATGCATAGCGCTTATCTTCTGCCCTATCTAACGGAAGGACACATGGAAAATAGTAGTCGGCCCGGATGGCCTCCTCAGTCCAGAGAAATAGAAGGAGCTTTCGCTGAGATATACTCCAGCGGAGACTGGTGGAAGTATACTGGCGAGCGGGTGAAAAAGCTGGAGCAAGAATTTCCCAGANNAGCGTGGCTGTCGACATAGCTCTCAAGGCCCTGGACGTGAAGCCGGAAGACGAGATTATCCTGCCCGCATACGATTTCTACTCTCTTCCCAAAAGCGTCTTGAACTTGGGTGCGGTTCCGGTATTCGCTGACGTCCACCCGGGGAATTTCACCATAGACGCAGAAGAGGTCAAAAGGAAAATAACTCCGAAGACCATTGCGGTGGTCGCTGTTCATATCAGTGGCTCGGTGGCGGAAATGGATGCGCTGAGGGGAATTACCCGAGAAAACCATCTATACCTGATCGAGGACTGCGCCCAGGCGCATGGAGCCATCTACGGCGGCAGGAAAGCCGGAAGCTGGGGGGATCTTGCCATCTTCAGCTTCGGCGGAATCAAACTGATCACCTGCGGTCAGGGAGGCATGATAACCACTTCCGACGAGGAACTCTACGAGCGATGCTACGCCATCACCAATAGAGGGCAACTGCCTGACGGAAAGGTGAATCCTTACGGCATCATAGGCGAGAACTACCAGATGTCGGAGCTGGCGGCTGCGGTGGTGCTGCCTCAAATCGGCCTTCTGGAGTCATACAGTCGCAGGAGGGAGGAGGCGTGCGCNNAGGAGGGAGGAGGCGTGCGCGCTGCTTGATCAAGGACTGTCCGGGATAGACGGAGTGCGCATCCTGCCCCAGTTCCCCAAAACGCAGCGGCGAGCTCATATGAGATACTCCTTCCATTATGAGAGGCAGCCTTCGCCAGGGACCCCCAGGGACAAAATCGTGGGCGCGCTCACCGGGGCGGGGATTCCCGCCCTGCCCGGATACTCAAGCGCGCCTGCTGATCCAAGATTGCAGAAAGCTTTTGCAGATCAGGGCGATCTCTTTCCCAATTCGCAGGTAGCGCAGGAACAGATAATCGGAATCCATCATATGTTCCTGCTCAGGGAGAGCCGAGATCTCCTGGGCCTGGTTGAAGTGCTTAGAGAAAGCCTGGCCTCCGGTTAGAGGAGGTACGACCTAATGCGCCTCTGGAAAGTGAGGCTGTTCCCCCCCACCTCCGCCCAAAATCCGCCCGCGTCATCTGCGCGTCTGGGCTGGCAGAGGCATCATCCATAGTGACCCTTACCAGCGTCTAAAGCGCCTGATTTTAAGGCCGATCTACTCTGTGTAGGCTGGTGTCCGCTCCTGCAAGCATTTCCCGAAAAGCGGGTTGCCTTGACATCGACACGGGGGTCGGCCGGGCACACCTTTCACCGGCCAAATGACAAAACGGACTCTGCAGGCCTATGGCGAGCGAGCCTGTGAGTTAAACGCCCGCAGACAGAGGAGGCGAAGGATGAGGAATGGGAAAAAGCGACGGATGAGTGCGCGCAGGAAGATGATGCTGATGGCACTGGGGCTGGGTGCGCTCTACTGGATCACGGGCTCAGCGGTGGACGTATTCATCTTCCACGAGGGTAATCTTGCTGAAGAGGTGTTCACCCTGGACCCCCATAAGATGTGGATGCGCTCTCTGGTCCTCTGCACGCTGATAATGCTGACCATCTATGCTCTGAGCGTAATCTCGGAAAGAAGAGAAGCGGAACAGGCCCTCAGAGAAAGCGAAGGACGCTTCAGGCAATTTGCCTCTGCCATCACTGATGTGATTTACAGATATGATCCGGCAAACAATCGCTATGACTTCATCTCGCCCTCATTCGAGCTACAGACCGGCTATTCCCTGAAGGAGGCCAAGATAGACCCTTCCAGCCTGATCCACAGCATCACCCACCCGGATGATGCAGAGAGAGTGTCCCGTGCCGTGGAGGCTCACATCCAGAAGGGGCCTGGCGTGGGCCCGTT
>JABAOC010032754.1_pt1 | contig 11719 bp, 10 predicted proteins | sample 7062161 | NCBI WGS metagenome assembly JABAOC01 (sample SAMN14538625, study PRJNA623070) | marine sediment metagenome | biome: marine biome [ENVO:00000428]; feature: marine pelagic biome [ENVO:01000023]; material: deep marine sediment [ENVO:00002113] | place: India: Gulf of Khambhat ... | reverse complement strand
CGGAATCATGGGGCTCCTGGCCGACGAAACCGGTATTCAGTTCAGGCTGTTGAATCGGAGTCGGGGCGGAGCTGTTCAAGCTCCCCGTGCGCAATCGGATAAAGCCCAATACAGGCTGGTCATGAAGAACAGACTGGAAAACGTCCCGAACCTGACTCTTTTTCAAGGCGTAGTGACCGAAATCCTGATAAAGAACAAAAAAACGATAGGCGTTGTGACCCTGGAAGGAAATCGGCTGCGCGCCAAAGCAGCGATTCTCACACCAGGAACATTCCTCAACGGGCTGATTCATATCGGGTTGCACAGCTATTCCGCTGGGAGGGCGAACGAGCCGTCATCGCGCGAACTGGGACAAAACCTGAGAAAAATAGGCTTGAAAACCTTTCGACTGAAAACAGGAACACCCATGAGACTCGACAAACACACCATCGAATGGGAGCGTTTTACTCCTCAGCCAGGAGACGAAGATCCCGTTCCTTTTTCTTTCCGGACTCACAAAGCTCTTGAGAACAAGGTCCTCTGCTATATCGGGCACACCAATAAACAAACGCATGAGATTATCAATCAGAACCTGGACAAATCCCCCCTGTACAGCGGCAAAATTTCCGGAATCGGGCCCCGTTACTGTCCATCAATAGAAGATAAAGTCGTCAAATTTCCCAATCATCTCAGGCATCAATTTTTCCTTGAGCCCGAAGGATTGGAAACATCCGAAACCTATGTCAACGGGATCTCTTCCAGCCTTCCCCTAGAAGTCCAGAAAAAGATCCTGAAGAGCATTCCCGGTTTAGACAAGGCAAAAATGCTCAGACCCGCTTACGGAATCGAATACGATGCGGTCATTCCAACACAGCTTCGACCCACCTTGGAAACCAGGCCTATCCAAAACCTGTTCCTGGCTGGCCAGATTAACGGGACCTCCGGATATGAAGAAGCCGCGGCTCAGGGTTTATTGGCAGGTATCAACGCTGGTTTAAAAATAAAAAAGGACAAGCCTCTCATCCTGGGGAGAGATGAAGCCTATATCGGTGTTCTCATCGATGATCTCATCACTAAAGGAGTCGAAGAGCCCTACAGGCTCTTTACTTCCCGGGCAGAATACAGGCTTTTCCTCCGGATCGACAATGCCGATAGAAGATTGACTCCCTATGGACACAAAATAGGGCTGATCGATGACAACGATTATGAGGCTTTCCTGAAAAAGCAAGAGAGAATAAAGAAAGCCACCCATTTTCTCCTCAAGGAAAAAATAACAACAGAAGAGAGGGAACGCATCACTCTCTGGAACTTTCTAAAAAAACCTGAAGTGAAGCTCAAAAATGTGGTAGAATATAAAAAATTTAGCGTGGTATTATCAGATGAAGAATTGCGCCATCTCGAATCAGAAGTCAAGTATGAGGGCTATTTAAAAAGACAGGAAAAGGAAATCGCTAAAATCCGAAAAATTGACGGAGAGAAAATACCAAAGAACATAGATTTCCGGAAAATCCCTGGCTTAACTCGAGAGGTGAGTGAAAAACTGGATGAATTCAGGCCTCAGACAATCGGTGACGCTAAAAAAATACCGGGGATGACTCCCGCTGCTGCTGTGAACCTGCATATCTACATGCGTATTCTGAGGAAAAAAGGCCAGAACAAAAAAAATGTTCCACGTGGAACAATGAAATACAATGAGTAAAATCATAGCCATCGCCAACCAAAAAGGCGGAGTCGGAAAAACAACGACGGCCATAAACCTGGCTGCGTCTCTAGCCCTGACAAAAAGAAGGATTCTCGTCGTTGATTTCGATCCTCAGGGAATGGCCACCATCGGACTGGGAAAAACAAAAAACACCAAGAAAGGAGTCTACCAGGCGCTCATGAACGGCCAGAACATGATGGACTGTATCCAACCCACTGAAATCAATAAGCTCTATATCTGTCCCTGTTCATCTGAATTAGCGGGGGCAGAGGCTGAGCTGTATTCCAAAGAGAGGAAAGAAAAAAGATTGCATGAAGCCCTGGACCAGGTTAAAAATTTTTTTGATTTCATCTTGATTGACTGCCCTCCCTCCCTTGGCTTTCTCACAATCAACGCTCTCACGGCTGCCGATTCGGTTCTCATTCCGGTCCAGTGCGAATTTTTCTGCATGGAAGGCATTCCGGAACTCTTCCGAATCTTGGATGAGGTGCGTACCTACCTGAATCCGTCACTCTCAATCGAGGGCATCCTTCTCACCATGCATGACGAACGGACGAACCTCTCCAAGCAAGTGGCTCAGGAAGTACAGGGTTTTCTTAAAGGGATCACGTATGAGGTCATTATTCCACGAACCGTCAGACTTGCCGAGGCTCCAAGTTACGGAAAGCCGATCATTCTGTATGCGAAGGATTCAAAAGGAGCCGAAGCGTATCAAAATTTAGCCCAGGAGATTCTAAGGAGATGAAAAAGAAGGCACTCGGAAAAGGCTTAAAAGCGTTTATCCCAGAGGAATTCGGCATTCTGAAGGAAGAACAGTATGCAGAGTTAGACATTGAAAAGCTCAAGCCAAGCTCTGTCCAGCCGAGACTGAAATTCAACGAAGATTCCATTGATGAGCTTGCCTGTTCAATAAAGGAATCTGGCATTCTTCAGCCTGTGCTCGTCGTACCTGAAGGAAATCATTACACCATTATCGTTGGAGAACGCCGGTGGCGTGCGGCTCAGAAGATTGGCTTCAAAAAAATCCCATCCATCATCCGCACCATGCCCAAAGCTCAGCAGCTCGAGACGTCCCTCGTCGAAAACCTTCAAAGAGAAGACCTGAATCCTTTAGAAATAGCCCTGGCCTACCAAAAACTCAACCAAGAATTAAACTGCACTCAGCAGGAAATCGCTGAAAAGGTGGGGAAGGAGAGGGCATCAGTGGCGAACTATCTCCGTCTTCTTAACTTGCCGAAGGAAATCCAGGATTATCTTGCCGCTGGAAAAATCTCTATGGGACATGCCAGAGCTCTTCTCTCTCTGGATAACGCTAAAGAACAGGTGGCACTGGCAAGGCAAATCGTGAACAAACAACTCTCGGTCCGGCAAATCGAAAAAACAGTTCATGCCCTCAAAGAATCCCCTCAAAAAGAAAAAAAGCGGCCTCTTAATCCTGACCTGATGGCTCTTCAGGAAGAATTCATCAGGCATTTAGGGACAAAAGTTTCTATTTCTGGAAGCCAGAACAAGGGAATAATAAAGATTCATTATTTTTCGACCGAAGAACTAAATCAAATTTTTGAAAAAATTAAGGAGTGAACGGATGGAAGACAGAAAAAGAGAAATCGATGAAAACAAGATGACAGGATTTTTTGACAAGGACACTCACATTGAAGGAGACCTCAGCTTCAAGGGCTCATTCCGGATTGATGGGTCATTCAAAGGAACCATAGACTCTGATTCCACTCTTATCGTCGGAGAGAACGGAAAGGTTGAAGCAGAAATCAAGATCGGCTACATTGTTGTTAACGGTGAAATAAAAGGGAACATCCAGGCAAAAGAAAAGGTGGAAATCAATTCAACCGGACGGGTTATCGGATCGGTTGCCGCACCGAAGCTTGTTGTCGAAGAAGGGGCTTACCTGGAAACCAGCTGCCAGACCTCCGACGAGCTTCCTCCCCCCCCAGAATTTGAGGAAGAACCGGAAAAAACTGAAGAGAGTGAAGAAGAAGTCGAAACGGAAGACCAACCTTGAAACTCGCAACAGGGATCATCCCCGCTCGCTATCATGCGGAAAGATTCCCGGGAAAACCTCTGGCTCTCCTCCATGGAAAACCCATGATTCAAAGAGTTTACGAAGCTGCACACACAGCTAAAAACCTGGAAAGAGTCATAGTGGCCACCGATGATAAAAGGATTTACCAGGCCGCTCAAAATTTTGGCGCGGAGGCGCGGATGACGTCTTCTTCCCACCGTTCTGGTACAGACAGGGTGGCGGAAGTCGCCCGGGAAAGTAATACTCCTATAGTCATCAATATCCAGGGAGATGAACCCCTTATTCAGGGAGAAGCCATAGATGAACTGGTAGCGGCCTTGCAGGACAAAGACATTCCTATGGCCACTCTCGCCGTGAAGGAGGATAACTTGAATCTCCTCAACGACTCCAGTGTTGTCAAAGTTGTCCCTGACAGAAACGGTTTTGCCCTGTATTTTTCACGCTCTCCTCTTCCTTATCAAGCATCCGATCATTTCTGGCGGCACATCGGGGTCTATGGCTACCAAAAAAATTTCCTTCAAAAATTTTGTCGAATCCCTCCCTCCAGACTGGAGAAAACAGAAAAATTAGAGCAGCTCAGGGCGTTGGAGAATGGCTACAGGATAAAAATCATCGAAAATCAATTTTCGACCTTGAGTGTTGATTCACCTGAGGATATAATCAGGGTTGAAAATTTATTAAAAGATAGGGACAGATGACAAAATTCATTTTCATCACAGGAGGCGTCCTTTCAGCGCTGGGAAAAGGTATCGCCGCTTCTTCCCTCGGAGCACTCCTGGAAAGTCATGGATATAAAATCACTCTCCAGAAATTCGACCCTTACCTCAACGTGGACCCGGGCACCATGAATCCCTTCCAGCACGGGGAAGTCTATGTCACAGACGACGGAGCAGAAACCGACCTTGACCTGGGGCACTACGAACGATTCACCTCCACAAAGACAACCAAGGCCCATAACTGGACAGCCGGGCAGATTTACGAGGCCATATTAAGGAAAGAGCGCAAAGGCGAGTACCTGGGCAAAACAGTTCAGGTCATCCCTCACGTCACGGATGAAATCAAAAAGGCATTCTCTGCGGCTGCAGACAAAAACGATATTGTTATCGTGGAAATAGGCGGGACCGTGGGAGACATCGAAAGCCAGCCCTTCCTGGAAGCCACAAGACAGATGAGACTGTCTCTCGGCCCTGACCAGACGGTCTTCATTCACTTGACCCTGGTCCCTTATGTCAAGACATCCGGAGAACTCAAAACAAAGCCCACACAGCACAGCGTCCGGGAACTCCAGGCTATCGGAATCCAGCCCGATGTCATTCTCTGCCGAACGGATAGAACGCTCCGGCAAGACATAAAGGCCAAGATATCACTCTTCACGAATGTTCCACTCGAAGCAGTGATAACCGCTAAAGATGTGGATAATGTCTACGAAATCCCACTCCATTACGCGAGTGAAGACCTGGACAGAATCATACTTAAACAGCTGTCCCTCCCTCAAAGGAGAAGAAATCTCACCCGCTGGACAACCCTGGTGAACAGGATGAAAAACCCCCATGACGAAGTCAATATTGCTCTGGTCGGCAAGTATGCCGGGCTTCAGGACTCTTACATGAGCCTTAACCAGGCGCTGTATCACGGGGGAATAGCCCACAGGCTCAAGGTCAATATCTCCTGGATAGAAGCGGAAGACATCGAAGGCAACGACCCTGAGGACGTCCTGGGCGATGCCGACGGGATATTGGTTCCGGGCGGTTTTGGAGTAAGGGGGATCGAGGGAAAAATTAAAGCCGTGACTTTTGCCCGCACACAAAAAGTGCCTTTCTTCGGTATCTGTCTGGGGATGCAGGTGGCATCTATCGAGTATGCCCGGAATATCGCACTGCTCAAAAACGCCAACAGTACCGAGTTCGATGCCCGAACTCGCCACAAAATATTCTTCAAGTGGAGGGAACTGAAGGGGGTTCAAGACCTGGGCGGCACCATGAGGCTGGGCCAGTATCTCTGCCGCCTGGAAAAGGGATCTTTTGCCGAAAAAGCCTATGGAAATCTGAGTATCAACGAGCGCCACCGCCACCGTTATGAATTCAATCCCGAATATGAAAAAACACTGGCCGAAGCCGGTCTGTTTATCTCGGGGAAGAATCCTGACCATGGCCTGGTGGAGATCGTGGAGATCAAAGACCATCCCTGGTTTCTGGGCTGTCAGTTCCATCCTGAGTTCAAATCAAAGCCTCTGAACCCACATCCGCTTTTCAAAGCTTTTATCGGAGCAAGCCATGCCTATCGTTCCAAAAGAAATTCGCGTAAACGAAAAAGTTAGAATCGGCGGGAGCCATCCCTTTTTTTTGATCGGAGGGCCCTGCGTCATCGAAAGTCAAGAGCATGCTCTTTTTATGGCCAAAGAAATAAAAAAAATTTGCCAGGAACTCGGCGTGACCTTCATTTTCAAGGCTTCATTCGACAAGGCCAACCGTTCTTCGATATCATCCTACCGAGGGCCAGGGCTGGAGTCCGGCCTGGAAATGCTGGAGCGCATAAAAAAAGAGGTCGATGTTCCTGTCCTCTCTGATGTTCATGAAACAATCCAGGTGGAAAAAGCCGCGCGTGTCCTGGATGTGATCCAGATCCCGGCTTTTCTCTGCCGTCAAACAGACTTGCTTGTGGCTGCCGCTCAAACCCAAACACCGCTCAACATAAAAAAAGGGCAGTTTCTTTCTCCGCCTGAAATGAAAAATGTCGTGGAAAAAGTACTCAGCCAGAAAAATGAGAAAATAATCCTCACTGAAAGAGGTAACTCTTTTGGTTACAATAACTTAGTATTTGATATCCGCNNGAATGGGGATTTCCTGTTGTCATCGATGCCTCGCACAGCGTTCAAAAGCCGGGAGGGGAGGGAATTTCTTCAGGAGGGGAGGCAGAATTCATCCCTTATGTGGCCAAAGCCGGAGTCAGCGTTGGGGCGGATGGAGTCTTCCTCGAAATCCACGATAATCCCCGCAAAGCCCTCTCAGACATTCATAACTTATTGAATATAAACGACTTAAAGTATCTCCTGAGCATACTTCTCAAGCTTGAAAAATCAAGAAATGGGAAGGAGTGACTCCTGTAAGGGAGTATAAAACATCATGATCAAAGACGAGATAATCCGAATCGGAAAAGAAGTCCTGAACATCGAAGCCGATGCAGTCAAAACTCTGGCTTCAAGTTTGGACGATAATTTTTTCAAAGCCGTTGACCTTCTCTCCAATTCAAAGGCTCGCGTTATAGTCATAGGGATGGGAAAATCCGGCCTCGTCGGCCGGAAGCTCGCCTCCACCCTCTCCAGCTGTGGCACGCCCGCCCTGTTTATCCATCCAGCAGAGGCCGGACACGGAGACCTCGGGATGGTCGTTAAAGAGGATATCCTGATTGCCATATCCTACAGCGGGGAAACGAAAGAGGTCGTCGGCCTCCTGGATTTCTTCAAGAGAGCCGGAATAAAACTCATCAGCATCACAGGGAATAGAAAATCAAAACTGGCTGAATACAGCGATATCGTCCTGGAGGCACGGGTTGAAAAAGAAGCGGAACCGAACGGTCTGGTTCCCACAGCAAGCTCCACAGCCGCCCTTGCTTTGGGGGACGCCCTCTCCATCGCACTGATGAAGAAAAAGGGATTCAGAGAGAAGGATTTCGCGGTCGTTCACCCCAAAGGGGAGGCCGGAAAAAAACTTCTTAAAATTAAAAGCCTCATGCACAAAGGAAGACAGATCCCTTGTGTTTCTCTAGAAGCTCCAGTGAAAGATGTTCTCGAAGAGATGTCCGGGAAAAAGCTGGGGATGACGTGCGTTGTGGATGACGAGGAAAGGCTTGTCGGAGTTGTCACCGACGGAGATTTAAGGCGAAAGATCCAGAAATACGGGAAGAGTTTTCTGGATAAGAGAGCTCAAGAGTGCATGACTCCCGACCCTTGGACCGTCAACAGGGAGGATTTGGCCACCACTGCATTGAACATCATGGAGGAGAACAAAATCACTTCCTTAATCATCAAGGATAAAAAGGGGAAGATTGAAGGAATCATCCATCTCCATGACCTGTGGCGAACAGAGATGTTTTGATGAATGCCAGAGACCGAGCCTGCAAGATCAAAATGATCATCATGGATGTGGATGGCACTCTCACAGATGGGTCCATTCTCGTGCTTCCCGACGGTGAGGAGCTCAAATCCTACAACGTCAAAGATGGCGCAGGAATCTTGCTCGCCCACTTGGCCGGATTAAAAACAGGGATCATCACCGGAAAAAAATCAAAATCCTTAGAAAAGAGAGCGGAGAAACTGAAAATTTTTGAAGTTCACCAGGGAATCCTTCATAAGAAAAAGGCTCTTTCTGAAATTATGGAAAAATCAAAGCTCAAATCCGAGGAGATCGCCTACATAGGGGATGACATCGGAGACCTTGAAGTCCTCAAGTCCGTGGGCTTTGCCGGAGCAGTGGCCGACGCTCATCCAGAGATTATAAAATACAGTCATTTCGTCTGCTCCCAACCCGGGGGGAGAGGAGCTGTCCGGGAGTTCATCGAGTTCATACTGGAAGCCCAGGATAAATGGGATGACATCGAAGAGAATTTCAAAACCTTGACCGAGCAGAAAGAGATCAAATTGTAGAGCCTGGCAGAATCGCCGGGGATACAGAGCCCAGGCTTACACGACAAGGGATTCAAGGATAAATCCCTCGAATGAATGCAGCACCACAGGGAATAAAACAAATGGTAAGGAAAGAAAAACACGACCACTTTTCCCGGATTTTTCCATCTCATGATTTTTAGGAGGAAAGGGTGAAAATCAAACATGAAATTTTCAGACAGTATGACATAAGAGGACTCGTCGATAAGGACCTGACGCAAGAGACGGTCGAATTGTTGGGTAAAGGGATCGGTACCTATTTTCGGTGGAACCAGAGAAAAGAAGTGGCGCTGGGAAGGGACTGCCGGCTCAGCTCTCCACTCTATTCACAAGCGCTGGTCAAAGGTCTTCTCTCAACAGGCTGCGAGATTGTCAACCTCGGCATCATCCCCACTCCTCTTCTTTACTTCACCATATATTATAAAAAAATAGAGGCTGGAGTGGTCATCACCGGCTCCCACAATCCGCCGGAGTATAACGGATTCAAGATGATGATGGGAGAAGAAACACTCTACGGAGAAGCTATCCAGGATATATTCACTATCATTCAAAACGAAGATTTCATAGAAGAAAAAAGCGCCGCACCCAAAGACTATAACATTGTCCCAGAATACCAGGAATATGTTTTGAAAAATGTCAAACTTGAAAAAAAGTTGAAAGTGGTCGTGGATGCCGGGAACGGAACGGCCGGTGTTGTCGCGGTTCCCATTTTTAAAAAAATGGGATGTGAGGTTATCGAGCTCTACTGCGAGATGGACGGCAGGTTCCCCAACCATCACCCGGATCCGACACTCCCCGAGGCCCTTGAAGACCTGGTCCAAAAAGTGAAAGAAACGAAAGCAGACCTGGGAATTGCCTACGATGGGGATGGAGACCGGATCGGCATTATTGACGATGAGGGAAACATCATCTGGGGAGATGTGCTCATGGTGCTCTTCGCTCGTGATATTCTTCCCTCCAACCCCGGAGCGCCCATCATTTCAGAAGTCAAAGCCTCTAAAGTCCTGTATGACGAGATTGAACGGCTGGGCGGCCGGCCCATCATGTGGAAAACAGGACATTCCTTGATCAAGAAAAAAATCAAGGAGGAAAAGGCCCTTCTCGCTGGAGAGATGAGTGGTCACATTTTCTTTGCGGACCGATTTTTCGGTTTTGATGATGCCATCTACTCCTCAGCCCGTCTCCTTGAGCTTCTCTCGCGGTCTGATAAAAGACTCTCTCAGATGCTCTCGGACCTGCCCCAAACTTTTCACACTCCTGAGATCAGGATATACGCCTCGGACGAAGTCAAATTCAAAATCGTGGAAGAAGTTAAAAAAGAATTATCCCAGAAATATCCCATCATCGATATCGACGGTGTCAGGGCCATCTATCCCGGGGGATGGGGCCTGGTCCGCGCGTCTAACACTCAAGAAGTCCTGGTTCTTCGTTTTGAAGGAGATACAGAAAAAGACCTGGAAAACATAGAGACCGAGGTCAAACAGGTCATCGAGGAAGTCATCCAAAGGTTAGAACGAACTTGAGCCTGAATGTGTGTTTGACTCAGAGCATCCTTTTTAGGGCCTCACAGGGGAGAATCCAATATTTTTTAATTCTTCCCCCTAGAGGTGAACGGTTTGTCCTTTTCGGCCTTTTTTCTCGACTGAACACCTCAGTTTTGGTTTGAAGGAGTTTCAGATGGATTTACGAGCGATCATCATGGCAGGAGGAGTCGGCACACGATTCTGGCCGGTAAGCCGGAAAAACCAGCCGAAGCAGTTTCTCCCGATAGTGAGCGAAAAAACAATGATCGAGGAGACGATCGACCGCCTTTCCCCTCGAATTCCATTGAACAACATCTACACAATCGCCAATCCTGAAAAGACTGAGATTGCCAAAAGCTTCCTTCCCGGCCTCCCGGATGAGAACTTTCTGGTCGAGCCCTTGGGAAAAAACACAGCCCCCTCTTTAATATTGGCCACAGCGCGGATCTATCTCCAGAATCCACGGGCGGTCATAGCAGCCTTGCCGGCAGACCATCTGATAAAGGACTCCTCTCTCTTCCTGCAGAAATTTGAGGCTGCCGCCACCGCTGCGTCAAGCGGAGACTACCTGGTCACCTTTGGAGTTCCTCCGACCTCCCCAGCCACAGGATACGGGTATATCCAGTTTTCCAAGGATAAACCGCTCAAAACGCTGGAAGAGGTTTTCTATAACGTCCAGGAATTCAAAGAAAAACCAGGGCTTGAACAGGCCAAAGTTTTTCTTAAAGAAGGAAATTATTTCTGGAATTCAGGAATGTTCCTCTGGCAGACGGATGTATTCGCCCAGAAACTCGAGCGTTTTGCGCCAGATATGTTTTCTTACTGGACAAAAATCCTGGAGGCTCTCAAAACCAACGATAACGCACGAATCTCTTCTCTGTTTGAAGAGATGCCTTCTCTCTCCATCGACTATGCCTTGATGGAAAAGGCCGAAGGCGTCCTGATGGCCAAGGGTGACTTTGGCTGGTCCGATGTGGGCGCCTGGTCCTCTCTGGCCGAGTTATGGCCCCAGGACAAAACAGGAAACGCTTTGAAAGGAGAGAATATCATCCTGGATTCGCAGGATTGTCTCGTCTATAATCCTGGCAAACTCACGGCCTTGATAGGAGTGAAGGACATCATCGTCGTCGAGACTGACGACGCCCTTCTCGTCGTCCACAAGAGCCAGGATCAGAAAGTAAAGGACATTGTCGAAGAGATAAAGAAAAAGAAAAAAACAGACTATTTGTAAAGAAAAATTACCATCATGTTAGACCTGACAAAGAACGAAGCAACCCTCAAACAAGCCATCGAGCGGGCCAGAGAACGCCAGATCATCATTCCCACATTCCGTCAGATGCAAAATCCGGAGCTAATCCCTGACAAGATCAAGAAAAAGCTCAAAGGAACCGGATTGTGGGAGCTACATCCCCTCAATCTCTTTAGAATCACCTGGAAGAATGAGCCTGTGACACAGGGAGGAGGATTCGGTGAGGTCAACACTCTGGAGCTTCCCGGAGAGTTAACCGCTGTCGATGCCCGGATTATCGGCCTCGTCGGAAAGTGGTTTCCCACGGGTTCCCATAAAGTGGGGGCCACATTCGGCTGCCTGGCTCCGAAGCTCGTCACAGGCCAGTTCAATCCCACCCAGCAAAAGGCTGTCTGGCCTTCGACTGGCAATTTCTGCCGTGGCGGCGCTTATGATGCCGCTCTGCTGGCCTGCGAATCCATCGCCATCCTGCCCGAAGAAATGAGCCAAGAGCGGTTTGAATGGCTCTCGACAGTCGCCGGGGAGGTAGTCAAGACGCCTGGCTGCGAGAGCAACGTCAAAGAGATCT
>JABAOC010033547.1_pt1 | contig 11724 bp, 11 predicted proteins | sample 7062161 | NCBI WGS metagenome assembly JABAOC01 (sample SAMN14538625, study PRJNA623070) | marine sediment metagenome | biome: marine biome [ENVO:00000428]; feature: marine pelagic biome [ENVO:01000023]; material: deep marine sediment [ENVO:00002113] | place: India: Gulf of Khambhat ... | reverse complement strand
ATCTTCAACCTGGGCAGAATTCGGTGTAAACCGAAGAGAATTATTTGCCCATAATCCTGAAGTTGGTTCACCACCAGCTACATTCTCAATCAATTGCGCAAAAGCAACCGTATCACCTGAACAAGCCTGGCCTTGAAGCCAGATTACATCAACATTACTTGTTGGATAAGAGGCAACCGCTTTATATAAATTAGCTACCTCAGTCGTATTTAAACCCATTGCAGCTGCAGCCGTTGCGGCCATTTTCAGAAATTGTCTTCTTGAAAGGCTAAATTTCATAATCCTATCCTCCTTTCCTATTGGCTTTTTGCCCCATTATCTTCTTGTTTTAAGCCTGAATAGTCTTCCCTTATTGTCCCGGCCTGTATTAAAAGTAATAGCTGAAACCTAGCAACAATAAAGTCAAAAAATCAGGCTATTTACCACCTCCTTCAACCAAAAAAAGATTTCTTCCCTTGCCGAATACTTGTAACTCTTGTTACATTCTTCAGGGGTAGAAAAACAAAAAACCGCCAAAGAAATTTTGAGTCCAAAATTCCTGGCAGTTCCTACTTTCAAATAAAAACACCTCCGCGTAATCTGGTAAAAAGTTTATATAATAAACTCCTTTCCAAATACGGGAGGTATTACCGTTTCCGGTAGAACCCTGATCGGCTGCTCTCCATAGTCTTGCACCTTAGGAACTACAGCTCGGAGTCCAATATCCGAAATCAGAAAATTATTTTGTTTTCGGTATGTAAAACAATTGATGTAACAATTGCTACTAAAAATGCTAACATAACGGCTACTAAATGTAAATATTTTTTGTAAAATTTACCAATAAAGATTGTGAAATTTTTATATATCTATTAACTTCTATATATATAGGTAAAAAGATTGATTTTTATTTCTGTGGATAAACCTGTGGAAATAAATATTTATTATAAATAATTTTTTTAGTATTTTTTAGTATTTATTATTTAAATAAGCTGTTTTTAACCAATATTATTATAAAACAATTAAATTCTTTTATAATGGGATGCTCATTTATAAGATAATTTTAATTACACATTTTAAACAATTTGTCTGGATTCCAGAAAATGGAGACGGCATTCAGGCATTAAAAACAGGCTCTAGATTATTATTAGGTTTGGAGTCAGCAATAAAAACCCAGAGTCTTTTGATGGAATAGGAAGATATAAAAAGATAAGATGCTGTCATAACTCTAGAATCTTAATAACCGCCAAATAACAATATTTCTTTGGTTTATTTTACATGGCCCGCAAATCATAGTTGCTCTAGGCAACATGTTTATCCCTGATTAAGCAGCTTTTCTCTTATTGAACAAAGCAGAGATAAAAGGTTATGAGCTATCCTTTTTCTCCCAGCTCTGGTGAATACCGCAGTACTTAGAACCGGGCCTGGCCGGAAAGCGGCATTGGTCCCCATAAGTGGTTATGGCCTGGCAGCGGCCGGTTGAGCTTTCTTCCGGTTTTTCCTGACCAGTTCCTTCGGTGTCTGTTTCCGGAGCTTCTTCCTCTTTCTCCGGCTCTCTTGATTCATCAGCCATTAACCGCGGTTTAGCCTCATCTTCATCCGAAGGTTTCTCCAGATGAATCTGGCAGTAATTGAAACCCGGCACAGTCTTATTGCGGCATTGTTCCCCGCTTCTTGTATAAGCCTGGCAGCGAGCCTCCTGAGGCGGCGGCTCTTCGGGCGGTTTTGGAGCACCTTCCGGCCCTTCGCCTTCATCAGGCGGCAGGTCGCTGTATTTTTCAAGGAATTCAATATAGTTCATGTTAGGCATTTCAAGGTCCTCAGCAGCATCTCGCAAGCGAATATCCTCGGCAAAAATCATCACTTTGTTAATTCCCTTTTTTGCCCCTGAGAGGAGAGTGGCTGCATTTTCTTCAAGGTCATATTCTTCTTTAAACTCCTCGACCAGGTCATCATAGTAATCTTTGATTTTCATGATATCTTCCATCTTGATATCATCCTGCTCGACATCTTTAAACTTTTCAAAAGTCTCTTCGGTGACCCAGACTTTCTTAATCTTATCTGCCAGAAGCTCGACTTTACCTTCTTCAATGACAATCTCAAGAAAATCATCATGGGCCAGAAACTTCTTCCTTCTCAACCAGAGCCATATCGGCAAGAGCGGCAGAAGCAGTACCCACCAGAACGGGCATAACCTGGCGGCCAGCTCTCTGAGCTGCCTGGGTGGTTCAATCGGCCAAGCCCATACTTGAACCCGGTGGTTTTCCCGGTCTGTAACATATATTCTCCGGCCCGGCCCTGTATGCAGACCGTTCGGATATTGAAACTGTCCGTAGTCAAAACCCCGCTCGCCAAAGGTTGTTAATGTAGTTCCTGTTTTAGTAAAGACGCGCCCATCATGACCCAGTGAATCAGCCACGACTAAACGCTGTTTATAATCAAAGTCTACTCCCCGGGGCAGGCCGGAAGTCTCAAGAATCCTGATCAGCTTACCCTCAAAATCAAAAACCTGGATCCGCCTATTATTGGAATCAGCTACATATATCAGGTCTTTATCATCGATTACAACTCCATTGGGAAACAAGAAACGTCCTTTAAGCTGGTCCATGCGGTCAGCTTCCCCGGTCTTCCCGATAGTCCTTATAAGTTTGCCGTTCTTGTCCAGAATCAATAATCGATGCTGGTACCTGTTATCGGTTACATAGACTCTATTTTTATCATCGATGGTGATAGCCGTAGGATTATACTCAAAATTCGGGTCTTTGTTTATAACAAATTTTTTAATAAACTTGCCCCTGGCAGTGAAGACAAAGATATCATTATAATTCCGGTCCGAGACAAAAACATTGCCTTTACTATCAAAGGCCAAATAGACAGGCCGGTTTAAGGTTCTTCCGCCGTCAATATCTTTGAACTCAAACTGAAAATTACCGTCATAATCAAAGACTTCTACCCGGCTGTTTCCGGAATCAGTAACATAAATCAAGCCGTTTGTTGGATTGACCCGCACATCAAGCGGCCTGGTCAAAGCATGAGAACCATCTCCACCGGTAATCGAAAAGAGGTATCTCGGGGGAGGAATCTCACCCGTTGGCACCTGGCTGACATCAGGCAGGGGGACTTGTTTGTTGCGGTAAAAGCTATAGAAAAAGTAGCCAAGCAGACATAATAAGAGCAATAGAATAAGAAGGATCGCAATTCTTCTTAATCTGGCCCGGCGGCGGTATGAAGTTGCCTTTTCCCCAGGTGCAGCCATAAATAAACTCTTACTCCTTTAGCTTCTGAAGTTCTTCTTTGGCTTTTTCAAATTGTGGTTCTATGTCAATTGCTTTTTCAAAAGCTATTATGGCTTGTTTCTTATTACCTAATTTATTCTCAGCCAAGCCAATTCCGTAATGCGCATCAGCAAATGTTGGGTCAAAGCGGATAGCTTTTTTGAAATTGCTTAAAGCCTGGTCGTAATCTCTCTTTTCAAGATAGATTCTGCCAAGCATAAAAAATGTATCAGCTTTGGTCTTGTTTATAACTAGAGATTTCTGAGCAAATTCNNAAAGAGAATAAAGGCCGTATAAAAATAAGCTTGCTCTAAAGACTGGTTTTGAAATTCAAATTCTGTTCCCTCAGCCAGGCGAATCTCTTTTTGGAATTGCTTGTAAGCTTCTTCGTAATTCTCTTGCTGAACATAGGCAATACCCATATCAACGATTGCCTGCTGGTTGTTGTCGTCTAGCTTTAAGGCTTGTTTAAACTGCTTAATAGCATCATCGTATCTTTCTTCTTTGATATAAGCCTCCCCGAGCTGAATACGGAGATTGACATTACGGGGATCTTTGCGGACTTCAGCTTCAAGATAAGGCGTGATTGCCTTGACCCGGGTTGATTTTTTTGTCCTCTGCTGCGAAAAAGAATAGTAGTAGGCCCCGAAAGCCAGGGCGACTATTATTACAATAATAATTAATATCTTACTTGCGTTCTCAATAATGACATCGTTAAGAATAGTAGAAATCTTCATTTAAAAAAACCTTTCGGCAAAATGTTTATTCAAATGCACAATTATACACCCAAAGCAAATATCTTAAAAGAGTAATTTACGTTTAATGGATTGTCAATCGCAATATTCTCAATCATCATTATAACCTTCATGTAAATCCATAAGGCCTGAACATGGGTTCGTGAAAATTATACCCATTCAATAAGTCTCCTTTTCTAATATTGAGTTTTTACTCAAACCTTTATCCTGCCCCATCGAGGGAGAGGAAAAACAACGGTTTGCCTACCCCTTGAGGTGATAGGAACCGAAGGAAGAGGGTGTAATTAAAAACATTCATAGGACAGAAGACAGAAACCCGGGAACTATTATTAACCGCTAATCACAATAAATGGATAGCTTGAAGCCGATGGCTGATTGCGCATCCGTAGGATGCAAAGTAATCTACTTAGGTGGATGGCAGCGATAGCAGAGCTCAGTCCCCGGCCACTTGGCAATAAGCTTGCCGGCCCGGTACCGTCCGTGGCATTTATAGCAAAGGTTAAAACTCTGGACATTATGTTCCAGCTGGACACCTTCGATATGGCATTTCCAGCAATCGAAAGGTTCGGTCTGGGTCATGTCAAAATGCGCCCGGTGAACAGCCATACCACGGTTTTTAATTTCTTTGATATCGCCTTTCATCTGTTCAGCATGGCATTTACAAGCCTGCCTGGTCAGTTTCTGATTCTGAGTCTCGGAATGATGGCAGTCCTGGCAGTACGCTTCATCACGATGGCATTGCTCACAACTTAACCTGTCTTTCTTGGCTTCAGTATTATGAGCTTTTAGCCAAAAAATGTTATGAGGAACTTGAGTCCCGTGGCAGTTATTACAAAAACTTTGAGTATGGCAGATATTACAATCGTCTGTTCCCTGGGGCTGTTTGCCGTGTTCCCGCCTCCAGGTACCACTCTCTTTATGATCTTCAGGCAGAACCTGGCTCTGGTTGTGGCATTGCTGGCAAAATTCTACCTGGTGGCAGGTCTTACAGTTAAATAAGTTTTTATCAGCTGCGTCTCCGTGCTCTTTGTTTTTAAATTTTGAATTATGATTATCCGGTTGCTGATCCATGCCTTTGGGGTGACAGAGTTCGCATTTCTCAGAAGCTACTTTTCCCTTATCGCTGTGTTCCAGCCCATGGCATGAATAACAGAAATCCATAGTCGGAACCGGATTTTCCCCATTAATATGTGGATACTTTTGATGACAGGCTGCACAAACCATTCCCCGCTTAAGATGGGCTTCATGTGGAAATATTAAAATCGGGTTCTGAAAATCATCAATATTCGGATGGCAAGACTGGCACTTGCCCATCGTCACCACTCCGCCCAGCTGAATCTTATCAGTCTGGACTTTCTTGGTCTCAGTAGGTGCGATATATTCAGAAGTTATCTTTTTATATTTCAATTGAATCTTCAAATCAGAGATGACAGAAGATTTGACTCTCTTTTCCACATGACAGGAATTACAGTAACCTACTGAATGACAGAGAAGGCATCTTTGCTGAAATTCGGGTTGAGTCATTTTATGCCCGACCAAATAAGACTGGCTGCCTTGCTTCTTTAGCTCCTCGACAAATACTTTTGAGTGGCATTGGTAACAAAGCTCGTCTTCCGGATATTTAGCGATTAAAGCACCGCTCTCATACTGGCCGTGGCATTTATAACAGACCCGGAAAGTATTATCATCATGTTCCAGGTTCTTGCCTTCAGTATGGCATTTCCAGCAGGGGAAGGGTTTAGTTCGAGTCATATCAAAGTGAGATTTATGTACTGCCATGCTGGCTTCTTTAATCTCCGATACCTTGCCTTCCATCTTTTCCGAATGGCATTTGCATACCTCGAGAGTGAGCAGCTGGTCTTTAGTGCCAGCGTGATGGCAGTCCTGGCAGTATGTCTCTTTATTGTGGCACTTGGTACAGCTCTCCTGTTCTTTTTTGGCAATAGTGTTGTGGGTCTTTAGCCAAAATATATTATGAGGAATATCAGTCTCATGGCAGGAAACACAAAAATCATCAGAATGGCAGATGTTGCAATTGTCTATGTTTTGAGACAGTGGGCCGTGCTCTATTTCCCAGACTTTTTTATCTTTATGATCCTTGGGAATAACATCCTTTATAGTATGGCATTCCTGGCAGAAATCTATTTTATGGCATGTTTTGCAGTTAAATAAATTCTTGGCCGCCTTGTCGTTATGTTCCTTATCTTATCTTTAAACTGGAGGGTGTGATCAACAGGTTCAAGTTCCATACCCTTAGGGTGGCAAAGCTCGCAGTCACCGGGTGCCATGCTGCCTTGAGGGCCGTGATTTATACCATGGCATGAAAAACAAAGGTCCATTGGTATCACGATATTTCCGTCAGGGGTATGTGGAAACTGTGTATGGCACTCTTTACAGGCAACACCAATTTTTAAGTGAGCATCATGCTTAAATATCAACTTCGGATTTTCAATATCATCAATGTCGGGATGGCAAATTTGGCATTGCCCGAGTGATACATCTTTTGAGGTATCAATAATCAAGTCATTTTGACCACTTTTAGCAGTTTCATCTTCCGAATTAACCGTGGCGGCCACCGTAAAGACCAGGACCAGAATTACAGCAATTATATATAAGCCAACTACAAACTTTTTAGGTCGTGACAAATGATCCACCAACCCTATGTAAATGCAGTTATTATATATTTATTTTATCATGTGAGACAAGGCAGACAATTATCAAGCAGAAGTTTGCATATAGAGGCAAGAATTAAAGGCAGTATATATATCCTCCCATTTTTCTCCTTCGATTGACTTCTACCCACTGCCGGACAATTAATCTATAATTAAATTATATACACCTAGTGAATAATAGATATAGATATTAGTAATATTGCACAAGCTTGTATTATAATATATTATCAATTAATTCAATATAGACAGTATAGTGGAGGTGTTTCCGGATTAATACGGCACAAATTAATGTCTGGTTAGATGTAATCTTTACGACATTATATGTGGTTGTCCTTCTGGGTTTATCAGGGCATTTTCTTGGAAATATCTTAACCGGCCGTATCCGAAAAAAATTCATTCTTAATAAGTGGCCGCACCATGACCATGAACCGCCTCACCTCCCCCGAGCACTGCATTTAACCCATGTAACTTGTATGTTCGCGCTTGGAATTTCTGGCATGTATATCCGGTTCCCATTTTTCGAAGCCGGCCGCCAGCCAATGAGGTATATTCATTATACGGCCATGACCATAGTCACTATTAACCTGATTTGGCGGTTTTGGTATGCTTTTTTCAGCAAGCACCGTGATTATAAAGAGTTTGCCTTAGGCCGAAAGGACCTGGAAGTCTTGCCCAAGGCTTTAATGTATTATTCTTTTATCAAAGATTCTTATCCCCATGTCTTTAAATATAATCCAATGCAGAAGGGAACTTATTCAGGTTTTGGCGTGATGATGTTGTTCCAGGCCTTCACAGGCTTCTCTCTGCTTTTTCCTAATTTTCTCCTGGGCTGGTGGGCAGCACCTCTGGTCGGTGGGCAGGCAACGGCCGAGTCTTATGCCAGAATCATCCACTACATATTAAATTGGCTATTTATAGTCATGACTACAGCCCATGCTTATCTGTCGATTATGGAAGATTATCCGGCTCTTAAGTTTTTCTTCTTTCTCTCAAAGCACTTGCTGCATGAAGAAGAAGCCGAGCACGAGGAACCAGCTGTCCGTAAAGAACCTGCAGCTGCCGCAGAAATGGTAGAGCCTATGCCAGCTGGGTATCCTGGAAAGCCAAAACCGGTAATGAATTTCGAAAACCTGCGCCAGGCAGTCAGCCAAGGAAAAGAAGCAGCCCCGGAAGCAGCTAAAGAAAAGATGGAAGAACTTACTGCCGAAACACTGGTTGCAATTCTAAAGAATCTAAATGCTTTAAACGACCGGATATCAGGGCTCGAAAAATCAGTCAGCGGCAAAGATACCTATAAGGAAGAGGAGGAATACGAAGATGTTCCGGAAGAGGAGCGTTGCCGCTCTAGAACTAGAACCGGTGAGCGCTGCAAAAGACGGGCCAGGCCAGGTAGCAAATATTGCGGTTTGCACCAGTACTAGGGAATTTTCTCACTTTTGGAGGGAGAAGATAAAGGTGAGGAGGTTAGCCGAGAGCTAACAAACTTATTTGATTGAAGTCAAGAGTATTATGAAGAAAAGGTAAGAATGAGAAGAATTTATTTTGCAACAATAATTTTCACGGCAATATTATTTATAGGTATCGGTATTTTTCCGGTTTATGCCCAACAAACTACCGCGGAAACGCCTTTTGTTATCGGACAGGAGGGGCTATCGGGTTGCCTGGTCTGCCATAATGATAAAAAGCTGGTAAATTTTTACATAAACGCCAATATTTATTACAAATCTGTCCATCGTGAACAACCCTGCACCGGTTGCCACATCGATTTTAAGACAACCAGCCACGGAACTGCTTCTCAAAACTGGCGGCAGGTTGCGGCCTTGGCCTGTATAAGGTGCCACCAGCATAAAAAACACTATGAAGATTATAGCCAGAGTATCCACGGACAGCTTTCGCTTGCCGGCCAAAAAGGTGCCTTTTGCGGAGATTGCCATCAGGGTATCCATTATCAAAAAAAGATAACCGAGGATAAAGAAGCCCAGGCAGATTTTTACGCCGATTCCGACCAGGTTTGCGGCCAGTGCCATGAAGAGTTTTATAAATCCTATAATGATTATTACCACGGTCAAGCCTATAAACAAAAATCACCCGATGCTCCGCCATGCTGGGTATGTCATGGAAATCATGCTATTTATCCTTCAAAAGATCCAAGGTCCATGACTAATCCTAAAAATGTAAGCAAAGCCTGCAAAAAGTGCCATCAGGGTGTAACTGATCCCTTTCTAAAATACGTGCCCCTGATACACGGACGACAAGATGTCAAAAATGAGAACTTCATCTATAAAAACCTCTCTCGCTTCATCTTAAAACCTATCGGAGGATTATTTAGCGACGCTGTCGAATCTGCCAAGGGGTTTATTAAGTGGTTCCTTAAGAGCTCGGAATAGAGCTCTATTCTTAACTCCAGAAAGCATGCAGAGGCGGATTGCCTGGGCAGAAACATTCAAGCTTGATGTTTTCTCAATTATTTATCAAAGAGCTTTCCATATTTATCAGTAAGGTTTGCCTATAATATAAATCTGTGCAAAATTTTCTATGTTATCTACTCCCCTATCTGGCAATAATAAATTTATGGACTTTGTCATTTAAAGTCCTCTGGAATTGCTTAAAAGCCTAAATAAACTTTTGTCTTTCTTCTAACTGTATATTTGGTAAGTTTTAAAAAACAGATAAACTTGAGTCAGGCTGTTGGCTTTATTAGCCAAAGTGCCCGGCTTTGAATAGATACTCAACCAGATTAAAGCCTATGTGAGAGTACTTAGTCGTATTTTGAAAGGCTTCAAGCTTTTCAAGGCTAAATTCTTTATAAAAAGAAAAAGCCCCTTCGTTTATATATATTCATTATGATCTTAATATCTATTATTAGGATGATAACATTAAACAAAAGAGGGTTTGCTGCGGCCTTCCTTACCGGTTATTTATCTTCCTGATTATTATATATCTGCTGTCAATAGCTGTCTGCCAACCGTTAAAATTTGTTTAACAATAACTCNNCTGACAACCGCAAATACTTCAAATACTTATTTAATAATAACTCGAACTAGATATTATGATTTCTACCTATTTTTTTTGAAAGAAGTTATATATTTCATCATTTTTTGAATAATATTTATCAATCACTGACAAGTCTTTTGTTTTTTCGTATTGAGAAATAATAATAATGCGCTGCCGGTCAATCTCCTCTTCTGAAAAAAAGAGGCGCATAAAATGCTGGGAGAGAAAATGAAGAATATAATCATCTTCAACTTTGTGCCTTATGTTTCCGGTTTCCAGAAAATGGCTGTTTGCTTCAAGTACATCTTTTTTTAGTTCATATAAATCTTGTGAAGATACTTTTTCCTCTGTTTTTTTGGACATGCATTCCGAAGCAGTCCGGTAAAAATCCTTGCCTGAAATCCGGACTCCTCCGAAATTGATTGTTTTATCAAAGACTATTGCCTTGTGTGTGTTCATCAAGCTCAAATCATTCTCATACTGAAGATCCTCATAACTTTCGCTGTTGGCTGCATCATATACCCGGCAATTGAATGAGCGAACCGGAAAAATCAGGCATTCCCCATCCTTAAGCATCGGGCATTTTACATCCTGTGAATAAAAGCCAATAGCGTGATGCCTCAATAAATTGTTTATAATCTCTTGATGATATTCTTTCTGATTCTCTCTTAAATAATGTATAACATTTAAGAATTCAGCCAGGTAAAAAGGAGCACTATAATCACAACACTCTGTATATGTTTTCCGGTCTATCTCCGGAAAATTGCTGTAAACCTTCTCAAGCATCGCATCAACATTTCGGCTGACATAGTAGCCGTTTAAGCCTACTAAATCATAGACGGGAACATAAGCATCTTCTGCAGGTTTATCAGAAAATTTAGGAAATTCAAATAAAGATTTTCTCTTCTCGGTATCTTCACCTTCTTCTGAATTACTATCTCCAAATAAGTTCTGGAAATCTTTTTCATCCATGCTTGTATCACTCCATAATTTGACCAATATTTAAAATTGGTTTTATATTATATAACACATTTTATATAATAAAAGTAATTATTAAACTTAGGATGTTATGACCAAGTCTATTTTACCTAAAGAACAAGTAGAAATACCTGAGTTGCAACCCTGGCAGCTCAAAAGCATCTTTTTTCTGGTCATGGATTATCAGGGTTGTGGCTGGTATCGCAGCCATGTGCCGGGTGTCTCCCTGAAAAAACGGGGCCACGATGTAGTGCTTGACCATTTCATCCATTCAAATGATATTCAAATCTATGACATCATCAATTTTCACAAATCTAACGATAAAGCTGGCTTTGACTTAATCAGCTATGCCAATTCTATTGGAAAGTTCACCGTTTATGATCTTGATGATAATATCTGGTTTCTTGACCGTAATAATCCCGGATTTCAGCACTGGAACCAGAAACACATCCAGAAAGGAGCCGAGATGTGCATAAAGGCCTGCCAGGCTGTGACAACCACAACCAAAGACCTGGCCAATTATATCCGCAAGTTCAATAAGAATGTTCACATTATTCCGAATATGCTGCCTCAAGAGCATTGGAAGGGCATCAAGCATGTCTGGCGGGATGATGGCAAAGTCATTATTGGCTGGGCCGGCAGTGTCTCCCACTGGTCAGATTTAAAGATACTGACCGGAACAATTGAGCAGATAGTCGATGAGTATGAAAATACCGAATTCCATATTGCCGGTATGCCTCAGTTTCCCTTTAAACCCCATCCCCGAATAAAGCAATTGCCGGTAATAAATGTTGAGGACTACGGTAGGTTGCTGGCTTCTTTTGATATCGCCTTAGCCCCCTTGACAGACAGTATCTTTAACAAAGGTAAATCTGACCTAAAGTTCCTGGAATATTCAATGGCCGGAGTGCCAATCATCTCCAGCAAAGTCGGGCCGTATATCGATTCTATTGAACACGGGGTGACAGGATTGCTAGCCAGAAATCCGAAAGACTGGATAAAGAACATACGAAGAATGATTGAAAACGAAGACTTGAGAAAGGAAATAGCCCAAAACGCTTATGAATACGCCCA
>JABAOC010027288.1_pt1 | contig 11725 bp, 15 predicted proteins | sample 7062161 | NCBI WGS metagenome assembly JABAOC01 (sample SAMN14538625, study PRJNA623070) | marine sediment metagenome | biome: marine biome [ENVO:00000428]; feature: marine pelagic biome [ENVO:01000023]; material: deep marine sediment [ENVO:00002113] | place: India: Gulf of Khambhat ... | reverse complement strand
GCCGTGGAGAACCTGTTGCACGCCTCCGGTGACCCCAAGGAGGCGGAGGCGGAGCTACGGCTCTGGCTTCCCTAGCGCTCCACCTTCCCCTGTATATAGTCCTCGACCCACTGGCGGGCCTCATCGTCAGGCACCTGCTTGGGCGGGTGCTTAAAGCTGTAGCTGCTTATGCCGAGGAGGGGCCCCGATATGCCGCGGTCTAGGGCGATCTTGGTGGCCCTCACGGCGTCTATGGCGACGCCGGCGCTGTTGGGGCTGTCCTCGACCGACAGGCGCAGCTCCAGGTTCATCGGCACGCCGCCGAACAGCTGGCCTTCCATGCGCAGGAAGCAGACCTTGTTGTCGTTCTGCCAGGCCACGTAGTCGCNNCGGCGCTGTTGGGGCTGTCGTTCACCACGAGCTTGGTGTCGAAGGTTATGGGCAGGTTGCCGAAGCTGTGGCTGTTTATCCTTATGTAGCATATCTTGTGGTCGCCGAGGAAGGGCACGTAGTCGCTGGGCCCTATCCGGGTGGGCACCTCGTAGGGGATCATGCTCTGGACGGCCATGGTCTTGCTGATGCGCTTGCTCTTGAGCCTGTTCTCCACGGTCATGTTCTCGAAGTCCGTGTTGCCGCCGATGTTGAGCTGGTACGTGCTGTCCAGGATCGTTCCCCTGTCGTGGAAGAGCTTGGCGACGACCCTGTGGAGGATCGTGGCCCCGACCTGGCTCTTGATGTCGTCGCCGGCGACGGGCAGCCCGGCGTCGGTGAACCTCTGCGCCCACTCGGGTGAGCTGGCTATGAACTCCGGGATGCAGTTCACGAACGCGCAGCCTGCGTCCAGCGCCGCCCTGGCGTACATGCGTGTGGCGTCCGCGCTGCCCACGGGCAGGTAGTTGACCAGCATGTCCGCCTCGGAGTCCCTGAGCACCTGGGCCACGTCCACCGGCTTCTTTGCCTTGTCGACGTGGAAGCTTCCCTGCATGTGGGGGGCGACGCCGTCCATTACTGGGGCTGGCTGGACGGTGACGCCTGTCATTGGTACGTCTGCGAACCTGGCGCAGTTGTTTGGGGGCGCCCACATCGCCTCGCTTATGTCCTTGCCGATCTTGTGCTTGTTGACGTCGAAGGCGGCCACGAACTCTATGTCGCCTATGTGGTAGTCGCCGAAGTAGACGTGCATGACGCCCGGTATGGTCTCGTCCCTCTCCGCGTCCTTGTAGTACTCGACTCCCTGGATCAGGGCGGACGCGCAGTTCCCCAGCCCGGCTATGGCTATTCTTATGCCCAATGCCTTCCCTCTGAATCGAAGACTAACCCTTCGGATGGCTTTTAAAATCTTTCCGCCTAGAGCCAGCTGGCCACGCGTCTGCTGATGGCCTCGTGGAGCGCCTTATAGGCTTTGACTGTCTCTGTGGGGGTGAGCCGGCTCCTCAGCTCGCCGGAGAGGAACGGCAGGATTTCGTGCGCCCTATCGATGGCCCCGATCCTCGTCCAGGTTACCTCTACCTGGGCGGGGTAGCTTCGGCCAGAGTCGAGGAACGCGTAGGGGTCGAGGTGTATCCGGGGCTTGGAGGCGGCCTGGAAGGGGCCGTGGAGGCGCCCCGTGTCCAGGTTGTAGAGGAAGAGCGGGGTGCCGGGCTTTATCTTCCTGACCTGGTTCCAGAATCTCTGGCTGTTGCCGAAGAGCTTCTTGCGTAGGCACTCGTCCTTGGTGGCGTTGTTGCAGTAGAACATGTAGCTCAAGCGGCTCCCCGTTTGTTTCAGTCGTGTGTGAAAGAAAAGTGTTTCTTTCGTGGGCGGGGTTGTTGTGTGGGTGAGACGTTGCGTTTTCCTTGTAACTGGTTACCTATTATAAGCGTTTTTCCGGGGCGGCTGTTCAGCGTGATGTATTATTTTTAATATATTTTTGGCTGATGAACCTGTTTTTTTAACTGAAGGGGTGGGCTGTGAGGAGGTGGGCGCCGGGGCGGGGTATAATAGCGGCGGCTCCCATCCCTCCTTGAGATGCGTTGAAGGTTCTAGTGGTTTACCCGAGTCTGGCCGAGCGGATCAGAGCCCGTCTACCAGGGGACGTCGAGGTGGTGGCGCCCGAGACGGGCACCGACGACGAGCTTGCGGGGTTGGCTGGGGACGTGGAGGTGATAGTTGCGACGCGGCTGAGCCCCGTGGTGGCCCGGGCGGCGCCCAGGCTGAGGCTGCTTCAGAAGACGGGGGCGGGCGTGGACGACATGCCGTTCGACGCGCTTAGGGAGGAGACGTGGGTGGCGAACACCTCGGGCTCCAACCCGCTGCCCCTGGCGGAGGGGGCGGTGGCGCTGGTGTTGGCGCTGGCGAAGAAGGTGGTCCAGAGGCACGGCGGCTTCATGGAGGGCAGGAGCGCCGGCCGCGGCGTCCTGCTGAGGGGCAAGAAGGCGGGTATTGTGGGCTACGGCAGCATCGGCCGGGAGGTTGGAAGGCTGCTGGGATGCATGGGCATGGGGGTGCTGGCGGTGAAGCGCAGCAGGGACCCGGGGCTCGCCGAGTCCATGGACCTGGAGTATCTGGGCGCCCCGGACGACCTCGTCCACGTGATGTCGGAGTCGGACTTCGTCGTCGTGACGGCGCCGCTCACCCCGGAGACCAGGGGCATGATCGGTGAAGAGGAGCTTCGCTCCATGAAGCCCACTGCCTATCTGGTGAACGTGGCCCGGGCGGCCATCGTAGAGGAGGAGCCTCTCTACCGGGCGCTGAAGGAGGTGTGGATAGCGGGCGCCGCCCTGGATGTCTGGTGGACGCCCCACTTCTGGGACCCGCTGTGGAACAAGGAGGGCAGGCCGCCCTCGGAGTACCCTTTCTGGGAGCTCCCCAACGTCGTATGCACGCCCCACAGCATCGTCTCCACGGGCAGCCGCTCCGACGCAGGGCTGAAGATAATGGTGGAGAACATCCTCCGGGTCAAGCGGGGGGAGCCGCCGATAAACCAGGTGGACAAGCGGCTGAGGTACTAGGGGCGGCTCTACGTGGTGCGCTTGTAGTAGCCGGGCCTCGGCGAGTAGATGGTGCCGTCCTTCATGAGGACGCCTATGAGGCGGGCGGCCTCGGCTCTTCCGATGCCGTGGTCGCTCTGCAGCGCGTCGTAGAGGTCGTCGTCGCGGACGCTTCCGCTCACCCTCTCCATCTCGTTTATCACCTGCAGCAGCTTCTGCAGCTGGTTCTGGAGGCTACGCGGCTTGCCCGAGTACAGTATGTCGATGTCTATCTGGCCGGTCTGGACGTCGACGCCCACCTGCTCCAGGCTCTTCTGCATGAGGTTTATGACGGCCTCGGCGTCCTCGACGGTGATCTCGGTGCGGAGGTGGGCCTTGGCGCGGGCCTCGGCGAGCCTGACGAGGCTCTCTAGCTGCCTGGCGGTTATGGCTATGGCGGCCGCCTCGCCGCCCTCGACGCTGGCGTTCCTCATCTTGACGTAGAAGTCGCTGAACCGCTCTATGACCTCGTCGGTGATGACGGGCTTTAGCTTCTTGGCGTAGCTTATGTACTTCTTGAGGAACTCCATGTCCAGCGGCGGCTCCTCCGACGTGAGCACCCTGTGGAGGTCGAGTATGTGCTCGGCTACGTCGGCGTCCAGCTGGCTGTCGGGCTGGTCCTTGAGTATCCATATGAGGTCGAACCTGCTGAGGATGGTGACGGGCAGCGTTATGTTCTGGGCGATGGTCTGGTAGGGGTTGTAGCGGCCCAGCGACGGGTTGGCCGCCGCCAGTATGCTGGTCCGGGAGTTGAGGGTGGCCACGATGCCTCCCTTGGCTATGGGGACCACCTGCTGCTCCATGGCGGGGTGTATGGCGCCCCTGTCCTCGTCCCTCATCTTGTCGATCTCGTCTATGCAGCAGACGCCCTTGTCGGCGAGCACCAGGGCGCCCGCCTCCAGCACGAAGCTGCCCGTGCCGCCCTCCTTGACGACGGCGGCGGTGAGGCCGGCGGCGGTGCTTCCCCTGCCGGTGGTCATGAGGCCCCTGGGCGCGGCCTTGGCGGCGAAGTTGAGCATCTGGCTCTTACCGGTGCCGGGGTCGCCCACGAGGAGTACGTTGATGTCGCCCCTGATCCTCATGTCGGGCCGCTCCTTGAGGACGCCGCCGAACAGCAGGTACAGTATGGACTCCTTGATGTGGTCATAACCGTAGATGCTGGGAGCCATGCTGGCCATTATCTTCTGAAACACCCAGGGGTCGCGGGACAGCTCCAAGATGGCCTCCTCGTCCTCTGGGCTGATCTCCATGAGCTCCATTTCCCTGCCGCTGATCTCCAGGTAGCTGGAGTCCACCTGTATGTCGAATGTGCGCAGCTCGCCGCCCCTGCCGTACCGTGGCAGCAGCTTGATGAACCCGGTGAGGGTGATCCTGTCCCCCGGGCGGGCCATGTCCACCAGATCGTCTTTGAGCTCCACGTGGATGCTCCGCGGCAATTGCCCCGGGGGGAGGTCCTCAGGCCGCTCCTGTATGGCGACGTTCTGGCTGTCGATGAACAGGGACTCCTTGGGGACCAGCTTGAAGCCCTTCCTGTTGTCGCAGGCGATGCACTTCTGGGGCTTCTGTATGTTCTGGCCGCTCTGCTCTATGTGGTTCTGCTCGCCGCAGACGGGGCACCTGAACGTGGCCCTGACGACGAGGGGGGTGACGCTGCTGGCGCGGACGATGATGCCGTGGACCATTATGAGGTGACTTATGTGGTCGGCTCCTATGCGGCGCAGCGGCGTCTTGGCGGGCAGGTTCCTGTACCTGACGTTGACCCTGTCCAGGCTCTCTGCGTATAGGGGGTCCCGGGTGCGGAGCTTGCTCCTGACCACGGACTCGAAGATGGGGGTGAGGGTCTCGGGGTCGTCGAGTATGATGCGGGCCAGCTCCATGTCGAAGGCGTAGACGTCGGTGAAGTCGATTACCAGGCTCTTCGAGCCTTTGACGGGTATCTCGCCGATGGCCTGGTCGTACTTGTACCGTTCCTGGTCGTCCATGAAGTCCTCTATGAACCGCGTGAAGGCCTCCTCGAAGGTGTCCTGCCGAGCCAACTAGCCCTCCCCCAGCGCCCTCATCCTGTCACGCCAAGCCGTGACTACTCGGTGAACGTTTCCGTATAAATCGGCCTCATCTTTAGAGAGCGCAGAGGTGGATGAAACTGCCTCCGAGGAAGCCAGCCTCGTTATGCGCCCGATCCTCGACTCCAGTATATCCCTGTACCACGCCTTCATCCTCTGGAGCAGCGCCGCCTTCTCGGGGTCGCCCCTCGCCTGGGTGAAGCTCTGGTACGCTCGCTCGTAGAAGTCGTCGGGCAGCCTGCTGGGCGGCCCCGCGGGGTTGATGCGCTCCTTGAAGTGGACCTGGGTCCACTCGGTCTGGGAAAGCGCCGGCTCGGAGTACTCCGCGACGCCGGCCTCCACCAGCTTCTCTGCGACCCAGAAACGGGCCATGAACTCGTGGCCCTCCTGCACCTCAGATAACTCTATCCCAGGCGTCTGTATCCGCGGAATCTTCTTAGCCGCTCTTAGCTTTACCTCTGCGTTCTCGTACTTCATATGGGCTACCCGAAAACGTTGATGGAGAATAGCCATGACAAACTTATAGAACTATTCTGGCAGCCGGTGAGAGAGTCGAGATGGTTTAAAACGCGCGGCCACAAACTATGAGAGATGCAGTCCACCTTGAGCGACCACCCGGGAGTAGAGGCCATGGCGGAGAAGGTCAGGGCGCTCACAGAGAACCCGCGGGTGAGGAAGATGGTGGAGGAACGCATGGACGAGTTCAGGCAGGTCCACTTGATGGACAGCCAGAAATGGTACGAAGAGCTAGTCTACTGCCTGCTCACGGCCTACAGCAGCGCGTTGATGGGCCAGCGCTGCGTGGACGCCCTCCTCGGCGGCACCCTCATGGAGGGAAGCCTGGAGGACGTCAGGGGCTGCCTAGTCGAGGAGGGGCACAGGTTCGCCAACAGGCGCGCAGAGTACATCTACAACACCCGTGACCTAGCTCCAAGGATCAAGGAAACCATCCAGGGCTTCCAAGACCCGGGGGAGGCCCGGATGTGGCTCGTGGAGAACGTCAAGGGCCTCGGCTGGAAGGAGGCGAGCCACTACCTCCGCAACGTGGGCTACTTTGGCCTCGCCATCATAGACAGGCACATACTCAGCAACATGGTGGAGCACGGCCTCATAACAGAGGAAGAGTCCCGGAAGAGCCTCACCAAGAAGAGGTACCTCGCATACGAGGCCATCCTCGCCAAAGTGGCGCGTCGGCTCGGCATGGAGCCCGGGGAGCTGGACCTCTACCTCTGGTACCGGAAGACTGGCAAGGTGCTCAAGTAGATTCATATCCCCATGGCCCAACGTTTCATCGGGTGCCATGTTTGAAGGTCAAGGTAGACGGTGAAACTAAGGATTACTACACTCTATGGCGAGAGGGAAACGTAGTCAAGATGATCGACCAGAGGAAGCTCCCCCACGTCTTCGAGATAGCAGGCTTCAACGACCATCGGGCGACAGCCGCAGCCATAAAGGACATGGTGTGCAGGGGCGCAGGGGCAGTGGGCTGCGCCGCCGGCTACGCCATGGCCCAGGCCGCGCTTGAGGCCAGTGACGAGCCCCTCGACGGGTTCAACGCCTACATGGAGGAGGCAGCTGAGACTGTGCGCAAGACGAGGCCCACCGCCGTGAACCTCTTCCACGCCGTCGAGCGCTGCCTGGAAGCCGGCGGCGAGGGGTCGGTGGACGAGCGAGTCGAGAACGTGCTCAGCGAGGCGGACAGGATAGCGATGGACGACCTGGAGGCGTCAATACGGATGGGCGAGGTAGGTGCCGAGCTGCTGAGTGACGGCTGCCGGGTTCTTACCCACTGCAACGCCGGGGCGCTGGCGTTCATAGACCACGGCACCGCCCTCAGCCCCATCAGGGTGGCCCACCGCCGGGGCAGGAACGTGTTCGTATGGGTGGACGAGACCCGGCCCCGGTGCCAAGGCTCCCGGCTCACGGCGTGGGAGATGATGCAGGAAGGCATACCCTACGCGATAATCGTGGACAACGCGGCGGGCCACTATATGAGGCGCGGCGACGTGGACGCCGTCATCGTGGGCGCCGACAGGGTGGCCGCCAACGGCGACGTCGCCAACAAGATAGGCACCTACGAGAAGGCCGTGGTTGCCAAGGCCAACGGGATACCCTTCTACGTCGCGGCGCCCGAGATGACGTTCGACCTCCACACGTCGACCGGCGACGAAATAGAGATCGAGGAGCGATCAACGGAGGAAGTCACCACCATGTGGGGGCTAGGCGAAGACGGTGAGCCTACTAGCGTGCTGATCCCGGCTGAGGGCTCGTCCGCAAGGAACCCGGCGTTCGACGTGACCCCCGCCGAGTACGTGACCGGGTTCATAACCGAGAAAGGGCTCATCGAACCGCCTTACAGGGAAAAAATAGCAGAGACTTTCAGGAAATAATGGCCTCAGCCTCTTCCTCCCGGGCTGCCGGCTTGTGCGTCAGCATCCCGAGCAGAACAGGCCTCGAGGCTAGGTTTCCTATTATGGGGAGCCTGTCCACGTCCTTCTCATCCATGACCCTCAGCGCCTCCTCGTTGGGCACGCCGCTCTCCACCCAGAACAGGGGCTCGGACATTATGTCCCGGACCAGAACCAGGTGGGGGTCGTCCCGCTCCGTGTCAATCTTCCGCACGATGTCCCCGTCCGTGAGCATGCCCACGGGCTCGCCGTCCTGGGTCACCACGAGGCACTCGACCCCGAAGTACTTCATGAGGCTGTCGGCGTACTTCACCGGATAGTCGGCCCTGATGGTTATGGCGTCCTGGAGAACAAGTTCTTCTACTCGACGCGGCATCTCTACTCGGCTCTGGTACCACTTAGCCGGCTTTGACATCTCTACTCGGCTCCGGTACCACTTAGCCGGGTTTGAAGGATATCCTTTGTGGAGCAAAGAAACTTACCCGGGTAACCTTCTACCGATATAGATTCGGGCTCTGTTTATGGGTGGGCCGCCCCTGCTGANNAGCTCAATGGCAGAGCATCCGGCTGTAGTCGTCGCCCCGCGGGGCGGTGGCAGTCAGGCCATGAGCGGACACCGGAGGGTTGCAGGTTCAACTCCTGCGGGCGGGACCACTCCACTAGTCCACGAGCTTCTCGTTTGCCAGCTTCTCAACGGCAACCACGACGGCCTGGGTCCCCTTGTCCCTCATTCCCTCGGCGGCGCAGTGGAAGAACAGCTGGTGGACCAGGCTAGTCGCGGGCAGCGGCATACTGGTGGCCTTCGCCGTCTCCGCTATTATCCCCAGGTCCTTGAGGTAGTCCTTTATCTTGAACCCGGGCTCGTGGTCTCCCTTGAGGAGCCTTGCGCCGTTGTTGGTGAGCTGCCAGCTGCCGGCGGCGCCGCCGGAAACTGCCGCGTGCACCGCCTCGACGTCGACGCCCGCCTTCTTCGCGAACACCAGCGCCTCCGCGACGCCCAGCATGGTGGTGCCCACCAGTATCTGGTTCACAGCCTTGCAGACCTGGCCGTCCCCGACGCCGCCGATATAGGTAATTGTCTTACCCATGGCCTCCAGGATGGGCCTGCACTCGTCGAATACCTCCCGCTTGCCTCCCACCATTATGCTCAGGGTGCCGTTGGTGGCGCCTATGACGCCGCCGCTCACCGGGGCGTCAAGCATCTCCACGCCTTTCTCGGCGAGCCTCTCCGCCATCTCACGGGTCGCTATGGGGCTGATGGTGCTCATGTCGATGAAAACGTCGCCCTCCTTGGTGCCGCGGACGGCGCCCTCGGGGCCCAGCAGCACCTCCTCGACGTCGGGGCTGTCTGTGACTATGCTGACGACGACGTCCGAGTTCTCGGCCACCTCCCGGGGGCTCCCCGCCGATTTGGCCCCGGCCTCGACCAGGGGCTTCATCTTGCTCGCGGTCCTGTTCCAGACAGTAACCGGGTACCCCGCCTTCACCAGGTTCTTGGACATGCCCGTGCCCATTAGGCCCAGGCCAATGAATCCTATGCGCTTCATACATCAAGGATCGGCGCGTGGGCTCTAAACAGTTTCGTTTAGCCTAGAACGGTCTTCTTCATCTCGTAGATGAGGTAGTTGCCGAGGAGCCCGACCGCGGCGAAGGCTATGCCGATGAGCAGCCTCCTGTTGGCCTTGTCCCTGTCGTACGCGATCTGGGTGCTCCTGTAGCTGAGCCAGAGCCCCAGGAACATGGCTGTGTTGGTGAGGAACACGAATATGCTCTCGTATACCGTCTGGTCGGACAGGTAGGGGTGGAGCGTCAGCACCCTGTCGTAGTAGGGTATGTAGGGGAGCGGGTTCTCCAGTATGTTGTAGAACCCGCCGCTTATCACGAAGAGGCAGAAGACCACGGATGCCCACGCGAGGGCGCTCGGCGGCACCGTGACCCTCTTGATCCCTCTGCCTCTGCTCCTCCTCTTGGCGGACCTCTTCCTCGAAGACATGTCTCCCTTCAGCGGGATAGAGTGGAGGCACATAATTTAACCTTTTTCTGCATCACTGAAAGATGAAGTTTATAAACTAAGCCTCGCTCTAGAATCTCCGTGTAGGGGTTCTACTGTGCCACAGAAGGTTATCTGTAAGAAGTGCGGCGAGATACTTTACGAGGGAGACCTGCTGAAGTCGCCTCAGGACGTCATCAAGAAGTTCGAGGGAAAGTGCCCCAAATGCGGGAAGGACCTGGGGTTCGAGGGCGAGGCGGTACAGGTGAAGCCCTGCAAGAGCTAGGCGCCGAGAAGAATATAGTTTTAACTTGGTTCCACGTGGTATGAACCGGTAATCCAGTTGGAGCTAAAGAAGACGCATATTTATAGCTACCACGCCGAACACGGCAACATCGTGGACTTCGGCGGGTACGCTATGCCCGTCTGGTACACGGGCATCCAGGCCGAGCACAAGGCGGTTAGGGACGGCTGCGGGATATTCGACACCAGCCATATGGGCAGGACGTGGGCCGAGGGCCCCGACACCTTGAGGTACCTGAACTACGTGGTGACAAACGACGTCACCAGGCTCGAGCCGTACGGCGGGCTGTACACGGTGATGTGTAAGCCGGACGGCGGCATAGTGGACGACCTGATAACGTACATGTTCACGGATGAGCGGTTCCTGGTGGTCTACAACGCCAGCAACCGGGAGAAGGACTTCAAGTGGCTGAAGAAGAACAGCAAGGACTTCGACGTGAGGCTCACCGACGTCAGCGACCGGGTGGCCATGATAGCGGTCCAGGGCCCCGGCGCCGAGGAGGTCCTCCAGAAGATAACGGAGGAGGACGTGAGCAAGATCGACAGGTTCAACATCGGCGAGGTGACCGTCAGCGGCCACCCGGCGCTGGCGGCGAGGACGGGCTACACGGGGGAGGACGGGTTCGAGGTGTTCGTGCTGGACTGCCCGCTGGACGAGCCCGAGAAGGCGCTCAAGATCTGGGGCGACCTGCTGGACGCCGGCGCGGTGCCCTGCGGCCTCNNAGGCCGGGGCGAAGCCCTGCGGCCTCGGCGCCAGGGACAGCCTCCGCCTGGAGGCGGGGCTCTGGCTCTACGGGAACGACATCGACGAGACGACGAACCCCATCGAGGCCGGGCTCAGGTGGACGGTGAAGCTCAAGAAGCCGGGCTACTTCATCGGGCGGCGCGCCATCCAGCATATACGTGAGGAGGGCGTCGAGAGAAGGCTGGCGGGGCTCATGATGGTGGACAGGGGCATACCCAGGCACGGCTACGAGGTGCTCAACGTGGACGAGGAGCCCATCGGCGAGGTGACCAGCGGCGGCCTCAGCCCCACGCTGGGGGTGGGCATCGCGTTGGCTTACCTTCCCAACGAGTACAGGGAGCGGGGCACCGAGGTCTACATAAGCATACGCGGCAGGCCGGCGAAGGGAAAAGTAGTTAAGCATCGACCCTTCTATGATGAAGCCGTGTACGGTTGGAAGAGGGATAAATAGTGAGCGACGAGTACAAGGTTGAGGCGGGACTCTACTACACCAATGAGCACGAGTGGGCCAAGAAGCTGGGCGACGGCAAGGTCGCGGTCGGCGTCGACGACTACGCCCAGAGCCAGCTACACGAGATAGTTTACGTGGAGCTCCCCGAGGTGGACGACGAGGTGGCGCAGGGCGGGGCCCTGGGCGCCGTGGAGAGCGTCAAGGCCGTGAGCGACGTCTACGCCCCGGTGGGCGGCAAGGTGGTGGAGGTCAACGAGGAGCTGCTGGACAGCCCAGAGATGATAAACGACGACCCCTACGGGGAGGGCTGGATAGCCAAGATCGAGCCCAGCGGCTTGGACGCGGACTTGGCTAAGCTGATGGACGCCGAGAAGTACAAGGCCTACTTGGCTACGCTGTAGTTCTTCCTTACTCCTTTGCGGGGGTTCCCAAGTGGCCAAAGGGGTCAGGTTCAGGTCCTGATGGACTAGTCCTTCGTGGGTTCGAATCCCACCCCCCGCACCAATGCTTGTGTCGTGTTACTTTGTATTACGGAAAAAATTTTCGCATCCACCTGTGGCGGGAGTCGAACCCAACATCTGGGCTAGAAACGCAGAGGGTTCAATCTTAGGCCAGATGAAGCGGTGACAAAATCTTCGACCCTGTTTAAAAATAAGGTTTTCTTGTATAAAATATGGATTACTCTGTTTCGTTATGATTCTATCGCTCTCTTTCAAACAGCAAATAGTGTTTTATCCAGATGTCACGGCCACTCGCCTGATAGGTGTGAAGTTGCCAT
>JABAOC010015616.1_pt2 | contig 11736 bp, 13 predicted proteins | sample 7062161 | NCBI WGS metagenome assembly JABAOC01 (sample SAMN14538625, study PRJNA623070) | marine sediment metagenome | biome: marine biome [ENVO:00000428]; feature: marine pelagic biome [ENVO:01000023]; material: deep marine sediment [ENVO:00002113] | place: India: Gulf of Khambhat ... | reverse complement strand
CCGTCGTTCCCGATGAACAGGATGGTGTTGTAGAGGGTCTCGCTCCCTCTTCGATCGCTCATCTCGGTGCATCCGAGGGTCACGATGATGTCGGACTCCCTTGCCGCGTCGCAGAGGACGTCGGTGTCCTCGCTGGGTATCTTGAGCGAGTTCTTCTGGTACTCGACCATGAGGTCCGACCACCTAGATATGGGCTGGACCCCCCTCCAGTACGGGTACCCCGGCACGAAAGTCTCTGAGAAGACCACGAGCTTCGCCTCCACTCTGCCGGCCTCTTCGATCGTCCTGCACGCCTTGTCGATGGTCGCCTCCTTGTCCATGAAGACGGGAGCGATCTGAGCGGCTGCTACCTTCACCTTGTCCAACATAGAGGTCACAAGAGGACTGCTCGGATGAAGTATAATAAATTGAAGGGAGCCATCGGGGAATGAACCTGATGTGCAGTATGCAATCTTTTTTAATCAAAAACAAGAAAAGGCGCCCAACCTTTTCTATCAATTAATGGTACAATCTGGTAAGGTCGTGGGCTTTTGCGGCATAGTTTGCTCCGACTGCCTAGTTTTAAAATCAACCAAGGACGACAACGATGCATTGCGTGCCCGTGTCCTTCGAGAGCAGAGCTGGAAGTGGGCCGATCTGTTCATTGAAAAATTTGGCAGGGAGCCCCATCTGAAGGACATAGACTGCAATGGATGCGTGAGCGAAGGCCGCCTCTTCTGGTATTGTCTCGATTGTGATTGGAGGGCGTGCGCAATGGACAAGGGCCTTGACAACTGCGCCCACTGTGTGGAGTATCCCTGCGAATCGCTGTCGCGCCTCTTCGATAAGCATCCAAGGGCGAGAGAGACGTTGGATGGTATAAGGGAAAATTTGGATCGGTGAGGGGGAGCTGGGTGAAAGTCAGTCTCAAAGACGGCAGGGAGGTTGTCGTGAGGCGCTTCACCTAGGGCGACAAGGACGGTGTGGCGGAGATGATGGCCTCGCTGTCCGATGAGGCCGTCAGGTGGGGTATGCCCCCGTACACCAGGGAGAGGCTGGAGAGGGGCTGGTGGCGCGCGCGCGGCAACAGCGACTACGTCATCTACCTGCACCAGGACTACCACAACGTCGGCCTCGGCACCGCCATGACCAGGAGCATCGTCGAGCTCGCCAGGGAGGAGTGGCTCCACAGGAGCGGCCTCAGCGTCGTGGCGGACAACGAGATCGCCATCCGGGTCTACGAGAAGGTCGGATTCGTGGTCGAGGGGAGGCTGATGGACGCCTACTTCGGCGACGACGGGCGGTACCACGACGAGGTCCACAAGGGGCTGATACTTGGCTGACCCTGTAGACGTGCCCTGGATGAACCTGTTCGAGATATGAAGCAGGAGTCCTACTTTAAGGTCAGAGATTTAATTTTCAGGTGGTTCGCTATCATCAGGCCGCTCCCTAGCTAGATTCTGACGATCTTCTGGATCGGTATGACATCGATCTCGGTCTTCTTGATCTCGCGTTTCGTTTCGAGCATCCTGTCGAGTATCTCCTCAAGTACAATCTATGTTAAGACGAGTGATCGAAAGGCAATTATTCACCCGATTTGGAGGACCACCATGGTGAGGGCATGAGCCAACAGATTGCTGTCTGCGGCCTTGACTGCGGGAGCTGCGAGATCCTCAGGGTGCAGGCGGACCCCGAGGCGGCCAGGAGCGTCGCCGACTGGTTCAGGAGGATGGGGTGGATCGGCGAGGGCGAGGGGGTCGAGGACGTCGTCAAGAAGGCCCCCTACTGCCTGGGCTGCAGGGGAGATCGGGCCACCCACTGGTCGCCCGACTGCTGGATCCTGAAGTGCTGCGTGGACGACAAGGGCCTCGATCACTGCAGCGAGTGTGGCAAATTCCCGTGCGAGGAGCTCTCGGAGTGGTCGAAGAAGAACGAGGGCTACTCCCGAGCCTTCGAACAATTGAAAAGGATGAGAAGCGAGTCCTGAGCCGGCATCTTCGAGCGTGAGCACATGAGCGATCAGTAGCTGAGGTGCATCTCGCAGTACGGGTCCCCCAGGCTCCTCCTCCTCGTGTAGTAGTGCCTTATCGAGCCGTCGATCCCCCTGACGAGCCCCCTCTCGAACGCCTCGATGGAGGCGCAGACCCGGGGGGTCCAGCCCCTCTTGTCCTTCCACATGCAGTGGGAAACACGGAGCACCAGCTCGTCGCCTGGCTCCTCTGCTATCGAACTCTCTATCCCGAATATCCTGTGGTAGGCCATGAGGGCCAGAGCGCAGCCGTGGAGCCCCCCCGCCACGTCGAGGCGCTCCTTGATCTCCTCGGCGTGCTCGGCTCCCCACTCCTCCATCATCTCCGAGAGCTTGATCTTTTCCTCATCGTCAAGCAAATAGTAGAAGCGCTTGTACATGCTCCCCACGGCGCTGACCGTCTGCTCCCATTTCATCTTCATTGGTACTCTGTCGTGCTTGATCGCGTACTCGTAGAATCTCTGTTTCAGTCCCATGGGCTGCCCCTGAAAACTGTTATCGGATTCTATACTATATCAGAGCTTCTCCGGGGCGTGTTCGAGCTCCTATTGGAAAAAAGATTGAAATTTCTATACGGGCGTCAAATGGCCTTCGCGAAGAACGTCCTGAGGCGCTCCTCGATCGGCTTCCCTATCCCGTAGACGTTGTGCTCCACATCGGGGAAGAGCTCCAGCTCCACCTCCGCCCCGGCCCTTCTGAGGGCCTCCGCCAGGGGGACTGCGCTCGTCGCAGCCGGGATGTTCGCGTCCCTGGAGCCGTGGTAGATGGCGACCCGGGGCAGCGGTGTCCCCGGCTTCAGTCTCTGGAGCCTCGGCATCGGGTCGTGGGGGAGGATCTTGGAGATGGCCTCGTCGTCGGGGGTGTCCTCGGAGAGGCCGTAGGCATTGATGCAGGGAGCCTTAAACTTCTGTTCCCGAATCACAGCAGAGAGGTTCGCCACGGCCTGCATCACCACGACTGCTTTGGTCTTCCCGGCGAGGGGGCCAAGGACCGAGTTCCAGATGAGGGCGCCACCGAGGCCTCCCCCCATCAGCCCCGTTCTGCCCGCGTCGATGTGGGGCGACTCCTCCAGGACCCGGAAGAGGGCCGCGTTCGCGGCGACGGAGTCGGGATTTCCCCAGTGGTCGCCGCAGGCGTGGGAGCTGGCGATCGCGCAGTCCCCTCCCGCCATTACCGCCCTCAGGTAGGCGGTCTTCGACTCTGTGTCGAGCCAGTCGGCCTCCCCCTCCCTCACGTAGCCCCTGGCGCCGTGGTGGTGGATGACGACGGGCGCGGGCTCGTCCCTTATGAATGACTCGGGGGTCCAGAGGTAACACCACTCGNNNATCACGTTACTGACTAGGTTGAGGGTGGTTAAAACGGTATAGGCCAGCGTTCAGCTGGGCGGCTTCTTCGTGAGGACGGCTACATAGGTGCCGTTCTCGGAGCCGTAGATCTTCGAGATCTCCCAGCCCGTGGGGTCGAGGACATCGGAGAGCTCATCCTCCCCAACCATGAGCAGCTCGAACCAGCCGTCGCACTCCCCCCGGAAGCAGATCCTAATTTTCACCAGGCCCGGTGGGCGTCCCCTCCTCCTGTTCTGCTCGTGGTAGACGAGGTGGACGGGGTTGTCAGTCTTAAGGGGGTCCCGGGTCGAGGCGATGACGATGCCGTCCTCCCTAGTGACCCGGTGGAGGCCGTCCAGCATCCTCCGGGTCTCCGGGATGCCCCCTGCGATCCCGAAGTTGTTCCCGAACATGACCACCGTGTCGAAGTAGCCCTCCGGGAAATCGAGGTCCCTCACGTCCATGAGCCGGCAGTCCCTCACGCCCCTGGCCCTGGAGACCTTTAGGGCCAGCGGTGATATGTCTATGGCGACGACCTCGTTCCCCCTGCCCTGGAGCCACATGGCTTCACGGCCTGCGCCGCAGCCGACATCGAGGACTCTGCCCCTGGCATCGAGCGCGGCCTCCCTCTCGTGCAGGGGCCATTCCTCGTACCCGACGAAGTACTCGCCTGCCCCATAGCTGGGTGTGTAGCCGTCGTCCCGCTCTATCAGGTACTCGGCCTCCTCCCCCTTTAGATGGGCCATCAGGGCCTTACCGAATGCGTCTGTCACTCATCTCACCCGCTTAATGACGTGTCATGTCCGACTTCTCTAATATCCTTGTTATTACCGAAGATGGCTTATGAGAAAAGTGTCGCCTACTATCGCAGCGACTGCATGAGCTCGAATAGTTCCGAGAGCCTCTCAGACTTCTTCCTCTTCATGACGAGGTCCATAACGTCCTTCGGCACGAATGTTATCGCCTCGAGGTCGCAGACCTTGACGCACTCTGGGTCGCCGTCGCAGAGATCGCACTTGTACGCCACGTCGTTGACCGGGTCGATGCTGACGCCCCCTATCGGGCAGACCATTGTGCAGACCCTGCACCCGACGCAGTTCTCCTCTTCGACAATCAGAGCGCCCGTACCGGCGTCCCTCGAGATGGCGTTCGTCGGGCAGGCCTCCATGCAGAGGGGGTCGCTGCATTGCTGGCAGACCATCGGCACGTAGTTGTGGAACTGACCAGCCTTCTCGTACCTTATCACTCTTATCCTGGACCTCGTGGGGTTGCACTCGCCGGCGTTCCTGAGGGAGCAGGCGGCCTCGCATGTCCGGCAGCCACTACACTTCTCAATGTCGACCTGAAGTACCTTCTCCACGCCTCACACCTCCCCACTCTTACTTTCGGGAGCCAGCTTCTCGTGCTTCTCCAGGGCATCCGCCACCTCCTTCAGTCCAAGGCCTTCGAGGGTGCTGCGGCGAGGGAACCCTGTCTCGACGTCCCACCCCCTCAGTTCGTAGTACTCGTCCTTCATCCTCTCGAACCTCTCTCTGTCCAGCCTCCTCCCCCTCTGGGGCCCGTCGGGGACGGGGGCCTCGAAGAAGAAGTCTGGTATCGAGTCCGTCTCCCTGCTCCGCCCGTCCCTAACGACGATGGCGCGCTCGAGATTGCAGATTCTCTCGCCGATCGTGAAGAGGCCGGCTTCGTCCATGGGGATGCCCATCGCCGCCGTGAACCTCTCCGCAGCGAAGGCGTACGATGTGTCGCCAAACTGGGAACCTGGCGCTCCGACACGCCCTGGGCGGACCATAGAGGTGCAGTAGCCCAGGGAGTCTGCGATAGCGGCGCCGTTCATCTCGTACACGAGGGCCCTAGGTTTCCCCTCGTAGGCCGTGGCCTTGATCGCCTCCTCGGTGCCGAACATCCTCTTCGCCCACGAGTAGGACTCTGCCATCTCCCCAGAATCAACCCCTCCGTATTGGTCCTTGGCTGGCTTCTCCCAGAGGACGACATGGTAGGTCGTCGCCCTCAGGCTGTTTCCCCTGGCTGAGATCGCCTCGCCGAGGGCGGTCCCGGGCTCGGCTCTGAACTCGAACGTCCTCATGGTCAGGCCCTGATTGTGGAGGAGGTAGTCCATGGCGGTGGGGCCAAGCTTCTTGGCGAAGGCGACTGGCCCGTCTGCGAGCGCCTCTCCGAAGCCCTCCCTGAAAGCAACCTTCCGGATCGTCTCGAAGAGGGCTTCAGGGCTCCCCCTCTCGAAGGGCACTCCGTCCAGGTCCTCGGAGGAGACCTTACCGTCGTGGTATAGGTGCATGAGCCACGAGACCGTCGTGGCGACCTCCTTGTTATCCATCCCGAGGTCGGTCATCATTCTGGTCGCCTCGAAGGCCGATTTCAGGTCCGTCATCCAGAGCTTCCAGGGCCAATAGGTCGGGTAGCACCTCCAGATGCAGGCCCCGACACCTGGGGCGCTGTAGAGCGGCTGGCAGGGGAACGGGCAGCCGAAACAGCCTATGTCCTTCTCGTAGTACTCGCCGATGTAGTTCTCCTCGTAGGCCCTTTTGACGTCCGGCCTCTCCCTCCAGTCGTGGCCTTCGTAGTTCCCGACGACGCCGGCGTCGGCGGCTAGGAAGCCCTGGAGGTACGCGTCCATCCCCTTGTCCCTCGTGATGGAGATGCCTGTTCTTCTCCTCGCCTCCCTTACGGTCTCCACGAGTCGGCGATTCAGCTCCAGCACTCTCTCAGGGTTGTGAACAGTCACTGGTTTGGTCCCCCTGACGGCGACCGATTTGAGCCTCTTCGCACCCATCGAGGAGCCAACGGGTGTCCCGCTCCTGTAGCCGTGCTCGACCGTTGCCTGGATGGCGAGGTTCTCCCCTGCAGGCCCGATACTCGAGACTTGGACATCCGGGTCGTCCAGCTCTTCCCTGATCAGTCGCTCCGTCTCAAAGGTTCCCCTCCCCCAGATCGAGGAGGCGTCCCTTATCTCCACGTCGTCGTTGTAGACGAAGACGTAAACGGGCTTATCGGCCTTCCCCTTGATGACTATGTTGTCGTACCCGGCGAACTTGAGCTCTGGGGACCAAGACCCCCCCATCCCAACGTTACCGTACGAGTGGCTCTCCGTCTTGGCCGCAGAGACTGTAGTTACCTCCATCCTCGAGGCGCCTATGAGGCCCGTCCCCGCAAGGGCACCCGCCCCGAAGATCAGGGGGGCATCCGGGTCGTATGGGTCCTGGTTCACCTTGCTGTGTTTAACGAAGAGCCACGCGTTTCCGCCCCTCGCGCCGAGGAACATCCTTGCCTCATGAATCCATGGAGCCGTTGAGATCTTCCCGGTAGACAGATCGATCTGGAGGGTCTTACCCGCCCAACCGTGTACCAATTTAAACCGCCACTCTATGCCTACGCCCTTTAGGCTCATTATACTTTCGGGGCACCGGCATTCGAGGGACGCCCAATGGAATGGGCCTGATGATTTTCCGTTGGACATTTAAAATACGGGGGCAATCTCTTGGGAAGGACGCCCACATGTCGACTGCGGCCGGCACGAGAGAGCTATTCAAAATATTGGGAGATTTAGTGGGTGCCTTCGGGTCTGAGAAGGTCCTGAGTGACCCCGAAGACCTCTACGTCTACTCCTTTCACGGGGAGTTCGCGATACGCCGTAGGGAGACTCCTCTCGCCGTTCTGAGATTGTGCACTGAGGACGAGATAAAGGAGCTCGATAGGATCCTGGAAGGATCTGAGATACGCTTTGCAAGAAACGACATTTATCTGGAAGGAGGACCTGGTGGATTCGATGTTCCTTTTTTACTGGTAGACGCCAGGGAGCCAATGACTAATTCTACCTTAAATGAGAGGCTGTCGGAGCTCGAAGAGGCCCAGAAAGGGGGTAAAGACAAGCTTAGGGGCGATCCTCCTTTCCCTAAGTGGTTGGTCTCATCCCTCACGCTGAGGGATGGTTACAGGATCGGCGAACGCCCGGGCTGCGACGACGGGTTCTGTGCTGTCCAGCCCTTCTTCGACGGTGTTGAGACGTTCTCCTCCAAGGGGAGGCTCCTCCTCACGAGGGGCCTGCTCAAGGGCGAATTGGAGGCGACGGAGAGGCTAGCAGACTCGATCTACACCTGCACCGCCTGCGGCCAGTGCTACGACCAGATGAGTTTGCTCGGCCTCGAGATGAACAAAGCCATCATCCGAACCAGGCACGAGATCGTGAAGGCGGGCTTGGGCCCAAAACAGTGCGGCGAACTGTCCGGCAACATCCTGGGCGAGGGGAACCCGATGGGGATGCCCGCGGAGGACAGGGCCCTATGGTACGAGGAGCTGGCTGATGGGTCCCCTTACGAAGGCAACGACGTACTCTACTGGACAGGATGCTCCAACAGCTACAGGCTCCCAGGTGTCGTCGAGGCCACGGCAAGAACTTTCGAGGAGGCGGGCCTGGACTTCGGGCTAATGGGGGAGGAGGAGGGTTGCTGCGGCCTCATCCTCTACCTCCTCGGCCTTTGGGACGAGGCAAGGGAGAACGCCATGAAGACATTAGGTGCGATAGCTGAGAGGGGCGTCGAAAGGCTAGTGACCGGCTGCGCTGGCTGCTACTTTGCCTTCACCCGTGTCTACCCGTTCTTGAATACGCGACCACGATTTCGTGTGTTCCACACCTCTCAGTTATTGGAGTCGATGATCCTCGACGGACGCATTCGGCTCAGGGGATTGAATGGAAGCTTCGTGTGGCACGATCCCTGCGACCTCGGTAGGCACAGCAACGTCTTCGAGCCCCCTCGGAACGTCCTCAGGGCCATCCCGAGTCTAGAGCTCAAGGAGCTGCCCCTCAATAGACAGCACGCCATCTGCTGTGGGGGTGGTGGAGGCCTCATGATATACGACATCGGCCTCTCTGAGAGGATCGCCCTCTCCAAGGTCGTCGAGGAGATCGCGCCCCTAGGCCTCGACGGCGTGGTGACCGGGTGCCCGGCGTGTATACTGAGCCTCAGATATGCTACCAAAGAGATCGGATCAAAGCTGCCGGTCTACGACCTAGCTGAGCTGGTCGTCAAGTGCCTATAGGCTCGGATTAGGCTTCTCAGGAAAGTCGGTTCTGGTTCACTTGGTTACCGAATCGGTCGGTTCCTCATTGGGTGGAGAAGAGTTTGTCTGTGTAGGCGCCGGCTTTTCCTTCTTGGCCTTCTCAACCACAACCTTAGCTCTCCTCCCCCCTCCCCTGAGGTAGAGGATCGTCGCGGCAGCTATCAGTAGGGAGCATGCTATGCCGATGACGATGTGGGGATAAGGTAGGCCGTAAGCTTGAATCGTGAACAGCTCCCGCATGAACGGCACAAGATAGTACACGACGGTGGACAGGGCCGAGGTTCCCAGGACCAGCGAGGCTAGGTAGAATATCTGACCCTTCGAGACCTCGTCCACGTCGTCGGACTCCGCTCCCCGGTTAAGCAGCTCGTCCCTGAGCCCTCTAAACCTGACGGTGTACCTCAGGAAAAGGTACGTCGCTTGGAGGAGCAATCCGACGCCGAAGACCCAGATGGCAGACACGGCCGGCGCCGGCTCGTATGGGAGGATGAGGTTGACCCAGTTAAACATGGAGAAGTCGACGACGGCTGGGAAGAACATGAGCATGTTTAGGGAGAAGAGCCTTCCGAAGCCGGCCTCGTCCCCCCTACGCCAGAACGTGAAGGAGAGTGCCATCGCCAGCCCGAGGAGGACGATGTCTATGAACGCCGGGTCGGCGCCGAAACTCACCATGATGGGCCCTATGAACCTGATCAGATTGGGCTTCAGCTTCGCGTAGACTGAGGTCTGGACCATGCTGACGGCCACCATGTAGGTCGACGCCAGGGCGACGCCGAGCTCCACGGATCTGATGTAGGTGACCACCTTCATGTCAAACCCTCTGCTTGATGAGCGCCTGAGCGAAGCTCTGTGTGCGGGGGTTCCAGTTCACCACCGTCGCCCCCATCCTCCTGAGGGCCATGTAGACGGGCCTGTTCCTGTAGTCGAGGAGCTTTGCCGCCATACCCTCCTCCTCGCTCTGCGCCGCAATGCTGTAGCCCAGTACATTGAAGATGATGATCGGTGGGTGCTTCCTGATGCGGGCCGTATATTTGTAGAGTTCCTTTATGCCGTCGAACAGCCCCTCCGTCTTCGAGGCGTCGACCATGGTGATGATTATGAATAGGGGGAGGCTCCCTATGATGTGCCCTCGGCAGCTGTGAATGGCCTCCTTGAGGGACTCGCCCCCGTACCTGATGTTGACGTTCAACATCTCCCTCATGATCCTGAAGCGTTGTTTCTTCCCAAGGTCGGGGAACAGGATCCTGCTCCTGAGAGAGGGTCTTGGCTCCAACCGCTCGGCCTTGGCCTCCAGCGGTTCAAGGGGTGTCTCGATCTGATCCACTAAGGAGAGGATGGCGTCTAGGTCCGGTGTGACCTCCGACTTCTGGTACGTGCCCTCCCATTCGTAGGCGTCGTAATCGTAGATGCTGAGCCCGACCTGGCACTCCCTGCTGATGTAGAACTCGGTGAAGCCGAGGGCGGCCTGTACCGCGTACTCCAGCGTGCTCTTCACCGTCGTCCCGAGGGCCATGTGTGAGGCTGTGTCCATGAAGATCCAGACCACCTTCTTCCCCTCCTTCTCGTACTCATTGACCTGCAACGCAGAGGGGGAGGAGGACATCTTCCTCGCCGTCACCTTCCAGTTTATGTTCTTGTACGAGTCACCCGGCCTGTAGTCCCTTATCTCCAAGAAGTCGGTGGTGGCGAAGCCGAACCTGATCCTGGCCTCCATGGGCATGGGGACCCGGGTTATAGCCTTCTTCTCCCTTATACGCTTCACGAAGAGGGGCTTCGGCTGGACGATGTAGGTCCTGGGGGCGGGGTGGAGACCGAGCCCGTTATCGGTGATCTGGAGCGGGTGCCTCGTCTCCCAGGATACCCCGTCGAGCTGGAAGTGGCCCCTCTTTGCGCAGGTGACCCTGTAGTTGATAGTCTCGCTCCTTACTCGGGGCCCCTTCCATAGGATCTTGAAGTTGGTCCCCTCGTCCAGCTTGAAGCTGCCAGGGAGGACGTCGCTGAAAGTAACCAGGCCGACGCCGCCCCTGACTGTGGCGGTGAGGGTGTCCGACACGTAGCCGTTAACCCAGATCTTCTGGTCCTCCCCGCCTCTGGTGACCTCCACATCCCTGGGCTGGCCGATGAGGATGCCCAAGGCGAGGAAGACTATGGGGAAGAGGCCGAGGACGATTAGGATTAGGTTGCCCAGGAACATGCCCATGACGAGGAATGTGACCCCGCTAACGACGAGCTCCATGATGTCCCGGGTCAGCAATGGTCTCTCACTCGCTCACCGCGAACTGCTTCGGGACCTCCACCTGGCCCAGGAGCTCGTCGAGTATTGCCGTCACGCTGAAGGCCCCCTCGATGGCGTACTCCATCTTCATAATCATCCTGTGGCCGAGAGCGTCGGCGACGAACATCTTCACGTCGTCCGGGGTGACGAAGTTGCGGCCCGATATGGCTGCGTGGGCCCTCGCTACCTTCAGCAGGGACAAGCCCCCCCTCGGGCTGGCGCCGACCTCGATCATGGGGTGCCTCCGTGTGAGGCGGACTATGTCGCTTATGTAGTCTAAGACCTGGTCGTCGACGTATATGTCCTTCTCGATGAACTGCTGCATGGCGATGAACGTCGGCTGGTCTGTGACAGGCTTGATCGCATCGGTGGGGTCGTCCCTCCTCCAACTGATCCTCCTCTTCAGGATGAGGCTCTCCTCCTCCTTGGACTGCACGTACCCCATGGAGAGCTTCAGGAGGAACCTGTCCACCTGGGCCTCGGGCAGGGGGTAGGTCCCCTCCAGCTCAATCGGGTTCTGGGTGGCGATGACGAAGAAGGGCGGGCTCAGCTTGTGGGTCTCCCCCTCGATCGTGACCTGCCTCTCCTCCATCGCCTCCAGGAGAGCAGACTGGGTCTTCGGCGGGGACCTGTTGATCTCGTCCGCAAGCAGGATGTTGGTGAATATCGGCCCCCTCTCAAGCACGAAGCGGGACTCCGCCAGCCTCCAGACTCTGGTGCCCAGGATGTCGGAGGCCAGCAGGTCCGGGGTGAACTGGATCCTCCTCCAGACGCAGCCAGTCACCCTGGCGAAGACCTTCGCTAGCATGGTCTTCCCGAGACCCGGGTAGTCCTCGAAGAGGATGTGGCCATTCGCCAGGCTCGCGGCGAGCAGCTTCCTGAGCATGAACCTGTTACCTACGAAGTATGCGCCTATTCCTTCCAGGATCTTCGTGCAGACATCCTTAACATCCCATACGTTCATCTTTTAACCACCTATTCTCATTCATTCCGACCTCGTGGGAGGAGCCAACTGGCTTTTCTTATCGCCCGACACTGTGGGTAGAGCCGTT
>JABAOC010011588.1_pt1 | contig 11741 bp, 13 predicted proteins | sample 7062161 | NCBI WGS metagenome assembly JABAOC01 (sample SAMN14538625, study PRJNA623070) | marine sediment metagenome | biome: marine biome [ENVO:00000428]; feature: marine pelagic biome [ENVO:01000023]; material: deep marine sediment [ENVO:00002113] | place: India: Gulf of Khambhat ... | reverse complement strand
GAGGAGCCGCATTTAGCGTTTATGTCATCGACAATCTTGTTTATGTGGCTGATGTGGAGGATGGTTTAGAGATCATTCAGGTCAAGGGTCTGAACAAGAGTACATATGCCACCACAACGGTACAGGTGCCCGAGACCGCGGATTCTCTGAGGGTTGAGCTTCTTCTACTCGTTATTCTTTTCTCACTTCTAACGCTAAGACGAGGGAAACAACAGAAGGCTCGTAAAGCAAGGTGAACTAATTATGAAGAAAATTCGCCCTCTAATAATTTGCAGTGTTGTGATTGCGCTTCTTCTAAATTTGAGTACATCCAGTTCCAATAGCGCTCTGATGAGTGACCAAGAGCTAGTACTTCGAGAATTGGGACAAATAGGTACTAATTGGGATGCAACAGACGTAAAAGTCGTTGGAAATATTGCATATGTGGCGGATATGCTCGGTGATGCCCTACTAATCATTGATGTTAGCACTCCTTCCAATCCTATAAAGTTGGCGCAGTATGATGTGGATTATGCTCACCAAATATCGATTGCTGCGAATGTTGTCTATGTGGCGAACCATGGGGATGGACTGGAGATCATTGATGTCAGCGATCCTTCCGATCCCGCGAAACTTGGGCGGTATGACGATGGAGGGGAAATTGATGACGTGTATATTGTTGAAGATATTGCTTATGCGTTAGATTGGCACGAAGGACTGGAAATTCTTGACATCAGCGACCCGGCTCGTCCTACGGAACTGGGCCAGTATGACGACAGTGGTTTGCGTGGAGTACAGGTTGTTGGGGATCTCGCGTATGTAGGGACCTCATCTAATGGGCTGAAGATCCTTAACGTCAGTAACCCTTCTCATCCCACGGTAATATGTCCATCTAGTGGTCCTGAGACCGTTTGTGATGTGGAAATTGTTGGGGATGTTGCCTATGTGGCGACTTGGGACAAGGGATTGGTAATCCTTGACATCAGCAACCCCTTCAACCCCACGGAGATAGGTCGATATGACGATGGAGGGAATACGCTCGATGTGGAAGTTATTGGGGATGTTGCCTACGTAGCGGACTATTCTGATGGCTTAGAGATCATTAACATCAGTGATTCTACATATCCCACGGAATTGGGTCAGTTCCACGATGGAGGGGATGCTAAGGGAGTTTCTGTTGTAGGAAACCTCGCCTATGTAGCAGAATTTCCGGGTGGACTGGAAATTATCCAGCTTTGGGAGGAAACAGGAAACAGCAACACCTCTGCAGTACCCGAAGCGACAGTTACCTCGTGGTTTGGACTGTCTCTGGTCCTCTTTGGGCTATTCTCACTTAAAGTAATAAGACTGAGGAAAATGAGGAAAAAACGTAAAGGGCGTAAGGTGAAGTCGTTATGAGGAAGATTAGTCAATTGGTAGTTGGAAGTATTGTGATTGCTCTCCTTCTAAACTTGAGTACAACTTGCTCCAACAACTTTCCGATGAATGAACAAAACCTGGTTCTTCGAGAATTGGGGCAGTTTGACGATGGAGGCGAAATTGTAACTTTCCAAATCATTGAGAATATTGCTTACGTGGCTGATTGGGATGATGGCTTAGAGATCCTTGATATTAGTGATCCCTCTGATCCTACGGAACTGGGTCAATATGACATTAGGTATGCTCGTGGAGTGCAGGTTGTTGATGATGTTCTTTACTTAGCTTGTAATACAAATGGCTTAATGATCCTTAATATTAGTGATCCTTCACACCCCACCAAACTGGGGGAGTATTATGCATCAGATGCTCACCAACTGATTCCTAAGGGAAATATTGGCTATCTAGCTAACTGGCATCATGGTATAGAGATTTTAAATCTTAGTAACCCTTCAAATTTGATTAAAATTGGACAATTTAATGATGGGGGCAGCGTATTTACCCTTCAGATTATTGATGAAATTGCGTATGTTCCAGAATACACCAATGGTCTAGAGATCCTTAATATTAGCGAACCTACCACCCCTACTAAATTAGGACAATTTAATGATGGGGGAGAAACGGTTGCAATATGTGTTATAGATAAAACTGCATATGTGGCAGATAAGGAAGATGGGCTTGAGATCCTTGATGTCAGTGATCCCACTAACCCTATTAAATTAGGTAACTATCATGATGGGGGAGATGTTGTTGGAGTACAGGTTATTGGAAGTATTGCTTATGTTACTGACTGGAGGGACGGATTAGAGATCATTGATGTAACAACTGATCCCACTAATCCTACTGAACTAGGGCAATACTACGATGGAGGGCGCGCAAATGATGTGTATATTATTGACAATCTTGCATACGTCGCAGATGGATCTGATGGGCTTGAAATCATTCAAATCTGGGAAGAAAAAGAAATATCCCAGAGTATAACTTCCGTGACCTCAAGTACTGGAGTAGATACCGTAACCGAGCACAATACAACATTACGATCTGAAATTGCTATTTTATTTCTAATAATAATTTTATTAATGATTAGAAAGAGGGGAAAAGGCGGAGGGGGTGTTCTTTCATGAAATGGGTACGAATCTCAATTATTGGAAGTATACTAATTTTGCTCCTCCTAAATGTCCGTATTTGTGGGAGTATGATTCAATTAGACAAGCGTGAGTCAATCCCTGCTCAAACGCACTTGAAACGCACTGAACCGATTGGCAATTTCCTTAATCCGCCTAAAGTTGACTTAGAATCCTCGGTAGATTCAGTAAAAATCACGGTTCTTATTGATAATTATCCCAATGGCAGTCTTAATGCCCCTTGGGGTTTAAGTATACTCGTTGAACTTCCAGATTTAACCATTTTATTTGATACAGGGCCTGATCCAGATGCTCTGCGGGAAAATGCCGAAACATTGGGTATAAACTTAAATCAATTAGATTTGGTAGTGATTTCACATGGCCATAGTGACCATGTGCAAGGGTTTAGTTATATCGCTGAACAGACCCCGAATATCACGGTCTTTGTTCCCAAATATATGAGTGCATATCCAAAACAATTGATTATCCGTTTAAATGTCACTATGGTTGAAATTGACTCAACTAGTTTGATTAGGGATGATATAGTCATAATTGGAGGGCTTTATGATCCAATAAATGAGCAAGCGTTAGCTATTAATGTCAATGGTTTAGGTTTTATCATTTTTGTGGGTTGTAGTCACCCTGGTATCTTTAATATTGTTCAAAAAGCGATTGATGATTTAGGAATCCAACCATATGCAGTTATTGGAGGATTTCATTTAATCGAAGAAGAAATAGGAGCTATTACAGATTTAGTTGATGAAGTATTGAGCATGAATCTTACCAAGTTATGCCCAACTCATTGTAGTGGTGATCTCATTAGAAATTATCTTCATACAAACTATCCTTCACATTATTATGAAATCAATGTCGGTTATTCAACCATATTCCACGGCACTGGACTAACAACTTTAACCGAAAGTGCGAATCCTCCGAGTTTCGGAGTCTTTTTTGTTATTGGAGGATTAATCTCACTATTCATAATAATGAGGAAGAAAAATTTGTGAAATAAAACAAGGAGATATAATAATGAAACGAATGACGTTAATATTGCTACTTGTCCTCTGTCATATCGATTCTCTAGGTGTTATGATTTCGAATGCAAGCGAGGATCAACTAGTTTTAACCGAAATTAGGCAGCTTCCTACCGGTTCGAGAACCATTGATGTGTATGTCAATGGTGATGTTTTATATGCCTTAGATTCAGAATTAGGGCTGCAGGTTTATAATATCAGCGACCCTACTGCCCCCGAAAGATTAGGTGGTTTTCATAATTCCTATACCTTCTCTCATGGATTCTGTTATAAAAAAGAACTGATATTTATCGCTGATTATGAAGATAAACTCGAGATTGTGAACGTTACTGACCCTACGACCCCACATCTCATAGGACATTATCAAGAAATAGATAATAGTGTTGAGGTAATAGGTTCCACTAATCTTCATATTAAGGGCGATCTTGTTTTTTTAGCTTCACAAGGTGAAGGGCTGGAAATCATTAACGTTGAAGATCCAACAAATCCGGTGAAGATTGGGAGTTATTTTGCTGGAAGATCTATTAATGTGGTTTATAGTATAGATAATCTTGCGTTTATTAGAGAAATGGGAGGAAGTTTTAAAATTCTGAATATAAGCGATCCCACCGCTCCTGTGGAAATTTATCATTGTGTTGGAGTCCGAGTTGGGCAAAATTTCGCTGTGAGGGACAATTTATTATATGTCCCTGATTCAGAATTTGGATTTCGGATTTATGACATTACCGATCCCTCAAATATTATTAATACTGGGGAAAAACAGATTGATGGAAGATGTATGAAATGTGTTATTGTGGAGAGGGGAACACGTATCTACGCTTTTATTTCAGCCAGAGAAGCCGGTTTGATCATTTTGGATGTAACGGATCCNNGATGGTGGTGACTCATTTAGTATTTTTATTCAGAATGATCTAGTATTTATTGCAGAATTTTCATCAGGGCTCGAGATCCTTCAGATTGAAGGTCTTAATGAAATTGAACCAGAAGTAAGTGAAACTACGAGTGTTGAATCATTTATTCTTTTCTTTGGATTGGTCTTCTTTCTACTTACTTGGAAGAGGAAGCGGTGACATTATCAGAGTAAGTATTAAATGATAAAATATCCAAACTCATTTTATATTATTAATGATCCCCTCCCAAAAAAAGGAAAAACTACTTCGTGTGGATCTTCAAAAAAGCGATCTCCTTTCTAAAATACTTTAAGCGCTTAAAATGCTGATATGAAGGAATTTGAGTTGAATCCAGTGGCCGATCCTCTTGCTCAGAGAATTTTCAATGTTCTTCAAGATGAAACTCGATTAGCAATTTACATCTATTTAACAGTTTATCAAAAATTGACGTTAAAGGAACTAAGTAATTTCCTCCACAAAGGAAAAACGACAGTACATCATCATATGCGAAAACTGGAANNACCGAAAACAACTCAAGACACGGTTTTATTCGTTAAATTATGATAATTTGCAAAAAGGCATGGCTCCACCTCTAGACGAGGATGATTTACATAAATTATCCGAGAGAGAAAAGATAGAGCGGAAAGATTCAATTTTTGGATTGATGAAAATAGACACGTTGATTTCTACTAATCTTATGGAGTGGATGGTTAATTTTACTGAAGAACAACTCGAAACAATTGATTTACCAACTCTAGATAAGCGCAGAAAATCTTATATCAGAACGTTTGCTCTTACTCAGGAAACTCTTCCAATCTATCAGGAGTTTGTGAAGAAGCTGTCAGAAGCGGTTAATGTGACAAAATCGGGGCAATTTAGAGGTGAAGAAAGTCCTCCTATCACTCATATCAGTGCCCACATGTTTTTTCCGATTAAAGAGCTTTTAGAATGGAGAAAAAAAGCTAATCGGCGATAATTCGGAAGTTTGCGCTAATTAGTTCGATTAACAAATAAAATGAGAAGCAAAGAGTTAAATTTTTGGAGATAGCGATGAAAAAGCTCACTATTGTTGAGATTGAGAATAGTTACTTGAATTTCTTTACCTCGGCCGTGTGTATTGCAGCAGGGCTCTTTCTCTATAGTCTCATCGCATGGCCCTTATCCCTCCTAGAATGGGTATTTTATATCTTTAAAATTAATGTTAATTTTAAATTAATGCCTTTGATCTTACAAAATCTATCTGGGGCATTGGTTTGTGTAGTGGTGTATTTTGTGTTCATTCCTCGACTCAAAGTACTAGATGCTGATTATAAGAAAGCTAGTGGTGTGAGTCTTTTTATTGTTCTCCTAGTCTTTTGGACGGTTATCTTTTTTCGAATATTACTAACAACTACGTTTGAGGTCTTTAATGTAAAAATAGAAGCACCATTCCCGGGATTTCTAAAATCGTATGATCAGTTACGTAACCCGTTGTTCCTGTCATTCCTTCTAATGTATCAATTGTTCATTTCGCCACTCTTTACGGAACTAGTTTATCGCAGAACGGTAATCCCTTTATTGGAAGACCGTGGATTGTCTCCCCTTCATGCGGTTATTCTATCTGGTCTAGGTTTTTGTTTTTTATATCTCCCCACTTACCTCCAAACCTCAAATCCTTTTAATAGCCTATACTGGTTTATCTCTACCTTTTTATTTGGTTTTGCCACAGGGATTATCTACATTTTAACACGAAATATATTGTTTCCTATCCTCTATGCGGCTTTTTATCACGCTTACCGCTTAACTGATACTTTAGGATCCTACTTTGGGAATGAACTCTTACTGACGATTCAAAATCTAGCAAATTATGTCACCTTATTAGCAGGATTAGTTGTAATCCCCTATGTAATTTTGAAATTAATTGTCCTTAAATCTCCCGCCAATTGGGTTAATATTCTAAAAATGCGATCTGTAGCCAATATTAAGCGGGGAGTTGCTGGATTTTTTAGTATTTCACTGGGATTAACTGGAATACAACTATTAATGATTCCTATTCACAAGCTATTAACCTTCTCTGAATATTTTATTGTGAATACACTTTTTTATTTGGTAGCGTTTACCATCCCGTTCTGGTTGATAATCACAACTGAATATGCGCAGTATTATTAAAATCTCTCCCATTCTTAAAATCCAATTAGATGTATCAATGGCTATCAGCTGAGTATTAACTGATCCAGGATTACAATAAGAGGACATTAAATGATTAAAATGCTACGAAATAACCTAATTCTACGATTAGATTAAATATTTTAGAAAAAATGTTTCAGGGCATTCATTCCCTGAAATTGTTCATTAATGCTTAAGTCTACCTACGATTGTTTTGGTAGGCAAATTATTGTGTGCACCTGCACACTGGCCAGTAGTCATTTGCTAGACTCCAAAACCTTTCTGATATTTTCTCCAAGGATATTATCCTTCTCTTCTTTTGTAAGATCCATTTTCTCTATGATGTTCATGTTTAGGTCAGTCATCCTTTCCATTTGGCCCAACCAGTCGGAGCCAAAGACAACCCTATTGATACCAAGTCTATGTAGTAACCGTTCTGCAAATTTAATGCCATGCAAACTGGCTATCAACTCAAGTCCAAATGACATCTCGATATAGATCCCGGGCTCCCACATAAGAATTAACAGGTCTAGGAACCGTTGATACGCCATATGCCCGACCAATGTGATTGCTTCAGGCACATGCTTCTTCAAGGTATAGATATGCTCTGGCTTGTGCTGATCAAAAGTACCCAGAGGCCATGGAACCATATGAATAAAGATAGGAATTCTCAGCTCTGCCGCCTTTCTTATAAGTGGATAGAGCCTGGGATCGGCGGGACTGAAGCCCTGCATACCTGGATGCAATTTAAGACCGTTTAGACCTAAGACATTGACCGCTTCCTCTAGTTCCCTTACAGATTCATTCGCATCTAGCGGGTTGTTGATCCATGCGAATCCCATAAGCCGCGTTCGATGTTCCTTTACAACTTCGGACAGTTGTTTGTTAGTTATAGCGCCAGTGAATGCATTAACAAGAGCCATCTCAATGTTGTTGGTATCCATATCCTGAAGAAGACGGTTTACAGAACAATCACCGCGTCTGAAAGGTAAAGCAATAACTGATCCGTCTGCGGTCCTGCCTTCTATGTAATCTTGATTCAATGGAGGACCACAAATGTGCACATGACTATCAATTATCAAGGAATTTTCACCATCTGAAAATCATACCAGTTTAAATTAAGCGTTTCTGGATATATAGGCATCTCAATCTCAGGAGTGTTTGAAACGATATGAACGGAGGAAAAGATCCATTTAAGGAAAACACGGGTTTGAGTCTTCATGAACAATACTTGAAACACCATCCCCAGGTGCTTTCAAATTTTGAAGAGGAAATGCCAAAGTTATGGGGGAGAAAGTGGAAGGCTAACACGACTATCGGAACACTTCGAGTAGTTCTGCTTCATCGCCCTGGCAAAGAGTTTCTCAGTGTCGGGAAGCCGACGCCATGGCATCCTCACAATGACTCACTAGGGGCTTGGAGGATGTCTTGGAAAACCTACTGACTTGGCAGAATTGACCAGGGATTTTGAGAACCTGAAACAAGCGTATAAAGATGAGGGTGTGGAGATCATTGAGCGGAAGCCTGATCCTAATGATCCCCCCTACCAAGTCAAGGCGATCTATACGGACGATGTATGCCATCCTGTGGTCTATGGTCAGGTCATTCTGCGAATGTATGATCACATTCGCAAGGGCGAGGAGGTTCCTACCTATCAAACACTCGCGGAGATTGGGTGCCCTGTTGTTGGTATGATTACCGGCAACGGTATGGCTGAAGGTGGGAGTATTGGTTGGTTAGACGAGAAACATGTACAGATCGCTGGGCATTACCCTCGCACTAACACAAGTCAACCTGAAGTGTGGCGGGCAAATGAATGGGGACATGAACAATTCACGAGGATGGTCAAGATGCAGGATCCCGAGGTTGATGTCCAGATCCTCCCCGGATACGGGGCTCGTCCTTATATGACGCATTACTCGATGATAGACCGGCACACTTCGGTCTGTAATCCTAAATGGCTTGAACCCTATCTTTGGGACTGGCTGAAGTCCGAGATGGACTGGAACTTCATCGTCCCTCCCGATGATCTATGTGAAAAGAATGCTCGGGGAAAAATCGAAGGTCCCGATACTGGGGTTGTCCTTGGACCGATGAAGATCCTAGTGGCAGCAGGAGCTCCCAAAGCAACGAAATGGCTTGAAAATATCGGCTTAGAGGTTGTTGAGGTGGATATCCCAACGCTAGTACGGCCTAGAAATAGTGGAACCATTCATTGTGCAGCAGGATCGCTGATACGGGATCCCGAGCCAAAAGACTAAGATTCCTTTCAGAACTCTTTGCCCAAAAGATAAACTTGCTCCAAGTAGTTCTTACGGGTTTCGTCATCGACTGTCTGCACGCCTTATAAAGGGGTTTTCACAGTGAAAATTCCAAGGAGATCATTTTACAATGAGCGTAGGATCTGGATGAATTCTTTGAGGGTTTCTTGCCCCCTATTTTCGATATTGAATTCCTTGGCTTTTGACCTAGTAGCTTCCAGTCCGATTTCATCAATGAGATCCCACATGATCTTGGGTTTGCCGCCCAACCATCGGCTAAACTCTTGAAAATTCTCATCAAAGAACCCAAACGCGGGGATCGACATACTTTTCCCTCGGAATAGATAATGGTTCATTAAATCCAAGTTCGCATCGCGTGGGAAGATTCGGAGTTCAATATTCGGGTTCAGTTCAGAAATTCGTGCCATTACTGATAAATTAGCCTGTGCATCAGAGCACCAGTATTCTGCCAGCGCTACTACGTTGACTTTCGATTGGATACTGACTATGAAATTGATGTCATCCTCTGTTATCAGTACACGTTTAAAACGCTCGTGAAACGCTTGAACATATTCTTCGGCTTTTTCTTCATGTTTCTTCAGCTCTTCCAAGTTTGCGTCTAGGTGATTCAAATACTCCTCCCATGTAAAGCCTTGTTTAAAGCGATTTGCATCCATTTTGATCCCTCAAAGTTAGATTATACATAAAGCGAAAGAAGAAATTTGATTCCCTAATAAATTTGATTCCCTAATCAACTTGTCTACATATACGTGTGGTCATATTTATAGAGGATCTGGGGTTCTAAATGATCTACAGAGTACTTTGTATCGGTGACTCCCATACAGCGGGCTTCCCTCTGTTCGACCCTGTTTATGGGGGCAATCCAAGAAGCTCCTATCAATACTGGTTGCAGAAGAATTGTGAATTATTGGTCCCCGAATTTAGTCTGGTTCTGTCCAATCAGGGGATCTGTGGGCAAACTTCACACGAGATAGTAACCCGACTGCGTCGGGAACTTGATCATTCCCAGACCGAGTACAATATGGTCATTCTTTGGGCTGGTGCAAACGATATTGCGCTTGGTTATAGCCCCCTTGACATTTTTGAGAATATCAAGCAAGGTGTCGGTATCTCACAAGAATTTGGGTTGAACATCTTAGTTCCCACGATCCCTCCCATGCCGATGGGATGGGGGGACGTTGTGCGTCAAGTAAATACTATATTAACAAACAATTCAAGTGAACACTACTACCTAGTTGACGTATACACGGTATTGGAAGAAACCAGCAAACTATCTCCAAAATATGATTGCGGTGACGGCGTCCACTTGAGTATCGAGGGTTACAAAGCTGTAGCATCAACCATCCAACAAGTCCTTATCCCGATTCTATTGAATCCCCAATAAAATGAAACCAGAACAAAGCCTGTCTTATATTGAAATCCACCAAGTGAAACAGTCCTTATACTTCTTCTTTGAATGTTATGACCGCAAGAACGATGGAGATCACTACAAAAAACACTAAAATACTAATATCGAGCCAGACCGCTGAAATTCCTAACCCTCGTAACATGATAGACCGATTTACTCGAGTTGCATAAGTTAGAGGAATTATATAAGAAAGGGGGCGGAAAAGGCTTGGGATGGCCTCTACCGGCCAAAATAGCCCACTCAGTAAGAAACTGGGTAATATTACAATTGGGAAGAGTTGAATGGCTTGGAATTCCGTGGTCACGATACCCGAAGCCATAATTCCTATGCATAGTGAACAGATGGCAAATAAGAAGACGACCGCGTAAACGAGCCAGATGTCACCTATAATAACAATATCAAATAAAACAACCGATTCTAGCAGAATAATTGTTACTTGGACAATCGCGATAACAAGAAAGCCGAGGATGTACCCCAAAATGAGGTCAATCTTCTCACAAGGAGTCGCTAAAAGGCGTTCCAAGGTTCCATTCTGGCGTTCTCTTACAATAGTCACAACACTTAGGATTAATTGGAAGAACATTGTAAAGAAGGCGATGAGGGCTGGAGCCATAAAATCGATATATTCCAATTCCTCGCCGCCGTATACATAGTCTATTTGGATTAGTCCCTCAATGTCCCACCCAATTTCTTGCATCACTTCTCGAAATGCCGATAGGATCGCAGCCGAGATCTGCGGATTGCTCCCATCCACAAAAATGACAAATTCTGTAAATGGCGCAGAGAGGTTTGTACGATCTTCCATTATTGCCTGGATTGAATCCGAGAAATTCGCGCCGATATAGATGAATACAGAATACTCCAAGTTTTCTACTGCCTGGCGGGCTCTTAAAAGATCGAGTTCCCTTTGAACACTTGTGTCGGGATGACTTAGCTCGGGCGTTTCATCCTTAAGGTCGAAGGTTTTGTCAGCGTTTAGCTTTTCAATGAAGATATCACCCATTTTAACTGTAAAGATCCCCCCAGTGACTATCCCCTGATCAGCATTGATATACCCCGTTTTTACATGTTCCACATTTCCAGCAAAGGCATTGCCATAAATGAAGATGACCAATGCCGGTGCGACGACTAACAGGCCAATTGTTCGCCGATCCCGTGTTAACTGTTCCAAGATTCGCTTTGCTGTTCCAAGGATTCGGTTCAGTCTTTTTCCCATCAAGAAACCCCCTGTGCTACCTTAATGAAGACCTCCTCCAGAGTCTCTACATTGAACTTCTCCTTGAGCGCTCTAGGGTTATCCTCGATGATCAAGCTGCCCTCCCGCAGCAGGCCGACGACATCGCAATTTTCCGCCTCCGCACAATAATGGGTGGTCACGAGTAAAGTGGTGCCCAGCGTCTTTGCCATCTCCTTAAACCATTCCCAGAATTTGTATCGAAGCTCAGGGTCAATCCCAATTGTCG
>JABAOC010016686.1_pt1 | contig 11745 bp, 10 predicted proteins | sample 7062161 | NCBI WGS metagenome assembly JABAOC01 (sample SAMN14538625, study PRJNA623070) | marine sediment metagenome | biome: marine biome [ENVO:00000428]; feature: marine pelagic biome [ENVO:01000023]; material: deep marine sediment [ENVO:00002113] | place: India: Gulf of Khambhat ... | reverse complement strand
GAAGCTATGGGAATTACCAGAAGCAAGAAAAATAATAGCTAAACAGCAACTGGATGGCTCATGGAAGTATCCCGGTGGTTATGGCCACATTCGTTCAGAAGAAAATTATAATCAAATTGAAACCTATAGGAACCTGGCTATTTTAGTAGAAAAATACGCGCTCAGTAAAAAACACGGAGCAATCAGAAAAGCAGCAGAGTATCTATTTAGCTTCCAAACGAAGGAGGGGGACTTTCGGGGAATCTATGGTAATCAATATACACCAAATTACTCAGCTGGAATTGCTGAGCTTTTAATAAAGGTTGGCTATGAGAATGATAGACGGATAGAAAAACTATTTAGGTGGCTTATTAGTATGTGTCAAAATGATGGTGGCTGGGCCATTCCGCTTCGTACTCGAAAGGCCGTGTATAGCAAGGCAATGAGTAAACCGCTAATTGAGCTGGATAGGTCAAGACCATTTTCACATTTAGTTACAGGAGTAGTGCTCCGGGCTTATGCGGCACATCCAAAATACTGTAAATCAAAAGAGACAAAATTAGCTGGTATGCTTTTGGCATCGAGATTTTTTAAAAATGATGTTTATCCAGATAGAAAAACGGCTAATTTTTGGCTTAGATTCTCTTACCCCTTTTGGTTTACAGATTTACTTTCTTCGCTGGACAGTTTATCTTTAATCGGTTTTTCTTCAAGCGACCCGGAGATTAAGAAGGCTCTAGACTGGTTTATCAATCACCAGCAAGAAACAGGAGTCTGGAAATTAAAACTAGTTAGAGGGAGCGACAGGAGTTTACCGCTGTGGGTATCTTTAGCAATTTGTCGCGTATTTAAAAGATTGTGTGATAGTTAATATAGTAACACCTAAGCTTAAGAGAAGATAAGAATTGGAAGCTTCTCGGTCTTCAGACTATTTTTGCCTTAGCGTTCTAGGGCATAGGATCTTACATGCTGTAGAAAGTTGGTTTGTTAAAGGACTTACTTAGCATTATTGGCTTGGTAAGTTCTTAATATATTTATCTAGTTGAAACAAAATATCAAAATAAGAGTCTTAATAATAAACGGCCAAGTCCTTCAATCAACTCACTTCGTTCAAGTTCGACTGCGAGCTCAGACTGAATAAACTTATGGTTTTCAAACGAGAGACAAATGTCCTGTCTTCGACTCTGAGGGCTGAGTTTCCAGACTCAGACTCGAAGACACTGAGAGCTTTTTCTAAGGTTCAAGGGTATACACATGGCTACATTTCTAAGTGCCCAGTGGTGCAAAGAATATTACGGGGCAAATACACCGCTTGGTTTTAAATGGTTTATTTAAGCCATTATTTATTTTGAAGGCATAGCGAGATTGAAATTCTTGGTGAACTTGTTGGATAGAATTTGTTTCTAGTGTTGTAAGATTTTAATTAGTAAGCAATAATTTTTTCATATGATCAATAACATGATAAATAAACAGAAAATTGCCATTTTTGCTCCACTGGTCTTAATAGTTGTTATGGTCCCCGTTTTTCGATTTACCGCAGGAATTTTCGGGGATCTACTGGGGTGGTATGTGGGATTAATAATATACTGGGTAATCTGGGGCCTATCCTTTTCTCTATGGCTTATTGGCAAGGATAGCATAAGAAAAATAATACGACCTCAAAAAATAGACAAGCTAGTATTCGTATTGATAATTATCCCTCTGCTCATTATTTCTATAAATAAGTTCATGCCGGTAAAGACTTATCAAATAACAAGTATATGGATAGCCCTTATGTATTTATCAACAACCTTTGGAAATGGCTTCTTTGAAGAGGTTTTCTGGCGCGGTATATATATGGAGCTTTTCCCTAAAAATAATTTCTTTAGAATTATTTGGCCAAGTTTCTGGTTTGCACTCTGGCATTATGCGCCGGGCTCGGTTTCACCAAACGGCAATGTGATAATCCTGATGGTTGGAGCAGTATTTTTCGGATTATATTTGAGTTATTTGGCNNTTTTTGGAATTATAATGATTATTTAAAGCATCTTTTTACAACCTCAAATACTTCTTAACTCAGGTAAAAGTCACTGCTCCACACTTACAATTCTTAGATAGAACTTCGGATGGTAAGTATACCGTGTAATAAAAGGAATTTTGCTGACCATATTTCTATGTCCTTCCAGTTATGAAATACCAGGTATTGATAATTACGCAACTTTTATATAATATATGTTTAGTTGTTCAAACGTTCAAGTATTATTAGTCTAATAGTTAGTTTAAGCCATGGCTAGAAAAGAAAAAAACGTATGTAAAACATATTTTGTGGATGAAGCGAAGGTAAAGCGTATCGAGAAGAAGATGCTTCCCGAAAGTATGCTTGAGGCCCTTGCGGATACTTTTGGAGTATTAGGAGATCGAACAAGGCTTAAAATTATCTTTGCTCTTTCTAAAACTGAGCTCTGTGTATGCGATTTAACTAATCTTTTGGGAATGCAAGTCTCTGCTATCTCTCATCAATTGAGAATTCTTAGGAATTTAAGGTTAGTAAAGTTCAGAAGGAAAGGAAGGATGGTTTATTATTCTCTGGACGATGAGCACATTATTGGCCTTTTCAACCAGGGCCTTGAGCACATAAAAGAGTAGGAGTTTAATTAAAAATTCAAAAATAAAAACGTAGAATAGCAATCCAAAAAGCTAAAAGTCGGTGAGCACTAAGTGAATAGGGATGTATGGGAAGATCTATTATGACTGAAGAAAACAACCAAAGTTGCTCTTTATGTGCAACGGACATTCTTGAAGAAAAACAGTCGGTATGGAAGCAAAAAGAGATTCTAATAATCATTGTTTCCGGATTACTACTGGTTGCCGGATTATATTTAGAGATCTTTACAGACCTGGATATTTTTGCTCAGTTTATTTTTGGTTTAGCTGCTGTTATCCCGGGTTATACCATAGCTGGAAATGGACTCAGGGCTGTTCAGAAAAAGCATCTAGATATGAATATACTTATGATTCTTGCAGCTATAGGGGCTTTCTCTATCGGACATGGGGAAGAAGGAGCGGCTGTTATTTTTCTATTCTTTTTAGCGGAGTTTCTGGAAGACCGCGCGGGAGAAAGAGCAAGAAGGTCAATAGCTGGTCTCTTACAGCTAGCTCCTGATACCGCTGTTGTCAAGGTAGATAATGGTGAAAAAATCCTGCATGTACATGAGATAAAAAGGGACAATATTGTAGTCGTTAGACCGGGAGACAAAATACCTCTGGATGGTGAAGTAATTGCAGGGAGCTCTACTGTTAACCAGGCTTCGATAACTGGTGAGAGCATCCCGGTTACCAAAAATATTGGAGACACTGTATTTGCTGGCACCATCAACCAGGAAGGTTATTTGGAGTTTCAGGTAACCAAAGTTTCCGAAGAAACGATGCTTTCAAAGATTGTAAATCTGGTTAAGGAGGCTCAGAGAAAAAAGTCCAAAACCGAAAGGTTCATTGATAGATTTGCTCGCTATTATACACCCTCTGTAATTTTTCTGGCTTTTGCAGTGATGATTCTTCCCACGCTTCTGTGGGGCCTTTCTTTTAAAGAATGGTTTTACCGTGGGCTTATCTTGCTGGTGGTCTCCTGTCCCTGTGCCCTTGCTATCTCCACACCCGTATCTATGATTTCAGGCATTACTTCGGCAGCAAGACATGGAACTTTGATTAAGGCCGGCCACTACCTTGAAGAAATACGAAATTCAAGGGTGCTCGCTTTTGACAAAACAGGAACTTTAACTGGGGGAAAGCCAGAGGTAACCGACTTGGTACCGCTTAATCAATATCCTGAAGGTATGCTACTTCAGAAAGCTGCCTCCTTGGAGGCAAAGTCAAAGCATCCTATTGCTGAAGCAATAGTAAGGGCGGCAAAAGAAAGGGCGATAGAGGTAAAAGAGGTTGATAATTTTGAATCGGTAATGGGTAAAGGCTTAAGGGGAAAAATCGATCAGGATTATTTTTTGGTTGGAAACAAAGACTATTTTGAAGAGCTCGGATTTAAGATAGAAAAGGACGAGATTGAAACCCTGGAGAATCAAGGAAAAACCGTAGCTCTTCTAGGCAAGCAAAATGAAATGATAGGTATAATTGCAGTTTCCGATAGCTTACGAGATGAGGCAAGAGAGACAGTTGAGAAACTAAATAAGGCGGGAATTATTCCGGTAATGTTAACTGGGGACAATAAAGCGGTTGCCGCTGCAACTGCTGAGAAACTGGGAATAGAGAAATTCTACAGCGGACTACTGCCAGAAGATAAAGTAAGGATTGTTGAAGAGCTTACTCAGAAGCATAAGCATGTAATTATGGTAGGTGATGGTGTGAACGATGCTCCCGCACTTGCTGAAGCTCATGTTGGTATTGCTATGGGGGCGGCCGGTAGCGATGTTGCTATTGAAACAGCCGACATTGCTTTAATGGAAGATGATCTTTCCGCCATCGGTTACTTGGTAAAACTTAGTCACAAGACTATGTCTGTAGTAAGACAAAACATTATGGCCTCAATTCTTATAAAGGGAGCCTTCGTTATTTTGACATTTCCTGGTCTTATAAAATTATGGATGGCCGTTGCAGTAGGCGATATGGGTTTGAGCCTGGCGGTTATTCTAAACGCTATGAGATTAGCAAAAGTTTCAAAGAAAACCTCTGATTTTGAGCTCTGAGTTTTTCATAGCTCGACCTCCGTGCTTCGAAGATAAATGATCATCATCATAATCAAATTCAAAATTCTTAATTCTGCAGCATATATCTTGTATCGAGACTGTTGGAAAATAGTTAAATTTTAATTTCCCAGCCTGTCGAGAAGCTAAGATTTGGCTTACTTCTCGGCTCGCTTTAACCGCGCAAAGAATAATTCAACAGTCCCGTATCTTGCGTCTTATATCCTTTCATCTCCTTAGAGGATGAAAGGTTTTGTTGTATAATTAGGTATTAAAAATCTGGAGAGGCAGGTATGGATCAGAAATACGACTTTAATCGGATAGAAAGCAAGTGGCAGAAGCGCTGGGACGAGCTTAAAATGTACCACGTCACTGAGGATTTAAAAAAGGAGAAAAAGTACATCTTGGAAATGTTTCCGTACCCTTCAGGTGAGCTTCATATGGGCCATGTGCGAAACTATGTCATAGGTGATGTCGTTGCTCGCTTCTACACGATGAATGGCTTTAACGTACTGCACCCTACAGGTTGGGATGCTTTCGGGCTCCCTGCAGAAAATGCTGCCCTCCAGCGCAACATTCATCCCAAAATATGGACTGATCAAAACATCGAGAACATGCGCAGTCAGATGAAAAGGCTAGGTTTGAGCTATGACTGGGATCGCGAAGTTAACACATCCCTGCCCNNGTTAACACATCCCTGCCCGGCTATTATAAATGGGGTCAGTGGTTCTTTCTCAAGTTTATGGAGAATGACCTGGTTTACCGCAAGAAGGCCAAAGTCAACTGGTGTCCGGTTGATGAGACTGTTCTTGCAAATGAACAGGTGGAAGGAGGGCGCTGCTGGCGTTGCGGTAACAAAGTAGAAAGTAAAGAGCTTAAGCAGTGGTTTTTTAAAACTACTAAATACGCAGAAAGTCTGCTTGAGGATCTAGAGTCTCTTGGTGGATGGCCTGATAGGGTAAAGACTATGCAGGAAAACTGGATTGGCCGAAGTGAAGGGGCCTATGTTGATTTTATTCTTAAGGATGGAAGAAAGGTTACTGTATTTACTACCCGTCCGGATACACTTTTCGGAGCAACCTTTTTCCTGCTAGCGCCTGAACATACTTTGGTCGATGAGCTGGTTAAGGGCACAGAGTACCAAAGAGAAATTGGTGAATTCAGGGACAAAGTTTCTCAACAAACAGATGTTGACCGTACCTCAGTTGAGATAGAGAAAGAAGGATGTTTTACTGGCAGCTACATTACCAATCCTTTAAATAACGAAGATATTCCTATATGGGTAGCAGATTACGTTTTAATGGAGTATGGAACCGGAGCAGTTATGGCGGTTCCCGCCCATGATGAAAGAGACTTTGCTTTTGCGAAAAAGTATGGGCTTCCCATACGTGTCGTAATTCAACCTGAAGAGGAGGAGTTAACGGATAATAATATAGCGGGAGCCTTTACTGGCGAAGGTACAATGGTAGATTCAGGTCAGTTTAGCGGTATGCCGAGCAGTAAGGGGATTAAGGAGATTACCAGTTTTCTTGAGGAGAAGGGGATAGGAAAGTTTGCAATAAACTACCGTCTTCGTGACTGGCTTATCTCCAGACAGCGTTACTGGGGGAACCCCATCCCAATAATCTACTGTGATAAGTGTGGGATAGTTCCCGTTCCTGAAAAAGATCTTCCAGTAATACTTCCTCTGGATATTTCCGTTAGCAGAGAAGGTAAGAGTCCCCTTCCAGATTACTCGGATTTTGTAAAAACCACGTGTCCAGAATGCGGGGGCAGCGCACGAAGGGAAACGGATACCATGGATACCTTTGTGGATTCTTCCTGGTACTTCTTTCGCTTCACAAGTGCGCAGGAACAAAAAGGTCCCTTTAATGTAGCTGCGGCTAAATATTGGATGCCGGTTGACCAGTATATCGGGGGAATTGAGCATGCTGTCCTTCATCTTCTTTATGCCAGATTCTTTACTAAAACAATCAGCGATATGGGACTTTGTGAAGCACAGGAGCCCTTCTCTAATTTGCTTACTCAGGGTATGGTACTAAAAGATGGGGAAATAATGTCAAAATCTAAAGGTAATATAGTTGCTCCTAACGAGATAATCTCACACTACGGTGCTGATACTGGCAGGCTCTTCATTCTATTTGCTTCGCCCCCCGAACGCGATTTAGAGTGGAGCGATCAAGGAGTTGAGGGGGCTTTTCGATTTCTCAACCGCCTCTGGCGGTTAGTCTTGGAAAACAGTAAGCTGCCAAAAGCAAATGAAATCTTCGAAGAAGAAGAAAAGGAGCTGCAGTATCTGCAGCATAAGACCATCAAAAAGGTCACTCAGGATATCAGGGACCGTTTTAACTTCAATACTGCCATAAGTGCAATAATGGAATTTGTAAATGGTTTCCATAAATACAATGAAGGAAGACCGCTTGAGAGACGTAACAGGGATTTGGTCAATGAGGCAACCAGAAGTCTGTTGCTTCTCCTGGCTCCGCTTTCTCCTCATATCAGTGAAGAGCTATGGGAGATGATGGGAGAAAAGGGAAGCATACACCAACAATCATGGCCTACCTACAACGAGCAGCTAGCGAAAGGTGAAGAAATAACTTTAGTAGTCCAGGTCAATGGGAAGCTGCGGGACCGCATAACTATTCCAGCCGGTACCGAAACCAAAGAAATGGAAAGGTTGGCTCTTGAGTCGGAAAAAGCTAAGAGATTTATTAAAGGCAAAGAAATAGTTAAAATGGTTACTGTACCAGGTAAATTGGTAAATATAGTAGTTAAATAAATGCCAGCTTTTTCTATAATGTAAACATGCTGACCGAGAACTTGTGATTCTGAGGTAACGCTGAAGAATCTAAGAATTCACATATGCTTTGAATAAGAGATTCTTCCCCTTCACTTCGTTCAGGGTCAGAATGACAAATGCACGATTTTCAATTCTAGGTCAGCCTGTAAATCCCAATAAGTGTGTATATAACTAGGAGGAAAACGTGGCTAAAATTCAAAAGCATCCGTCAACTGCATTGTTTCCCGTACCAGTCGTGCTTGTTACCTGTTCTGACGATGGGGGGAAGGCAAATATTATAACTTTAGCCTGGGCGGGTAATGTCTGTTCAGATCCTCCCCAGATAGGAATAAGTATAAGGCCCGCGCGGTATTCCCACCGGATCGTTAAAGAACGTAGAGAATTTGTGGTGAACATTCCTCCGGCGCATTTAGTAAAAGAAGTTGATTATTGCGGAACCGTCTCTGGAAGAAATGTTGACAAATTTAAAGAGACGGGGTTTACTCCTCTTAAAGCCAGTCAGGTTAAAGCGCCCCTAATCAAGGAATGTCCGGTAAACATTGAATGCAAAGTGAAGCAGTCAGTAAATCTGGGTACCCACGATCTTTTTATAGGAGAGGTGGTGGCCGTGCATGTGGATGAGGAGGTACTGGATGAAGAGGGAAAGACCGATATTGCAAAGGCAAATCCCATCAGTTATAACCAGAAAGAGTACTGGACGCTGAAAGAAAAGATTGGCTACTATGCTTTTACTAAAAAAGGTTAAGGAGAGAGCATAACAGAAGTTGATGCAGGCTCAAAGTATTTCACTCAAATTGGCCATACTGGTAAAAAAGCTTTGGTCTTAATTTAGTTAAAAATGTGAATGTTGGCAAACTGAAATATAATTATGATATTAGCATATTGCTATTGACTAACATTAAAGTAGCTTGGATAATTACTAGGAGTTATTTTCTTTTGCTAGAATTGGGAGGTCGAGATGTCTAAATCAAAACTCACTATTATCATTTTAGCTGCAGTATTTCTTAGTATGCTGCTGGCCACTTCAGGATGCAGAAGCGAAGTTTCTAAAGCTTCCTATGAGAAGAGAGTAGTAAATGTTCTCAAAGAAGTGGGGGATAAACTGGGACCGAATCTGGAGAAGATGAAGAAGCTTTCCCCAGATAAAGAGAAGGAGAAGGAAAGCTTGGACAAGGAACAAGTTGAAATCTTGAAGGATTCCCGGGATAAAATCACTAAAATAAGTGCCCCGGATGATTTCTTCTCTGGACACTCCAATCTGGTAGAATTTTTTGAACTCTTAATTAGCTACCGGGAGGATCAAATAAAGGCGGCAAAAGTGAAAAAGCCTGGGTCTGAAGATATTGAAAAGAGACAAAAACTTCAAGAGGATTATCAGATGGTTACACTTGCTTTTACCAGGGTTTCCAGTGAGCTTAGCTTTTTACAGTATGAAATGAGAAACGCTTTTTATGATTTATTACGCTATCAGAGTCAAAGCGGATTTTAACTTGTCCTGAGATATGCGAAGTATCTCGTTTCTCAAATAATTTTAAAGGAAATATTTTTCGTGTGAAGAAGACTCCTCAGAAAATAGGGGAGTCTTTTTGGATAGCTGGAAGCAAATTGAAGAGCTTTGGCAAGAAAAAGTTCAGAGTCTTAAAGAAAATATTGGACACATTGAAATCCTGGCAGCAGGATTTTTAGTACTGGTTATACTTGCAGGAGGATTTCTGCTTTTTTGGAGAGGAAGACCTTCATCTGCTCCGCAGGTGAAAGAAGTGCAGAAGGAAAAAAGGATCGCTGTGCTTACTGTTCATGTCGCTGGAGCAGTAGTTTGCCCTGGTGTATATCAGCTTAAAGAAGGAAACAGGGTAGTAGATGCGGTCAAAGCAGCTGGAAATGCTCTTCCTGAAGGGGATCTGGATGCGATAAATCTTGCCGCGAAGCTGGTCGATGGACAGAAAATCTACATACCCAGGAAAGGGGAGGTAGTAGTCTCCTCTACAGGTTCAATATCGAGCACCGAACAGTTAATTCCTTTAAATCTTGCAACAAAGGAGCAACTGCAGGAATTACCGGGAGTCGGTGAGGTGCTTGCAGATAGGATTGTGCAGTGGCGTGAAGCCCATGGACGTTTTTCTAAAATTGATCAACTTCTGGAAATAGAAGGTATCGGCACAAAAAAGTTTGAGCAATTAAAAGACAGAGTATCTTTAGATTAAGGGCAGGAAATTGAAGCTGCCTTTACTTTTTTTCCTGGCACTCTCTTATCTATTGGGTATTTTGGCAATCCCATATCTTAAATTCTCTCTGTTATTCCTCACCAGTGCTACACTCATTCTCCTTTTTGCCTTGATGTTTTTATATAAAAAGACAATTTTATCTCTACTGGTTTTGCTAATTTCTTTCTTAATCCTCGGTATGTTGATGGCAAACCTGGTAGGGCTTCGCCTGGAAAGGAGCTTACTTGCTAAATGGGTAGGGAAAGACAGGGTAATTGTATCCGGAACCGTATATTCTGAGCCAAAGACAAAAGGAAAAAATACCAGCTTTGACTTCAAGGTCAATAACCTAGAAGTGGGTGCGAAACGGTGGATAACTAATGAGAAGGTTAGGGTAGACTTTAAAGGTAAAGATAGACTTCCTGACCTTACCTTAGGAAAAAAGCTTGTTCTTTCCGGAAAACTTTGTCTGCCCACATCGTCGCCGGGCTATCGGATGTATCTCTATCATCGAAGAATAAAGGTGATCCTGTATGCTGATGTTCTAAAACCTGCATCCTCTCAAAAGCGGGGATTCTTTGGAGACGTCGTGGAGACTTCCAGGCAAAGGATAAAGGAAGATTGCCAAAGATTTATTAAAGGTGATCTGGCAGGATTGATGGCAGGCATAATTCTGGGTGATACATCTGACATCTCTGGGAAGCTTCAAGAAGATTTTAAAATAACAGGACTTACTCATATACTCGCCGTTTCGGGACTGAATGTGGGAATGCTGCTTGCAGTAGCATTATACCTTCTTCGCTTTCTAAGATGCCGTCCAGCTATACAAGTATTTATGTCAGTTGTCTTTCTTGTCTTTTATTCAGCTATTACCCACAGTGAACCTTCGGTCATACGTGCGTCTCTTATGGCAGCCATAGGATTATGCGGATGGTTTCTAGGAAGGAAAAAAGATATGCTATCGGCCCTTAGTGGAGCGGCACTTCTTCTTTTAATTTATGATCCCTTTCTTGTATACTCTGTAAGTTTTCAACTTTCTTTCGCGGCAACCCTGGCTATAATTTTGATTTATCCTGTTCTGGAATTGAGATTGGAAGAGATAAAAGTACCAGTATGGCTCAGAGGAGCTGCAAGTGTTTCACTTGCTGCTCAGCTGGGTGTAGTGCCTATCCTTGTCTATTATTTTAATCAGATAAGCGTAATATCACTTATGGCAAATCTCCTGATAGTACCCGCTACGGCACCTGTTCTGGCTATAGGTATGGGCGGGTGGGTTATAGGTTTTATTTCCACCCATCTGTCACAGTTTATTTATCTTTTAAATATTCCTTTGCTGAAATATATGGTTGAGACAGCCCGGTTACTTGCCCAAGTACCTAAAGCCGCGTTGGACTTGCCCAGTCCCTCATTGGCGGCAATATCCGGTTATTATTTAACTCTTGGGGTAGGCGTTTACGCGCTCTCATTGAAGAAGAAAAGCTGGGATAGAAGAGTAGTGCTCCTTTTACTGGTCTTGTCTGCAGTTTTTATATGGTCGCAGGTCATAATTGGAGGAGTGCCCGCAAAGTTTGAGGTTACATTTATGGATGTGGGTCAGGGCGATTCGGCTCTCATTCGAACTCCCGAGGGAGCAAATATATTAATCGATGGAGGAGAAAGCCTCTCAGTTCTACATAAGGCCTTACTGAAAAGAGGAGTAGGAAGGATTGACCTCCTCGTTCTTTCACATCCTCATTCTGATCACGTAGGAGGATTAACCTCAGTAGTAAAAAGAATGAAGGTAGGACTTATCTTGGACNNNGCCAAATTCATACTTCACCGCTCTATAAAGAATTTCTGGAGGAGATTAAGGAAAGAAATATTCCATATAAGATTGTCCGGCGGGGGATGATATTTCAGATAGCAAAAGATGTGAGGATCGAAATCCTGCATCCTCCATCGAAGTTCATAACCGGTACAGTTTCAGACCTTAATAATAATTCAATAGTTGCGAGAATTTCTTATTCAAATATTTCTTTTTTATTTCCAGGTGATTTAGAGCTGGAAGGTCAAAAGAACATCATCTCCTATGCAAAGAATTTAGAAAGCG
>JABAOC010002893.1_pt1 | contig 11748 bp, 8 predicted proteins | sample 7062161 | NCBI WGS metagenome assembly JABAOC01 (sample SAMN14538625, study PRJNA623070) | marine sediment metagenome | biome: marine biome [ENVO:00000428]; feature: marine pelagic biome [ENVO:01000023]; material: deep marine sediment [ENVO:00002113] | place: India: Gulf of Khambhat ... | reverse complement strand
CCGCTCTTCTTCAGAATATTCTACACCTATCAAGGGTCTACCTGCAAGACTTATCCGCCCTTCTTGGAGTCAATTACCACTCCTGCGGCAGTAAGCTCACGGCCCACATTACGTCGATTTACAGCGCCATTGTCCTATGGCAAAGATTTGCGCTCCTGCCGGGCAAAGGATCGAGACCGCAAGCTTTAAAATTGCTCAAGACCCGGACTGATGTCCGACTGGCTTGACCATTGCCTTGCACAGCCTATAGCAGCCGGAGCTAGTCCATCCTGTCGTTCTGATGTGAAAGCGAAAGTATGAGTAAGGTTTCAGCATCCTTTAAACACCAACTTGATACGCTGCTAGGTCAAATGGACGAGAAGAACGTCGTGAACGTATCTTTGAAATTGCTATTCAAAGACCTTCGAAATAAGATCTGATCTTCTGAGCCATTAATTTGCGCCGTTCAGTAAGGAAAGACTGATAGTCGTCCACGGTCATTCTTTCTATGCCATCGGGTATGCACTGCATCTCCAGATTGCGTCGCAGCTCTTCTTGACTAGTGATGCAACCATATCGCGCGGTGCCACCCCGGCATTGCTCCAGCAGATGCCCGAAATATTGCCTTGGCTCTTTGTTGCCAATGGAAATGTTTATTTCGCTCTGCGCAACCACATAGTTTGCAATCTGATTGTATTGGCTTCGCTTCAGGCCGTTCTTCTTGAGATACTCTCTGGGGAAAATATGATGTACATCCGACTTAACCTCTACAAGCTCGCGCACAGTAATGTCACGAGATAGGAAGCCCAAGTCATTCATTTTTATCTGCGCCGCTTGAAATAGATGGAAATACGGGCTTGATGCTGCCGATGTATCCATTGATTGTGGAAGTAGTGATGTCCAGAAAGCATCCGAGAGTTCACCGGCAATTAGCGCTTCTGAATACTCTTGGATGCCGCGTCTCTCAATCTGTCTCATGTCTAGATCTATGTTGCTTTCCGGACTGCCGGAATAACGGCCTGTCAAGATGGACATCACGAACCATCGTCGTACGTAGCGCTCAATATCAGCATTGGGCATTCCTTGTGACCGCAGACTCAAGTAAAGTATGTAGGCAACATTCAAGGCATTCTGTGAGCCGATCATGGCTTTATCGACGAAGCCAGCAGATCGGATAATCATGATGAAGCGTTTGAAATGAGTCTCATTCATGAATTGGCTCAGCCCCCTCTTCAGCCGGCCAAATGACTCTTCAACAATTGCCTCCTCATATTGCCTGGTTTCGAAATTTCTCCCGGAAAGTAGTGCCACCAAGTCCTCCAAGCGGCCGCGCTTAAACTCGGATGTAAATGCCACGCGCAGCATGTCAGTATAGGAGGGATCATACAAGTCATCATTCTCGTTCTTCAGCCAAGACATTTGCTGAAAGAATTCGCTTCCGGCAAAATCTTTGTCATTGGCGAGGGCTTGATAGAATTCTGGAGCTACGGCCAGATGACAGAAATAGTCAATTGCTTTGCGCAACATATTGCCGCCATAGGTCTCATTAACAGAGATCTTTGACATTGCAAAGTCGGCTTGACTTAACGGTACACCTGCAGAATTCACGCGAATGAATATTTCCGTAACTGTTTCAATATCAAGTTCCGAGGCAAGTTCAATTAGTCCGATCTGATTGCTCGTGATTCGCCTCAATAGCTCAATGCTCCGAAACACATCCTCTCGCGCTAGGCCGGAATTACGTTGACAGTATCCATCGACCAAATCAAAAAGGCTTGTTTGGGGATCGAAGACAACTGCGATATCAGGAACCCACAATGAGTCTTTGGCAATTGCGGGATTTGACACCTCGAATTCCCGCTTTACGGGATGAAATGCAATCCGAATCCGCACTTTCCGATAATTCTTGTCTATTACCTGACGGCCCAAAAGGGCGGCCATTAGTGAAGTCACCCGCTGTTGCCCGTCGATAAGAATGCGTTTGCCTGAAGAGGATGTCCCATCTTTAAGTTTGACATTAGGATTGCGCCACGCAATCAAATAGCCGACTGGATAGCCTTGAAAGAGAGAATCAAGCAGATTGCGGACCTTCGTAGCATTCCAGACGAAAGGTCTTTGAATCTCTGGAATTGCAATCTCGCCAGACTTAATCCAAGCAAAAAGGTTATCGATGGGCGGCTGAGTAACACCATAGCGTTGTGTAGACATGGCGATTCCTATCAGCTTGTTATGATAAGCGAATCTTCACGGCTTCGACTTGCTTCTTATACCAAGCCCTCACTGCACACGATACGGGGCAATTCATTCGTTTCTGTTTCAGGATCGGATTTGTCGGATGACACACTAAGGTTGTAGTTGTGATAGACGCGAGTCAGGTTCTCGATAAGTGCATCGCCGATGACTCCATTGCGTCGCAGAAGGTTAAGTTCGTTTTTCACGGCAGGAGAAAGTGATGAACGAAATACTCTTTCGAGAATCCCCAATTGGCCGCGCTTGTCATCGTCTTTCGCTCTTTCGAATTCAATTCGAAGTTCTCGAATTACATACCGCTGGCCTCTTGACCAGTCTGCAGAATGATCACGTTGTGCCAGCCGATGCTTGACCTCTTCATCGAACTTAGCTTTGACCCGCATAATCTCATTATTGTGCCCTTTGGACAGAGGTTGTGCAGGTGCTTCTGGAGAGCACCTGATGGCTGACAGTACTTTCATAGGATCGCAAGATTCGATCTTTCCATTTGCATCAACAAGGTATAATTGCTGATATCGTCCTGCTTCACAAAAGACAAAGTAGCTCTTAAGACTCGACTGCATCGCCGATCGAATCCCATCTCTCAGGCTTGCTATTCGCTCAAATTCTGTGGGGTTTTCCACCCTCAGCTGACGCATGAGTTCCTCAGCTTCATTTATATCAAGGATTTCCCCTTCTGCATCATCAAACAGGTCTAGTTGATCCGCTCTTTGCTCGTATATGGCGTACATCGCGGGTAAAGCCCTGCTCTAACGTCACCTCGTCCGGGTTTACCTTAAGATGGACGGAAATTTTGCCGCGTTGCGGTTGGACCTCCACACAGGCAAAGTTCTTAATCCGTTTGAACGCGATGTAGTACTTAAGAACCTTGACCTGAACATCATCGCCGAGACTTGTCAAGAAAGATTTAGGCCGCTCAAAGCGATCCTTTATTTCACTTCCCGCTTGCTCCAAATAATCGGATACCGTCTTATAGGGCCCGGTGCCTTCAGGTAAAGACTGCGCAGTCGTAGCATTAACCAACTCGAAGAGGATTAGATCACTCTCGTATCGTCGATAACGAATCAACTCAATATTCCGATCAATCTGTTGCACTGCATACTCATCATATTTCGTGAAATCACCGGCAATGCACAGCAGCCTCGGCCCCGACCAACTAACTTCAAGGTTACTCTGCTCGGTAAGTTGCTTTGCCACTAGCGATTCAAATTCAGCCTTGTGATCAAGCAACCAGTCAAGGTAGAAGAGCCCCTGATTAATTACATTCTCGTCCTGCAATCGCTTGTATTCAATGATAACCGGACAGCCGTTCTCATCAATCCCCAGAGTATCAATGCGACCGCCATGCGTCTTTCCAGTGGGGTATTCAGATGCCAAGAAACGCACTCCCAAGAAGTCCTCCATGTGTCGCTCAATCATAGCCTGCAGCGACTTCTCAACTGTGGCCGATCTTCCCTGCAATTCAGAAACTCCGCTATTACTAAGCCGGAAAAGCTTGATGTCACTCATAAGGACACTCTCCACTGAATTACGGTAAACGAAGGCTCACAACTGACGGCAGCACTTTCCCCCTCCAGGGCATCAGCGGGCAAACGCTGATAAGAAGCATGAAATCATTGGTATTAACTATCACGATTGCCCTCCTATTCAGCTGATCATGCCAAATCCTTCTTCAGTAATCTGGCTAGAAAGACTTCTCGCACGTGACTAAACTTTCAGCTGTCGATCGTCAATATCACACAACTTTCTCGCGACTCTTCCCTCCCAAACTTTCCCATTTGCTGTGCACTGTTGCCACGGTAACGGACAGCACGTATCTCCTGCGTTTGATAGCCGAGACTCGCTGCTATTTCGGCTAAAATTTCATCGACGCCAACGGCCATGCCGAAGTACCTGGCATTTCCGACAACTAGAGCGAGCCGAGCACCATGGGCAAGACGCTCCTTTAGACTGCTAAGTACCCTATGCATATCCTCGAAATAGCCCGAGAGCATGGCAGGAATCCGCTTATCGACTTCTTCCTGTTCCATCTTTTCTAAGAGCACAGATAGCGCTCTAGGCGGATCGTAATTATTGGAGTCGCTCTCGGGTCTATGCGCCTCGGGATGGGAGCGAATGCTATTGTGCCTGAGGGAATAAGTATCTTTCTCTGCGAAGAAAGTAAACTCAAGCTCTATTCCAAAGATGCGCGAGTAATCGTGTCGGTTGGGGTAGGGAGGTGAAGTAATTGCCGCAGTAAACTTGCCTTCCACCGGCAGGGCCCGGGCATCACCGATGGTAGCTCCCCAACAGCTGTTCTGATCTGTTGCCTCTTCTGGAAGGTCGCCAATCATTTCCTCAATCTTCGCTCTGAAGCGTGGGACGACTCGATCTGCGTATGAGTGGGACTGCCGCAGCCTTAGCCAGCCACCATCAGCCCGAATGCTGCTAAATTCGCCCAATATTGATATCAAACCGAGAAGAAGGAATCTCCCACTTCTCTCATCCGATAGTTGGTATATGCTTTCGCGCAGGCCACATAGCCTGCTCAATGACTTATCAGTAAGAGCACGGCGAAGTAGCGTGGTTTCCTGCTCGATCTCGACTTCCTCAAAGCCATCTAGCACCTGTTTCAATGCTTCGCGCAGATCTTCCCGTTGATAGCTAGCGACCTTGACGCTGGTCACAAAGATCGAAAGAGGAGAAAGATCTACCCCCCATGCAGGTATTCCCGTCTGCTTAGCTGCCAGCACAGTTGTGCCTGCACCGACAAAAGGATCAAGAATTCGGTCGCCCGGGCCCAGTTCCCATTCCTCGATAAGATTCCGCACCAACCCATCAGTGAAACTATGCGGAAAGACGAACCAGCAGTGTATTGGCGCCTTGCGCAGATCCATTGGGATGACTAATCTGCGCCAGTCCAGCCTTTCCGTATGTTTAAGAGCCAGGCCCATGGGTGTCTACCTATTCTGTAAGTATGCCGGCCTGGGGAATTGTATCTTTACCGGCTGGCGATAGATCGGGTGGACCAATAACAACTCACCCTTTTCCAGTCTAGTGAGATGTCCCTTCACATCCTGGTTCAGGAATCTATAGTTTGATTCGTTTAACTCAGATGAGTCGGTGCGTCCGAGAACCTTCGTCGCACAGTTGCCAGTGACCCGCGGATGTACGGCACTCGCAAATTGCTCGGCTGAGAGAAGAATTACTCCGAGTGATCGACCACGTTCGCTTATCTCCAGAAGATCATCGAGTATTGGCGACTTCTGTCCCCGTGCTGCAGGAGCATACTTATTTAGCTCATCTACAAATATTATGAGCTTCTTTGGGAGTTCCGTATTCACATCAGATTCAGCATACAACTCGTAGATAGTGCGGACTATGTTTCCAAAAACGAGCATCTTCTCGTGGTCATGGAGACGCGCAATATCTATTACCAGAGTGTGCCCGCCACGCAGCCCCCCTTCAACCCGGCCGGTTTTGGGATTCGCCTTTCCTGCAACTGCCTGCTCTATTGTCCACCAGTTGCGTGGCAACTGGCCGGAAACAAATACCCCCGATTGCCGATTCTTTACCATCCGACGAATGTACCGGAAGAAACGGCCGATGGAAGACGGTTTTACACCCTTATACTGTTGATTGCCTGCCAGCGCTCTTGCAATGGGGGATTTCACATCGTCAAGCAAGTCGTTCCAAGTTTGGACTTGCTGCCATTCAGAACGCCCTTCTTCGATACCAGTTCGAATTTCCCCTATAAGGGAATCCATTGTGCCATATTGATCCGGCACATCGGTAAACATCATGTCTAGCAGCTTATAAGCATCTAGGAACGAGTAGGCATAGATTCTCGTCTTTATTAAATCCGGCGGCTGACCGAAGCAGTTGGGTTGCTGTGTCCGTTCTGAATCCATCCCGGCCGGCAGAATGTAGGTCACATTGTCGAATGGTCTTGGTGCCAGCCCCATTCGTTCCCACATGGCATGATCTTCCGACGCAAGACCTCCTCGAGGCTGAATGTCGACTGATAGCAGGTCATTATGCTTTACGTTGATAATTATAGTGGCAACATCGGAGGATGTAATATTTGCCTTCTTCCCTTCGATCTCCCTATCCGCAGTCTGCAGAATCGACTGAATCAAGAAGGTCATATAAGAGGTCTTCGTTGCCAGACCCGAGATACCCGAGATATTGACATGAGCCGATTCCGGCCCCAAAACGTAATCGACGTCGAGATAGGCCACTGCGCTTTCATTATTGCCAAGTTCAATTAATCCGGCCGGGATGCACACCGGACGTTTTTGCTCTTGCTCTTTGCGCTTCATCGAGTGAATGCCCAGCCCAAGGTGAACGCCTTCTTCGCTGGCGAAACGCACGAGCGATTCCGTTTGAACCGGCATATATATTTCCTGCGTGTTTGACAACACGGCGATATCGGCAACATTGGTTCCCTGACGCGGTGTCTGGGGCTCTTCGGTCAATGTCCCAAAATCATTCGCAATGAAGTTTGAAAGATGGGCTGGCGAATCAGTCGAGTGCTTGATATTTGTAACTAACCCAAAAGTAATGCTCCCATCATAATGTTCGGCGGAGATAATATTGAAAGGATTGACTATTTGGTCCGGGCGCAGCCAAAACGAGAACTGATCTGAAGAGTTTGGTGCTCGTTCTGTGGCCGAAGAGCGGCCTATTACCGTGCCGTCCTTCTCCATCGCTTCAATGCGCCTTATTTCAGCCTGCCAAGCATCTTCTTCGCTCGTTTGCGTCTCCTCGATATCCTTCTCTACCTGCTTGGGCTTCTCTGCCATTTGTCTCTCCTATTCCCCTGTCAAATCTCTCAGACGCGGCCATTTTATCCCCGCTCTCAGGACTTCCTCAGAGAAGAAACTCTCCTTAATCACTCTTTCGGCCACCGATATCGGATAGAAATGCGCGTGCCAGCGCGGATCTCTTCCATGGGGGGCAACTGTGCGCTCTGCAATAAGCGCCGCCGATAAATGGTCTATTAACGAGGAATCTTGGATTTGCTCTTTTGGGTCGGGTAACTCAACCTTAACCACTCCCATCAGCGGATAATCCAATACCCCTTGCTCACGAATTCGCACATACCAGAACACCGTCAGCCCGTCATTGGCGGCAAACGCAAGTGTCCTGTGATTGACTGGCAGCCTTGCCAATAATTCATACAGATTCAACGTGGCCTGTCTCGGCCCCCGCCCAATCTGGAATATCGGGTCCTTGCTAAAGTTTTTCACTACACCCACAAAATCTGCCCTTTCCGTCCATGCTCGAAACTCCTTCCCCAGGCCCCCGTCGACGACGATCCACCCTTGCTCGTCAGCGGTGTTTCTGAGTAGTTCTCGGAGCAAGTCTATCTCTAGCCGCCGCATCTCCCAATTTGCCCGATGCCGGGTCCTGCTGCGCGGCTCTCTAGTGGACAATTGGCGCGAGTTGTTATAATCATCGCTCTTTGACGTATCCACCGTCCCCATTCGCATAGAGCCAACCAGCGTTTGGCTTAGTATGGATTCTAGGCTCTGAAAGACTCCCCCAGGCACCATCCTGCCATCAAGCAAGAATAGCATCCTAGAGCCGAATGCCTCGCCCAGGTCATGCCTGAATATCCGACCGTCGGCTTCCCGTCGTACTGCCGCCGCTCCTATCTGCGCCAGAACCAAGGGGGTACTCTTGTCTCGCAAGACTAAGGTGCCCAGAAAATGAGTCCTCGCCGAGCCATCCACAAAGAAACGGAACACATGATCCTCTTGTCTTGGCAATGCCTCTAATTGGACATAAAGTTCATTATTCGGCCTCTCCATAATACGGCTGACAACACGGTCATCCGCCATCCGTATCCGGTCATATACTTCATCAGTATCGAACTGCTGTAGATACTCTTGTGCCTGCCCCGTCGCAGGAAGAACATCTACAGCCTTCGCCAAAGCCCGCAGTGCCGGTTCAAGCGACCCAAATGGATTTGCCGACCGCCTCATTCTGCCGACTCCTCAGACGTGTCTTCTTTACTGACATTACCTTTGCCTTGGAGGTCCGATAGATATGCCTGCAAGTCTTTGAGTTCGTCCTCGGTGATTCCCCACAGCGAACAAGCTTCTTCGTCAATTCTTGCTTCTACCTCTTTCAGCTTATTCAACTCTTCTTTCGCCGCGGCCTCATGCGCTTGTTTGGACAACTTAACTAGATACTTATGTGCTTCATTCCCTGGGACATATATAGGAAGATTTAGATATTCAAGTATGTGAGGTGTGGCGAAGCTCTTGCCGCCGACTTGCGAGTATGCGATTGCGCCAGCCCGGAAGGGAGTAGAATTCATAGCTGCGGCCGCATAATGAGCTGCATATGACGATTCCATTCCAACGAAGACATGAACATGTTCGGGTAAGACTATTCTGTCGTCAATCGACGAAATAGCGTTGGCCTTAATATCAGATGCAATGCCTGCCCACACCACCTTATGCGGAGAGAAGGTGTAGTCTCCCACATTGAACATCGAATAGAACGGATCGGATGATTGAAAATAACGCTTATAGGCAGCGCGAGATCTTAAGGTTTTTTCAAACCGCTTCAGGTATTGGTAGGCCTTGGGATATTGCGACTGCATTTCGACTTCGGGTATGGCATTCAGTTTCATGCCTGGCAAATGCGTGGTGATGATATAACAAGAACTCATCGCTTTCCATCGCCTTACATCTCTCCCACGCAATAGTGGGTAAAGTAGATCCGGCTCTATTTCCGCGGTTACCTCTTCTACTTTTCTCTTTGTTCTCTCCGTAAGATTGCGGATTATCCACAGACCATCGGGCCGTTCCCCAATCTTCTCCACCCAATAGACGCCATTGGCCCCGCCGGAGTAAATTCCAGCCCTAGCCTGATATTCAGACTTCCCAAGAACTTTTCTAATTGCCTTAAGTGCTTTAGGGGGCGCGCTAAGCCAGGCCGAGGTTAGATCCTTGGTATCAACCGGCTCCGCCTTCATTTCGACACGGCGCGTCATTGTTTGGGCTTCTTCGATTGATGCATCGAAACTTATTCGTTTCCCCTTTACGGTCTTTTGCCAATACGTATATGGCACAGGATACTTTGCCTTCTGCCCTTTTCTCAGGATTACTACGGCGGTTCGGTTTGTCGCCTCCTCAAAAACCTGCATCTCGCTCATGTCGTCAACGAATACCGGAGCGATAGGGGTCTTATCTCCCAGAGTGAACCTACGAAAGCCCTGACCGGCACCGGCCGTCTTAAATACGGATTGGGTAATAATAAATCCTAATCTGCCGTTCTTCTTCAGGAACCTGTCCATCACCTGATAGGTCATCAAGACAGATATGTCGTCCTTGGATTTGCCCAATATCGCATCATAGCCCTTATGGGGGAAGAGGTTGTGGGCATCCCAATATTGAAACGTCCTCCTGCGATATTCTTCCGGCAGGCTCTCCCAATTCACCCAGGGCGGATTACCCGCGACATAGTCGAAATCCCCCAAGTAGAGCGGCATAAAGGCATTCTTTATAATGCGCGCCCAGATGCCGTTGAGACCCTCTTTGTGCAAATCAAGCAAACGTTGGTAAAGAGCAGTGAAGTCTTCTTTGGAATTACTCCATTCGCTTTTTGATACGGCTTCTTGAAGAGCGGCATTTGCCCGTTCCAGAAACGCCTGTGGGGAAGTCTCGGATTTGACGCATTCATGCAGTAGATTGGCGAGCCTCTCAATCTTGGGGCGGCTGTCTATGCATCCCGGCACTTCAAAGTTTCCCACAGTTGTATGAATCGCATATTTGTCTTGGTCGAATAGTTCTCTGCCCCGCGCCGGCGGCACAATAGAGTCGGCCATATAGATCGGGATATTTATTTCGGTGTTTCGATGTTCCAGCAGGTCTCCCAGGGCCAGCAAGTAGTTCGTGCGCGCGGCAATGACGGCGAGGGGATTCAAATCTATGCCGACAATATTATTAAGTATGGCTTCCAGCGTCAGGGCTTCATTATATCCTGATTGCCGACAGCGCCCTTTCATGGCATTTATCGCCAAGACCAGGAAAGTACCTGAACCGCACGCCGGATCAATTAGCCTCTTTTTGGGGTCTCCCTTAAATTCACCGCCATCCAATTGATTAAGCAGACGTTGTGCCAACCAGTCGGGAGTATAATACTCGCCCAAATCATGGCGTAATTCACGCGGCATGAGGTAATGGTAGAGTCTTTTCAGGAGGTCACGCGTCTGCTCGGGAGAGACTTCGAGAGTGCCCGGGTCATAATCCGAAAGTCTCTGCAGCAGCACACGTATGGCATTCTCTACATGTCGATTCCAGGTAATCAGATACCAGCCGAAAAAATCGCCCTCCAAGAAGTTACGAATACCCAGAGTGGAAAAGATACCTCCTTCTTCCATTTGACGTAGGCGACGCTGCAGATCACTCCCGGAAAGGTTTTGGAGGCTGGCGAAGTTCGTTCCGAAAGACGAAACAAAACGTGACAGCGCTAACCACGCGATGAATTTGATGAGGATAGCGAAATAGGTGTGGACGGAGAAGAAGAGCTTGGGAGGGTTGGTCTTTTTCGGATCTAGTCCCATCCCCTTGGCAAAGGCTTGCAGTTCCTTCTTGTCCCGTAATCTATCGGAACCCTCTTCATAGCCAGTGACTTCGCCAAAGAAGGTCTGCCATTGCTCAAAGATCTTACCGACGAGTTTGGGAGGATTTCCCTCTAGTGCCTGATAGAGCGCCCGGGCACATTGTTGGGCCGCCAAATTGCCTGAGCCAAAATCATCTATGAGGTTCCGTGGAATAAGTGCACGGCCAGATGTCAGCGAGAAGAGTAGTCGCAGGAAATACGCGGTGGAATGAGCATTTACCTCTATCGGGTCCTCTATGAGCCAGTGCTCATCCACATGACGGACAAACACGTAGTAGTAACCATCGGTGGCCACCCCTGCAAGACGATGGATCTTCTGGCGCTCTTCTTGTGACACACCTTCGATATAGTCCTGCACCTGCTGGACCGCATGCCGCGTATGACGATTGCTGCGGCTCTTTCGAAGCGATCCCGGTGGCTCATACTCAATAACAAAGCGGTTATAAACCGCATCTGCTCGACCGGTTGCTACGGTGTATTCCTCACGAAGCGACAGCGTAATGCCATGTGCTTCCGCCACATCGTCTATTAGGTTGGCAAATTGACGGCGAAAACCTTGCTCATTGCCGTGGTGCTCAGCAGCCACCTTGGCGATTTCTTTCGCCAATTTGGCCGCTGATTTCTCAATCGCTCTCAGTTCTTCAAGAGTTAGAGGCATTAGACTTGCTCACACAGGATACTTCCCTACTAAGCAATTTCAAGAAAGCTTCGATATCTTCTCGTCTATAAAGCCTATAACGATTCATGGGGTTTCGAGCGGCTTTGAGCTTTCCGGCCCGGTCCCAGGCTCGGAGAGTGCTGGGAGATACGCCGACAAGTTCGGCCGCCTCGCGAACGGTCAAATAATCCTGCAATTTACGCATGATCCTACACCTCACTTCTTCATGCTTGGCAGACATT
>JABAOC010017098.1_pt1 | contig 11749 bp, 8 predicted proteins | sample 7062161 | NCBI WGS metagenome assembly JABAOC01 (sample SAMN14538625, study PRJNA623070) | marine sediment metagenome | biome: marine biome [ENVO:00000428]; feature: marine pelagic biome [ENVO:01000023]; material: deep marine sediment [ENVO:00002113] | place: India: Gulf of Khambhat ... | reverse complement strand
TTAATTCCTCTTGCCTTTGGGGCCCTGCCTGTTTTTGCCCAAGGGTGGTCACCCATTACCGACCCATTCGGAAACGTCACCGGGATCTGCAATCTACTCCAAACTATAGTCGATGTCCTCTTCGGCCTGGCGATCGCTCTCGCCACCGTCTTCCTTATCATCGGTGGGTACCAGTACATGACCTCCGGTGGGGACAAGATGCAGGTTGAGGCGGCAAGGGGAAGGATAACCGCTGCCGTAACCGGGCTGATAATCGCTCTGGGTGCTTACTTTATCATCAGAGTCTTGATCGGTCTTCTTTCTCTCTCAATCCCAGGATGCCGGGAGCTGGCAACCTGAGGCCGGGAAGAATGATCAACCGAAAACGTCTGCGAAACTAGCAACCAGTTGATTCTGATTAAACAGATGAGATGGCGAGATTAAATCGTTTTCACTCGATCTTAAAAACATTCCTGGCAGGAGCGGGGTTCTTTTTCTTTCTCTTACCCACTCTTGTTTGGGCACAAGATCCATGCGCGGGTGGTATCAGAGGATGCAACTGCGCCGCTCTCGACTACGCTGATCCAAAGAATATCTGTCTCTATTGTGTTTTTATCTGCCTTTTGGGGAGGTTGGTTAACTTTCTTCTCGGCCTTGCTCCGGCCGTGGCGACTCTTCTTCTTGTCATTGGGGGGGTAAGATATATGGCCAGCGGAGGGGATGAACGCTCACTCCAGTCAATCAGACAGTTTCTCACCTGGGCGGTCGTTGGGTTTCTTCTTGTTCTGGGAGTGTTTTTTGTCTTAAGAGTAGTAACAGGGTTAATTACTGAATAGGCGTTCTGATGCACTGGCCTAAAAAAAGGGTACTACTAATAACCTTAGCTTCGGTCGGGATCTTCTTTTTGGTGAGAAGTCCGGTAGAGGTCGCTCAAGCCCAAAGTCCCTGCGGCCCAGGGCAGATCGACATGCTTGACTACATGCTCCCCGACGACACCTCATCGGGGAATGCCATGTCCAATGGAGAGTGTTTTTATACTTACGAGGAGGGCGGTTCTTTTTACGTTGTTAAAAGCTGCAACAATCCAATCTACTTTGAGCAGTATACCTACGATGACGCGGGAATTTACCTTATAGCGGATACCACCTGGACCGATCGCTGCCCCGATGGAAGCATCGCCAGCGGAATCTATACCGGTTGGGGAGATGAACCGGGATTTTTGCGGTACCCAAGATGTGTCACCGTCGAACCAGGAGGGACTGCTCAGGTCCCAGCTCACGGACGAGTTGAGGGACTAAGTCAGACCACCTGCGAGCCCTGCCGAACTGCCCACTCAGGACCCATCTCCCAATCAAACACCCTCACTTACAACACAGATGGAACTGTTAGCGTTACAGTCTATGAGGAAACCTACCACTATAGCGATGAGAATGGCTGGATGGGGTTTGAAGGGCCAACCGGGGATAACACAGTAATTGGTACCTCCGATCCGATGGAAGCCAATACCGCCCTTCTTGATTGCACCGCCCCCCCAATCCCCCCCGGCGGGCCCCAAACGTGTTTCCTTGACCTACCTGAGCCAAAGGACTGCTGCCCCCTCGTCTCCACCGCCGGCCCAAGCTGGCTTAGAACCTTCGTTGTAAGAGTGGGGGGATCAATCCTTGGATTTGTGGAATGGATACTCGAGAGGTTTGGTTTGGCAAACATCCAGTTCACTCTCTACTCCACCACCCCAGATCTTGCCCGTTCAACCCAGCTTCCAGCAGACGCGGATTACTTTTGGGCCTCACCTTCGGAGCGGTACGATCCCCGCCGCATCTCCCTCCCTGACGAAAGACCGGACGCAGGGAATTGGGCGGGCATCGCTGGCCGGATGGCACCCCCGCGTTTTCGCCCCCCAGCGATGTGGGGAAGTGTTCGAGACGAGAGGCTAAAGTGGGTGATTCCTCTTTACGCAAAATACGGAGTCGATGATTGGACAGGAGATGATGGCGACTACGGAGGTATCCCCTCCGCCTTTCATCCCTTGCAGTTTGCTGCCAACGATGTTTGGAACTGGACGATCCGCACCTCGGCAACAGATGAGATTGTCGCCACTGCCCGCGCAAACTCAACTCCCCTCGCTTCAACCGAGGAAGGAGCCAACGCCGAGGAGACAGACAACTTCAACTCCAAAGAGACAGGCAATCCCTCCCAGGCAAGTGGATCCTTTGATGCCACCCCCCCTCAAACCCTCGGCCTCCAATCCGTCAACTCCGTCCCCGGGGGAAACGAAGGTGTTGTAGCCCAAGCCAACGGGGAGGAGCCCTGCGCCTTTATTAACGTCTCCTGCACTGCCGCCAACTGGCAAGCGATCTGTTTTGTGCAGGGTCAATGCGCTCAAGATAGCCCCTGCGGCCACATCCACATCGAATCTGTTCCCAAGGTCTATCCCACAAATGCTGATTGCTTCCAAGGTGGGGGACTGTGTCTGGCTGGAGCTGCCGGCTCCTGTCCCAACAAAGGAGCCGCTTATTACACGATCGCGGAAGGCTCCTCCTCCTGGGGGATCACCTTCGAAACTTTCGGCGACATCCGGGATCAGTGCAGCGCCTCCACTACCTGCACAATAGAGCTTGATGAAAACGGCAACGGCGCTTGCGCCGCCGCGGCCGGAGAACCCTGTGGAGAATGGATGCCACCCGAGGCAGCCGATGTCTGTCACCCTTACTACCCTGAAATACCAGAGGGCGTCTGTAGCGATCTTGGGGCCAGAACCCTCGATGCGGCCCGGTTTATCGCGCTGATGTTTGATGAGTATCTAAGTGGGGGTGTTCCCCTCGTTCCCTTCTTCCCCCATCTTGAAAGGATTGGCTACCTATTCGCTGGAATCCTAACCGAACATGAAGTATTTAGACCCTTAAGAGAGGGGGAAGTTGGTGGGGTATTTGATGCCTTTCTCCCTCCCAGCCCGATCCCTCCTGACCAGCAGAAGTTCCCCACCCTCGACGCCAATGCTGATTTTGGCCCCCATCTTGAGATTGATATAGTCTGGAGGGAGCCAGGGGGGCCTTGTCCCCCATTTTACCGCGAGGTTTGCCGCTACGCCTGCAACGGGACGGACATGGGCTGCTGTACCCCGGATGATAAAAGCACGTGCTGCGCCCCCTGCCAAAATCTCCCTTGCGACTACCAATGTTGTAAGGAGGGAGCTGGATGTTGGGATGTGGGCAGCTGTGCTGACTGTCTTTTGGAAGAAACCTGCCAACGAGACTGTCCCACCTGCGAAGCAGTTGACTGCAAATGCTGTTTTGCGGGGGCTGGACCGATTCCTGCTGTCCCCTGTCCTGATGGTCCCCCGGGCTGCATTCCTAACGGCTACCACCCACCACCAATACCCCTCAATACCGAAAAGGGGGTGGATCTTATTGATTTGGTCGGGAGCCAAACCTGGGCTCTTGAGAATATTCAATACTGGTTGAGCCCACCCCTTTAGCCACGTAGTCCCTTAAACTAAGGTTGAAACAGTCTTGAGTATAATATTCCCCCACTTTGAGCTATTTTTACNNTTTTTACTTAACTATTGGAGCCATTGGGAGGGGATGGCGGGAGCGATCACGGTTGCCCAAACTAACTTACCCCGATCGTTTAGCCCGCTCCCTTTGTAGATAAAGGCGGGAAGGGTAAAGCCAGAGGTGAAATCCGCCAGATACCCCAAAGAGACGTTATCGATGGTAAGACTCCTAAGCTCAACAAGCTCCGCGGTCATTCCTTGCCCCACCACCTCGATTACCCCTCCTGCAAAGACGGCTTGTTGGAGATCCCCAAGGGGATAGTGATCAAAGAGGTGGTACTCAACCTCACTCCACAGGTAGCTGACCTTTAGGACTTTTCCTCCTCGCCCCACGTAGGCAACCAACGACCCAAGCGCCTCACTGCCAGGAATAAAGATGGGAAGGTCCTCCAGCTTCTCCCCCATAATAAGCTTTAGAGCGTCAGCTTCCCCCTCCTCAGAGGAGGCAGCCCACATCTGCCCATCCATCGTCACCCAAGAGGACTCAAAGAGGATAAGACGCGAGGCGGTGTTTAACCCCCCACTAAGCAGAAGTTGGCGAACCTCCCCCACCGCCTCCTTCTCTGAAGGCAAGGGTTTGCTCTTCTTTCCAAGAAGAGAAGGGTTTTTGAGAAGATCTAAACCATAGCGAAGATAGTTTCTCCCCCCCTCCTCCCCTAAACTCAACCACTTCTCTTTCTCCCCCCAGATAAAACTCTTCGCCTCCTCCAAGGTTGAGCTTTGTGGTGAGGAGGTAAACCCGAACTTAACCCCCACCGCTTCAGCCCAACCTTTAGTGAGGGGAACTCCACCTTCGATTATCTGGTAAACTGCCGCCCAGCGAGGGAGGCTAAAGCGCCCTCTCACCCGGATAGAAGTGGGAACGGCTTCTCCCCCGATACTGGATGCCGGCAGCTTAACTTTGGGGAGGCGCTGACGATAAGCCAGCTGAAGCCCCACTAGCACCAACAGAAGAACGACAACTGCGGGGATGAGAATCTTTTTACTTTTGCCAAGCAACGCTACAAGTTCTGTTAAGGTCATCTTCGCCAACGGTCAAGGACAAACATAGGCCTCACACCTTAAGGTAGTTACCTCCTCCTCAGCGCAAGGATCCTCACCACCATAGTAAAGATCCCAACAGCTAACACCCTCCCCACAAGCAAACTCACGACAACAACAGACTGTCTGGGGGATGTAGGGTCGGATCATGGGTAAGCCGATCAACTCATAATGGAGGTGAGGGCCCGATGAGTTTCCTGTGCTGCCCATAAGCCCTATCTGCTCTCCCGCCCTAACATCCGCACCAGCTGGGACATCAACCCGAGAGAGGTGACAATAAACCGAAGTAAAGGTGGTTGAATCAACGGTGGCGGTGATCTTTACCCCATAACCGCANNTGCTTATTGATCCTGCTTCACTCACCCGTCCAGAATGAGTAGCATAGATTGCCGTCCCGGCCACATTGGAGAAATCGATCGCCTCATCGCCCCCGTGGCTGTGGCAGGGCACGTTTGCCCCTTGGGTGATCGTCCCACAGGTAGGCCAACGATCAGGAAAGCTTGTGGGGGGGGAACCGATGTTTAGTATCCCGGTTGCGCTGATTGTCCCTTCCGCCGATCCCACCGTCGCTGTCCCAGAAACATTGTTGACGATCGTGGTGTTGGTTAGACCAACGTAGCTACCTGTAGGGATACAACGCCGGCTCCACTCCTCCCCCGCATCAAGCTCCAACAGCTCCGAAGGAGCCCAGCTTCCCTCACACTCATCATCAATAAGATTACTCACTTGTGCCGGCAAGCTGCCGGTGTTGGTGATGGTAATCTGCCATCTAATATCGCCTAGGGCATCATCCCCGTTGCTGAGATTAGTGGGGTTAGCACAGAGCCATACAGTACCGCCGGTAACTCCTCCCACCTGCTTTTCGTAACAAGCTTCTTTTTGGATCATCACCCGCGCTGTTGGTGGAGCCGGCCCTGGGCCTACCCCTGGTACTCCCCCCTCCCCAGGGGCATAGTAGGTGGCAAGATAAATACCGGTACCAAAAACTGCTGCTCCAAAAAGGAAAGCACAGCCACAACAGGCACCAAAGAGGGGAAGGGCGACCTTCTTAAGTGCTGGCTCAACATACTTTTCGACAAAGATATCAACGACAACGCTTAAACCTGCAGCGATTGCGTTCCCGATCGCCGGAAGAGCCGTCCCCGCCGCCATCATCGCTGCCCGAATCCCAAGTTTAATGAGAACCTTCTCGACAATTTTTGTCCTGACAAAATCGAGACCAACTTTGATCGGTCCCCGAACGGCAAAATTCCAGAAGCGGGCGTAATAGCTACTTAGGGTAGAGAGGCGATCCATGAGACGGAGCCTGTCCAACCTAAGTTTCTTAAAAACCCAAGCCCGTGCTCTCGATAAGGCTTCCGGAGGGTAGAAGACATCGCGTTTAAACTTTCTCCCCCTGATGGTGAAGNNAATCCTGAACCTTATTGAAAAGGTAAAAGCGGATCATCCCTATCGGCCCCTCTTCTCGCCAAAGATCCATTGCGTTGTAGTAGGTAAAGTACTGCTCCCGGCTTTTCCAATAACGCCAAAAGGCAGCTTCGGGAGAGTTGGCAAGCGCCTGGGCGGCACTGGTGGAGGCGGAGAGTCCCCCTTGGCGAGAGATCTTCTCAAACTCTTTGGTTACCGCTTCCCGATAATCCTCGGACCTCTTATCCCAAGAAGAGATTTGAGTGGGAGGTACAGACGGAAGAGTGACATCGTAATCCAAAGCTCTAACCCCCAGCAGAATCTCCTGTGCCTTAAGGTAATGTCTCTCCGCCCCGCGCGAATCCCTAGCGGCTTTCCTCGCATCCCCGGCAGACAGACTTATATTGAGGAGGTGCTCATAAGACGAGGCAGAAGCGATAATCTCACTCAGCCGAAATCCCGCTACCATCCGATTGGCCACCGGGACCCCCAAACTAGCGTAGTATTGATCAAGCTGTCTGGCCATCATCAAGGTCAGGCCAGGATTCTTCTTGACGAGATCTTGCCTACCAAGGCGGTTGAGACGGTTACGAGCCGCCTCGTTCCAGAGGATAACTCCCCGCTGGAGAGAGGAGGGGACAATGGGATTGCCAGCAGAGTCAACAAAAGCGCCAGCTAGGGTGGGATCAGTAAAGAGCTTTCGCCAGCTGTCCTCCTCCGCCTCCCCCCAAAGATGGGTGATGCCGGGAAGACCACGAAACCCAAAGGCAGTACTTAATGTCTTTCTGCTGGCTTTGAGGGGATCGGTGACAAAATCAACAAGGTTAACTGAAGTGCGAGCGAGGGGGCCAGCCGGTCCCAGATCCTCATACCGTGGACGGGCTTTTCCCTGAATGGCAAAGGCACGTTTTAGATCCTCTTTAAGATGTTCAACATGGGCTTGGGAAACATCATAGGGGGAAAAGGTCTTATCGACATCCTTACCTATGCGTTCCTCAAGAGTCTCCTCTGCCATCGGCCACATTTTAGCATCAGCGAAGAACTGTTAGCCAGCAATTGCTACTTGACTCGCAACTTATAATTGTTGGACAATATTAAGGAGATGTCCTCTAAACGGCTGTTATTGATTTTTGGACTTGCTCTCTTATCTTTAATCTTGGGTGGAGCGGTGCTCGGGCGCACCCGCTCAGCAACAGCCACCACCGGCGTCGCTCCCGTCTACGCGCAATCTGCGGACGAATCTGCGGACGAAGTCTGGAATGACATTAGAGATAAAATAGGGGACGTTTTTATAGATATTCAATGTGAGACCAATCTAAGCTGTTGGCTTAGAAATTCCAGCGTCGGGGTTTCAAATGCCGGCCTTTATACAGCGATGGGAACCGACTCTGAAGAGATCGCACAAGCTGACAGCTTCCGGGAGGCCTTCCCGAACGGCTACGGTCTTTTGGGAACAACGGGGACTCTCCTTGCCGGAGTCTACAGCAACCCAAGCGGTATTCACCTGGCTACCTTCTTTAAACGCCAGTTTGGTAACAATCTCTTAACCTCCCCCGCCTACGCTACCGCAGGAACCGATACTCTCTACCCCATCTACGGGGCTTGGAGGGGAGTGCGAAACCTCGCCTACGCCGCTTTTGTGGTAGTGATGGGAGTAGTCTCCTTGATGATTATCCTAAGGAGACAGGTTGCCCCACGAGTGATCGTCACCGTCACCGACGCCCTCCCCAAGATCCTCTTTTCCCTAGTGCTTATCACCCTAAGCTACCCGATTGCCGCCCTCTTTATCGATCTTTTTGTCGTCTGGCTCCCCGCCGTTCTCACCAGGGCGGGTGTAATGACTTTTGGAGAGGTGCTTACAGGGGGGAACATTGCTATTGACTGGGCTGCTGACCTTGTTGAAAGATTCGACCAAACTGGGTTGGTCGGCTTCCTATCGGATTTTGGGATGCAGTTTGCCGCTGTGATCCTTCGAGCTGTTACCCTCATGCCGATCGCAGGAGGCGCTCTCATCCTCATTATGCTTCTGTTTGTGCTTGCGGCGATCATCGTTCTTCTTTTTGTTATCTTTCAACTCCTCTACCGCTACACCCGGATCATCATCGCCACCGTTCTTGGACCGCTCTTTCTTCTTGCCGGAAGTCTACCAGGAAACGAGGGAATTACCATGAGTTGGTTCAAGGAGCTTGCCATTCACACTCTTGTCTTCCCAGCGATCCTGTTTGTCATCTACCTCTCCCTTGTTATTCTTGTTTCCGCTTTAAGCTATACCTTCCCCACTATTATCTTCTTTAGCGGTATTCCTGATGTTGGGGTGATTTTTGTTGGTGTCCAGGCGATTGTCCTCCCCATCATCTCCCTTATCATCCTTCTGGTGGGAGCCTTTAAAGTCCCCGCGATGATCGAGAACGCCCTAAGGGGAGCAAAGATCTTTTAAATCCTCTTTCCGCAATCCCCTCTAATCTGTTATCCTGATAATACTTGAATGGAAGAACAACAGGTCCAAAAACAACATCCCATCCCTCAACAGGTCCTGGGAATTGAGTTTAAACTTATCGGGGATCTTACCTTACGCCAATTTGTTATTCTCGCCCTCTTTGGTGCCGCCGCCTTTATCGCCTTCTCCCTCCCCAATGTTACTCCCTTAATAAGAGTTCCCCTTGCCGCCATCATCGTCATCCTGGGAATCGGTTTTGGCTTGGTTCCCATCCAGGACCAACCGATGGATCGCTGGTTGGGCTACCTTGTTAAGACGATCTTCGCCCCCACTAGAAGAGTTTGGGAAAAGAGTCCCAAACCACCAACCTTTCTTACTGTTCCCACTCTCAAACTAGCCCCCCCCACCGAAGAGGAGATCTCTCCTGAGGAGGCCCACCAAAGACTGGAAGAGTATCTCGTCTCGGTCGAGAAGAAAGAGACGATGGGCCCGATCGATACGGCAGAAAAACAGCGCCTTGAGTTTATCAACCTTGAGCTGCGAACAGCGGCAACCGAAGCGGGGCTCCCCCCCTCACCCCTCCCCCCCAAACCAGTTCCCATTACCCGTCCTTATCCGATAAGAAGGTCAGAAGAGCCAAAAAAAACCTCCCTCGCCTCGATCATAAACTACACGGCGGAACCGGTTCTAAAGCTACAACGAGGGGAAAAGATTACCTACGCTCCCACCCTCCGCAATATTAAGGTTGGCAGACGCCTTCATTACAGTCCTGAGACGGAGATTGTTTTCGCCCCTGCCAAAGAGCATGTCATCGAACCCACTCTCCCTTCCCCTCCCGCTCTCAAAGAGATTGAGGCGCCACCTGCCCCTCCCAAAGCACCTCCCGAAAAGGAGGTGATACCGCCTAAAGAAGTGGAGGCTCCATCCCCACCAACTCCACCAAAGCCGGAAAAACCAGAGAAAAAGGTAGTTAGCCCACCTCCTCCCTCAAAGGTTGAAGAACCACCTCCACCACCGGAAGAGGCGGCACCATCTCCCCCCTTACCAGAGCTTAAGCCGAAAAAGGCGGTCCCAAAACCGCCAGCCCCTCCACCCGACCAGCCTAACTTAATCACCGGTACTATCTATGGTGCTAAGGGAACGGTCAAGGGAGGGGTGATAGTAGCGGTGAGAGACCAGGATAAAACGATCGTCAGCGCCGTAAAAAGTGACCAGCTTGGTCAATTCTCTTTCTCACCCCTTCCCAACGGGTCTTACCAGATCGAATTCCCGAAAGCAGAGCAATCCTTTGATATAATAAAGCTCGAACTGACAGGGGCGGTGGTCTCCCCATTGGAGATAACCGCCAAGACTTAAAAGAAAAACAATGGCCGAAAACGTCTCCTCCGCCCAAGAACACCTAGACATCCTCGACATTAAAGACAACCTCATTCTTCTTAAAGCCGGAGGAGCAGCTTTGGTTATTCAGGCTCACGCGGTGAACTTTGATCTCCTTTCAGAAAAGGAGCAGGATGCGATGATAGGTGCCTACTCAGGCCTTCTTAACTCCCTCTCCTTCCCCCTGCAGATTATCATCCGCTCCCGCAAGTTGGATATCTCCGCCTATCTTTCTATTGTTGACCAACTATCCCAACGCCAGCCCAACCCGTACTTAAGAGAAAGAATCCTGGCGTACAAAGAGTTTATAAGCGGCCTAGTTCAGCAAGGAGAGGTGCTCGACAAGCGTTTTTATCTTGTCATCCCGTATTTTGAGATCACCTCCGCCTCCACCTCCCCCCTTGATCCTCTTTTTAGTTTTTTGGGAATGAAGCCAAGACCCAAGGCGATCGGAAGAGCCGGGCTTGCCCAGCGAGCGACCGCCGATCTTGAAGCAAAAAGGGATCACCTTATAAAACAGCTTAACCGGCTAGGGATTAAGGCCCGTCAGCTGGCTACTCCCGAATTAATTGAACTTTTTTATGAGATCTACAACCCCGAACAAGCACGGATCCAACATCTTGAACGAGGAGTTGGCCAGTACACCACCGCGTTGGTCGAGCCTGCAATCGCCACTGAGGAGAAGGAAAGCCAAGAAGGAGAGGCTCCGGCGGGCACAGAAGGCGCACCACCTAAAGAAGAATGATAAGAATAGGAAGGGCAAAACAAAAAAAAGAACAAGAGGGGCAGATCCAACCTACCGAGCAGGACACACTGAAAAAGGCTGCCCAAACCCTAGCCGAAGGTCAGATAGGGGTCCAAGATGTTATCGCTCCTTCCGCTATAGAGATCGATTTTGATTATTTGAGAATAGGAAACACCTATCTGAGGACTCTTTTTATCACTGGCTATCCCCGTTTTGTTGGTGCTAACTGGCTTGCCCCCGTTATAAACTTTGACCACACTTTGGATATCTCTATGTTCTACTATCCTGTTGAATCAAAGGGGGTCCTTGATGATTTAAGAAGAAAGATCGCCGAGATGGAAGCCACCATCCAAGAAGCCCATGAAAAGGGGAAGGTTGTCGACCCTGCTGTTCAGGCCGCCCTGGAAGATGCTCGAGCCCTGCAGGAGCAGTTGGTTAAGGGGGTTGAGCGCTTCTTCCACTTCTCCTTTTATATCACCATTCCCGCAAACTCACTTGAGGAGCTTGATAAGCTTACCAAACGGGTTGAAGCGACTTTGGGATCGCTGCTTCTCCTCTCCCGCCACGCGACCTTAAGAATGGAGGAGGCCTTTCAGTCAACCATTCCCACTTGTTTTGATAAACTCCAGATCAAACGAAACATGGATACCACCTCGCTAGCAACCACCTTCCCCTTCACCTCATCTAACCTCACCGCCAACGAGGGGATTCTTTACGGTATTAACGAGCACAACGGCTCCTTGATTATCTTTGATCGTTTCACGATGGAAAACGCTAACAGCGTGGTTTTCGCCAAGTCGGGAGCGGGGAAGTCGTACTTGGTCAAATTGGAAGCTTTGAGGTCGCTTATGTTTGGAACAGAGGTTATCGTCATCGATCCAGAGAAAGAGTACAAGCCACTGGCGGGGGCGATTGGGGGGGAGTTTGTCACCTTCTCTCCAGTCTCGCCGGCAAAGATCAACCCCTTTGATCTGTCGGCTACCTATGAGGAGGGAGGAGACGAGCTGGCTTTAAAGATCCTCTCACTGCACACCTTCGTAAAGGTATTGGTTGGAGAACTTTCTTCAACTGAAGACGCTCTCCTTGATAGGGCTTTAATCGAAACCTATCGGCGAAAGGGGATTACCCAAGATCCTGCCACCCACAGCCGAGAGGCCCCGGTTTTAAACGATCTTTATGAGGTTTTGCGAGGGATGGAAGGAGGAAAACC
>JABAOC010014699.1_pt3 | contig 11749 bp, 14 predicted proteins | sample 7062161 | NCBI WGS metagenome assembly JABAOC01 (sample SAMN14538625, study PRJNA623070) | marine sediment metagenome | biome: marine biome [ENVO:00000428]; feature: marine pelagic biome [ENVO:01000023]; material: deep marine sediment [ENVO:00002113] | place: India: Gulf of Khambhat ... | reverse complement strand
TGATATAGCCACGAGCGTACCAAAAGACAAGCTGTGGCTCACCGCGCTTAAAGAAAATAAGGGGATGCTCGTTTTAGAGGGAACAGCAATGGATAACGAGACAGTTGCGGATTTCATGAATAGACTGAAGGATACACGGAGTGTAAGGGCCGTTGAATTAGTCAGAACAAGACAAAAGCAGATAAAGGAGCTTAATCTCAATCTAAAGGATTTCGCCCTCAGGTGTCAGACCTACGCCTTTAAGCAAGAGCAGAAGGCGCCGCCAAAGACAAAGAAAAAGAGCAGAAGAAGATAACGACCATGGCCATCGACCTAGATGCCTATTTCGATAAGATATCCAAATTGAGGATGGCCCATAGGGTCCTCATCTTGGTAGTGACAGTCGTTGTCCTCCTTGGCACCTTTTTTGCTTTTATATACACGCCGAAGACAAAGGAGAAGGCCACTATAAAATCCGAACTGGATAAATTACAGAAGCAGATCGACCATGCCGAAAAAAAGAAGCAGGATCTGGAAAAGCTTGAGGCGGAGCTCGACGAGCTACAAGACCAATTGATAGTAGCACTTAGGCTCCTGCCTACTACTAGTGAGATCCCGAGCCTATTAAAGAGCATTACCAGGCTTGGAAATGATTCCCATTTAGAATTCCTCCTATTTAGTCCGGAAAGGGAGGTCCCGAAAGAAGAACTGTATGTGGAGATACCGGTAAGCATGGAGGTGATGGGCGGGTATCACGATGTCGCTATGTTCTTTGACAAGATAGGAAAAATGGACAGGATTGTGAACATTGTCGATGTCAGTATGGTTCCAGCCAAGCCGGACACCACCACGCTTAGAACTCAGTGCAGGGCACTAACCTATAGGTTCAGGGAGAAAAAAGGGACCAAGGGTGTGCAAGAAAAGAAGAAATAGCATAATCCCGGTTTCCATACTTGGTATCGTGACCATCCCGGCCTTTCTTGTGATAACCGATGCTCAGGCCAGCAAAAAGGCTACCTTTAAGATTCCAAAGGAGAGAAAAGAGATCACCGAACCAGCCAAGAAAACTCTAGAAGAGGAAGTTCAGGCTGACAAGGTCGGGGCCGAAGCTGAAAGGGAGGAGTATTCCTACGATCCTACTGGTAAAGTGGATCCCTTCAAGTCCTTTATCGTCGTAAGGAGGGAGTTAGAGGAAAAGGAAAGAGAAAGGGCAAAACCAAAGACCTATCTCGAGACCCTCGACGTCTCCCAATTGACCCTCTCGGCCATAGTATTAAGCAAAAAGGGAAATTGGGCCCTCTTCCGGGACTCAAAGGGTGACGGCCATGTAATCAAGGTGGGGACCCCTGTAGGGAATAAGGGGGGACACGTCATTAAGATCCTGGACAAAGAGGTTGTGGTGAGGGAATACCACCTGGATATCAGGGGTCGCGAAAGAATAGCCAAGGACATCTCTATTAAGCTCCCATCTATAGACTAATCCAAAAGGTAAGATAGAGGGAAGGAGAGCTTGCATGTCTGACAGCATAACGGTGAGAAGGGGCACCAGCGTTCTCCTGTTGACCGCCTTTTCTCTCATCTATCTTATTATAAGCTGTGCCCAAGCACCCACGAGGAGAGAGATAGCAGGTATTGCAGAGGAGGGAGCTGCTCAGATCGAATCAGTGAACGTTATTTCCGGCCCCCCTAAGAAAGGGACAGCTATTAACATAACCAGCTCACAACCTGTCACCTATACTGCCTTTAAGTTGGTTCAACCGTTACGCCTCGTCTTGGATGTAAACGCGCGCCTGGCTGAGGGACTGACTGGACCCGCCGTTTTAGATCGCGGGATCATAAAGGCTATCCACTTTGAAAGCATTAAAGAGAAGCCCACACTTACACGGGTTGTCGCGGCCCTTTCCCGAGATGTGGAATATGACGTTCAGAAAGAGGATAGGGCAATAAAGGTCTTAGTCTTTCCCAAAGAACCCGCTGAGAAAGGGGAAGGGCAAGTCTTGGCCGCCAAAGAGGAGGAAATAGGACCTAAAGAACCTCGCCTCTTCTTTTTGCCGGGCAAAACCGAGCTGAATGAGATACTCGGAATTGACTTCTTCATGCTCCCCGCGGACAAATCAAGGGTTACGGTTACGACCAGCAAAAAGGCCCAGTATGAAATAAGCCGGAAGGACTCCCTTACCTTGCTTTTGGAGATAAAGGGGGCCACCATCATCCCTGAACTAGCTCGATATATAGACTCCTCCCACTTCAAAGGGGCAGTCAACCGGATTACGCCTATTGTGAAGGTCGCGGAAAGGCAGGTCGCGCTGGAAATAGAGCTGAGGGAAATGGTGCCCTACCACTTGAGACAGGTTGATAACCAGATCAGGCTAGACTTCAATAAGACATCTCTCGCCCCTCCCGCCAAGAGGATAAGCGCAGCCGGATTAGCTAAGGCTCCTATAGAACCAGAGGAGGCGCCCCCTGAGGCTAGACCAGCTATTAGCCCTGCTGCCCCTAATAGGACTCCCAGGCCCCGCGTTAAAGTGTATAAAGGGGCCAGGATGACCCTTGATTTTGCCAATGCGGACATAAGGAACATCCTCAAATTGATAGGCGAGGTTAGCCAGCAGAATATTGTGTGGGGGCCGGAGGTGAAGGGTACGGTCTCCATGAGGTTAAAAAATGTCCCCTGGGATCAGGCCCTGGATATAGTGCTTGAGGCAAATGACCTTGGTATGAGAAGGGAGGACAACATCGTCTGGATCACCACAAAGGCGAAGATAAGGCAGCTAGAGAAGGAGGAGGAGGAGAGGATAAAGGCTGAACGGGAAAGGATAAGGGCCTTCAAGGAAGCACAGGAGCAAGCTAAGGAACTAGAGCCACTGGTTACAGAATACATTCCGGTTGATTTTGCCGATGCCAATGAAATTAAGAATCACATAGTCCTAAGCGAACGTGGTAAGATAAGCGTAGATGAACGGACTAACACAATTATCATAAAGGATATCTCCTCCAATGTTGAAGAGGCCAAAAAGATAGCCAGACACTTTGACACCCCGGTTAAACAGATCATGATAGAGGCCAGGATAGTGGATGCCTCAACTGGCTTCAGCCGTGAACTAGGTGTTCAATGGACCTCCATCGAAAGAAAATGGCAAAAATATGCCGGCACGGCCTGGGGAACAGATCCACAGCAATATACAACACCTGGAGACATGGTTTTTGTCGGCGACTTTGCCACCAATACCCCACCGGGCTGGTCGCCTAATATTGGCCTCACCTTCGCCACATTGACCGAGGGTGGCTTGGGGACACTTGGCTTAGATGCCTCCCTGGCACTTGCTGAGACTGAAGACAAGGCGAAGATTATCTCCGCACCCAAGGTAATAGCCAGCAATGGTGAGGAGGCCTTGATCAGCAGGGGTGATATCATCTACAAGGAGATCGTTACAGCAGACCAGCGTGATATAAAGGAGTTGCCAGCGACCTTATCATTGACCGTAACACCTACTGTCAGCTTCAATAACTACGTCACCATGGATATAGAGGTAAAAGATGATAAGGTGTATGCGGATCTGACCGGAAAAACGGAGAAGGCTATCAAGACCAAATTGATGGTTATGAGTGGGGAGACGATTGTTATTGGTGGTATATTTAAGGAGGACATATCCGACGCAGAGACGGGGGTTCCCTGGTTGAAGAGAATCCCCATTTTAGGGTGGCTGTTTAAGGCCCGTAGCAAAGCGCATGCGAGGAGTGAGCTCTTGATATTCCTGACACCAACTGTACTTACTCATGCCTATGCGGCCCAGGAATAAAAAATGCATCCTAATAATAGCCTTTTTCCTCTCAACCTTTTTGATAGGGTGTGCCGGGGATAAGACACTAATAAGGAAAAGATCTCAGGCACTGGAAGACCTGGGAAACTCCCTCATCCAACAGGGTGATTTGAGGGGGGGGCTTGAAAGACTATTAGAGGCAAGCAGGCTAGACCCTGAAAATGCCAACATACATAACGAATTGGGACTGGCTTACAGGGATCTAAGGATATATCAAGACTCCATTGCCCACTTCAAAAGGGCCCTGGCCCTCAAGGCAGAGTTCGCAGAGGCCCAAAACAATCTAGGCACCGTTTATCTACTGCTAAAAGAATGGGATCTGGCTATTGACTGCTTCCAAAGGGCTGTTAGCGATATTCTCTATAAGACCCCGCATTTTGCCTACAACAACATGGGACTGGCTTACCACAACAAGGGAAACTACCAGAAGGCGATAGAAAACTATAAGAGGGCATTGAGGTTTTTTCCATCATATAGCCTTTGTTATGAGAATTTGGCGCGCGCCTATGAGGCCATAAACAGCTTTCAAGTAGCCATCGAATCCTACAAGAAATCCATCTCGTACGCACCTGATTATCCGACACCCCATTTTAACCTGGCGAGACTCTATATCAGGCTAAACAGAAATGAGGATGCAGCCAGAGAATTAAGGCTAACCATGGAGATCGACCCTGATGGGCCCTATGGAAACGAGGCAAAAAGGCTACTGGGGGATATCGAATAGAAAGGGAGTATTGGAGTGATGGGGCAATTGGGTTTCAATAAATTGTCGAAATACCGAGCCGTTTAGCAGAAGGGGATTTAAATAAAGGAGATCTGAGATATAAAATTAGTTTACACTTGGTAGGCAATTTTACAGCAGTTATTAAGCAAAGCTGTCTATCATCTTGGGTTAAATCCCACTTTCTATGATAGATAAAAATCAGGCTATTTGGCATTAATTTTGCTGGCTTATATCCAAGGGGCTTTGGATAAGGTGAAAAAGGGATATATTCAATATAGCCTTATAACCGTTCTTATCTTAGGTCGACAAAAGGCCCCTTATTGTCATTGGTTTTTATCTTTAAAGATGATATCGGCAAATCTACCAAAGCGCAGATTGCATCGATACTCAATAACAAGGAAATCGTAATCATCGGCGAAGTTGTTAAAACCAGCAGAAAACAAGGATAGTCCGGATCTCCGGCACGTTCCAATAGTACTTCTTGGAGTCGGGCATTTAATCAACCGAATAACAACCAAGCTAAATAAGGAGAATGATCCGATGCAGATCTTTGAACTTAATTGCCGCTTAACGTGCCGTCTTGTTTTGCTGCTAATTATTTGTTTGTTTCTCGGGGCATGTGGTAGTCCGGATGTCTCTGATGAGGAGCGTAGCTATTGGGCCAGTATGACAGTTGAGGATGCGTTTGAAGTTACCAGAGACATCGATGTTACCATGGATCTGGACTGTAATGATGATGGCAACCCAAACGACCCCGAGCCATTTACCAATGTTTTTGCTGATATTACGATTACTGTCAGTGACACGGGACTCCCAATTCGGGTAGAAAGCTATACCGTCGATTTCTTGCCGCTGCAAAGCGTTGATGATTTCGGCAACCCGATTATGCCGCCGTCTTTGACCAGTTATCCAGGTCCAATGTTAGATTCCGATTCGATCGATACGGGGACATCCTATACGATTAGTGGCATTACCGTGATGACCTTTGATACCAAAGACGAATATCTAAATAAGTGGTCTGGTCTCAACTGGGTGAGCCTCTATACAATCAGCGTTACGCTTAGCATCGTCGATGAAGAGGGCGGCCGCTTCAGCCTTGTTGTTAATGAACAAGTCAACCTTAGTTTCTATGACAATTGCTAATGATTCATGAATGGAAGACATGGTTTCACCGCTGATCATTGCCGAGGATTATGGCAATGATCGCGTTTCAAGAACTTGGCATTTTGGCCCTTCCTGTGGCCCATCAAATGTCGGACCCTATCCCCAAAACACTTCCAGCTATATCCACCAGATGATCCACGTGATAATCAGCATCTAATTTCCGGTTTTTGTAGGAGATAAATCCTACCCCTGCCGACCTTGCCGTTTCATAGTCCACAAGGGAATCACCCACATAGAGGCATTCATCAGGACTGATCCCAAAAAAACCAGCTATCCTGTATATGGACTCCGGATGTGGTTTGGGATTTTTGACATCCAAGGATGAGACAACTAGGTCAAAGTAGTGGCTCAGCCCGTTTAGCTCAAGGACCTTTCCTATGGTCGTGCTTCGATTGGTTGCCACTGCAAGACCATATCGAGGCTTTAGATAATCAAGCACCTCCTTGAGCCCCGGCTCCATAACCATGTCCTTTATGAAGGGAGTGTAGTCGAGCTTCAAGCGAAATTGCTGGGCCCTGGCCAGATAAGGGCTGCCTCTAAGGATATGATTTAAGGATTCCACGGCAGTGTGCGTGTGGACAAATTCAATATCCTCTCCTGTCAAGGGAGGAAGGCCAAAATGGGCGAGGATGTGATTGTAGAAATTGAGGTTGGCCTGCCGGGAGTCAAACATGACCCCATCACAATCAAATATAATCGCTGATACGGACATAACATTTTAATTATACTCTCTATTCCGTCCCGAGGTCAATAACCTTCAAGACCCCAATGCCAAAATAATCTTGGGTTTCATTCCGTATCTGTGCCTTGACATTTGCCATCCGGGGTCCTCAGCTTCACCCATGTCTTCACTGCTGCATGGATCAGGCCAAGGGCGATGACACCTAGGACAAGGTAAAGGAGCCCCATAAAGACCAGATGATCGGCATCCCACGCCCATTCAAAGCAAAAGGGAAACATATCAAACCCTCTTCACTACTCCGAAATCCCCTATAACCTTGCCAAAGACCTTCACCGGATTGGGTTCAGGTTCTTGCGGAAAGAGGGGTAGATACCTGTAAGAGAGGGAGAACAAGAGGATTCCATAACCGAGAGCACCGGCTGCAACTCCCCACTCCTGCCATGATGGAAGATAGCTCATGAACTTCTCAAATGGCATGACTGGTATGGCCAGGGTTTGTATACTAAACACAAACCTGTTGAGCACGATGCCATTAATATTCATTAAGGCACCTATAATGAGGAGCCCGTTTCTCCCCCTTAGCTTAGGAGTTATCAGGATAAAAGCGGGGATAATGCCAAAGATCGCGATCTCGGCAATCAGCAGCCAGACCCCATAAGGTCCCCTATAGAAGTCCATAAAGGACAATCCAGCCTGGGGTACAACTCCATAGGCCCAGCCCACTGTATCCAGGATCTTGAGAATTATATAGCCCGTAAGGAGCCAGCCTGAGATCTTCCCCAGCAGGTTAAAAACACTCATCTTAACCAGCTTCCTTCCGGTGGCCTTCTGGGCTACCCATACACAGAGCAGGGTAAAAGATGGTCCTGCGGCAACAGAGGAAAGGATAAACAAGAAGAACGTCCACGGCCATATAAGAAAACCTCCCTAAAGGCAAAAGGACGACCGAAAAGGACTCCAAACAGTCCTCCCAGTGAGCCCTGATGAAAAAAGGAAAGAAATGTTCCGGCAGCAGCGAATAGGGCCATCACGTGGTGAAGGTTATCACCGAAGATGTTAAATTCCCTTATCTCATTCAGCTTTCTATTGGAGAGTATCAAAGGGAGATATTCAATAGTCAGTACTCCGAAATAGGCGCTGAGACAGAAGGCAACCTCAGTCAGCATGGAGTGGACATTGGCATGCCAGAAGAGGAACCAGCACCTTAATGGCTATCCAATATCTACTAACAGTATTGCAATGGCTGCTGAATAACAGCTGAACCCCACGACAACCGCCGGAGTAATAATGGCCTTGAGCTCATCTCTCCCAATGATATGGACCAGGAACCCAGTGAAAAATGCGCCTGCACCGAGGGCAATAAGGGAAAGATCAAGAACGATCCACAGCCCAAAGGCAAAACGGTGATTCATGTTTGCCTGGTTAAGCCCCTTATAGAGACACAAATAGGCCGACACCAGGCCCCAGGCTAGAATGGCCAGCCACAGGGGTGTCCATGGCAGGAATACCTTGAGTGAGCATCTTTGAATACCCTTTGGGATCAGGGCCAAATCTATAACTTTCCCTTGTTTTTTGAAGAATATCCACCCATCCTTCGTAGCTTTCTTCACCTGTCTTGAACCGGCTTCCATTTGGCCCCTTTTCTGATCACCGATCAGTTTCGCAAGAGACATTGCCGCCTCAGGTCGCAACTACGCACATCCTGCAGGCGGCTGAGGGTCAATGCACAGACAAAGCCGGCGAGGAGCGATGCTGATCAAGAGAGGATATGGTATAGGTCCACTTTGATAAATCGATCATAGCGTCTGCTCTTTACCCTCTTTTCTCTTTGAGACGACTGTAACGCGGGGGGTTTTGCTAATCGGGTTCTCGTCGACAAATACCGGACACTGGTAGACTGCGCTGACAGTGTCAGCGGTTATCACCTCGGCGGGCTCACCTACTTTGTAGATACTTCCCTTATTCAAGAGGAGCATCCGTTGGCAGTACTGAGCAGCCAGACTGATATCATGAGAAACGATAACCACGCTGAGCACTTGTGTCCGGCTCAAAGTTGAAATCAGCTCGAATATCTCCACCCTGTGCCGTATATCAAGGAAGGATGTTGGCTCATCCAAGAGGACTATCTGGGCCCTCTGGGTCAATGCCCTGGCAATCAGCACCCGCTGCTTCTCCCCTCCTGACAACTCATGGATGGAACGAGGTGCCAGATCAAGTGTACCGGTGAGCTCCATAGAGTGTTGGGCTATCTCCTGATCCTCTTTTCCCTCAAAGGGGAAGGGGCCCAAATGGGGAAAACGACCCATCAATACAACCTCAAAGGCCGAAAAGGGGAAGCGGAAGTTTGATTCCTGGGGCACCATGGCGATCCGCCTGGCAATATCCCCTCTTGTGTAATCGGATAATGGTCTATTCAGGAGCAAGATCTCCCCCTTCTGTACCTTGAGAAGGCCATCCATGATCTTTAACAAGGTACTCTTGCCTGAACCATTTGGGCCTATCATGCCCACGACCTCACCCTCTTTCAGCTCAAGATCGATCCCTTCAAGGCACCACTGGCTGTCATACCTAAAGGAGACGCCCTTGAGGATCAACTCTGAGTCCACCGGCTACCTCTCTGTCTTAAAAGATAGATAAAGAAAGGAGCCCCTAAAAAGGCGGTTATGACTCCTACCGGCAATTCACTGGGAGATAGGATTGTCCGTGCAAAGGTATCTGCGGCTATTAAGAAAACGGCTCCTCCAAGGGCAGCTGCTGGCATCAGGAGCCTGTGATCAGCTCCAAGAACCATCCTCATGAGGTGCGGCACGATGAGACCGACAAAACCTATTATTCCGGAAAAAGATACCACTAGACCAGTCATTAGCGATATTCCAAGGAATGATATCCACTTTAACAGCTCTACCTCGACGCCCATCTGAAGGGCAGACTCCTCTCCCCCTACGATAAGATTGAGGTGGCGAGAAAAGAAATAGATGATACCTGAGACAGCCAAGATGACTGGAAGACCTATTGATAGCTGAACGTATCTGCTCTGTGAAAGGTCGCCGTAAAGCCAGAAAAGCATGGAATGAAGCCTGCTGCCACCTGTTGTGGAGATGAAAAACATTATGACAGCTGTGAAAAAGGCATTAATGATGACCCCAGTCAGGAGCAACGTAGATGATTCCAGCCCTCCATGACGACCGGCTATGCCCATCACCAGGAGGATAGTAAACATGGCGCCCATAAAGGAGAGCAGGGGCACCCCCAGGTTGAACCCAAGGCCTAAGACGATTCCAATAATCGTACCTACTGCGGCACCACTTGAGATGCCAAGTATAAACGGCTCTGCCAAGGGGTTTCTCAGGAGGGCCTGAAATACTACCCCTCCAAACGCGAGTGTAAAACCAACGAGGCCGGCGAGCAAGATCCTCGGCAATCGTATCTTAAACAGAATCATCCATGCCGTCTGGTCAACTGATCTAGAGCCGGTGACCCACGTAAGAGCATCCTTTAGGGAAATCCCGGCAGGCCCCAAACATAATGAGAAAAGGATCATCCCAAGCAGTATACCGGATAAGACGAGCCCTGTAGTCATGACTCGTACGGGAGTTACCCTGTAATACTCACTGCCTCTCATGCCCTTCTATCTCTGGATGTATTAATCTAGCCATCTCCTCTAGGCCCCTCACTATTCTTGGGGCAGGCCTGTCTATCAGGTCTGAATCTATGAGATAAACATGCCCCTTTTGCACGGCTGGTAACGTCGGCCACTCGAGCCATTCCATTCTGGCCTTCTCATGCTGCCCTCCCCTTTCCATTGATGAGATGATTATGACATCCGGCTTTCCCTCTATTACTGCTTCGATATTCAGCTTCGGATAGGTAATGGGTTGGTCCCCGGTCATATTCGCCCCGCCGGCTAGTTGGATGATATTATGGTGGATGGTATTCTGATTTACGCTCATAAGTGGCCTCGTGTTTATCAGCAAGAGCACTCGCGGCCTTCCCTTATCCTTTACTGCTTCCAAGACCCTTACGACCCTTTCTCTTAGATCACTCACCAGCTTTTCGGCGCTCTCCGGTACGCCACAGATCTCTCCCAATCTCTCCATGGTATCCAAGACCTGATTTATCGTTCGAGGATTGATAACATAGACCTGAATGCCGGCTCGTTCGAGCATTTCAACATCCCCTCTCATGTTCCCATCAACCGTAGCAATTACCAGATCAGGACTGAGGGCTATCACCTTTTCGACATTGATATCCGTATAGACACCCACCTTTGACTTCTTCTGGGCTTCCTTGGGAAAATAGCTAAATCGGGTAACCCCCACAAGCCTGTCTCCTAACCCGAGGAAATAGATCATCTCCGTAATGCTCGGCGCTAAGGAGACAATCCTCATAGGATTAGAGCGCAGAACTACCTCCCTGCCCAAAGAATCGCCGAACACGGCTGCATGGGAGGGTACAGCCGAAAAAGACATGAGAATAATCAAGAATATCGTGGTCAGCAGCGAATTCGTCATCTGGCATTCATTTGAAGTTCGAGCTTTGTCAGATCTCTTGACCGGCATAATCCAAAAAAAATCCCTAAATCCAGATGGATTTAAGGACTGCACCCTGTTTCCTTGATCCTTAAATAGCCAGTTCACACCGTCGTGGCAGGTCTTCTGACTCTCCCGACCCCCTGGCTCGCCTTCCCAATCTCGTGAACGTAAGATCAGTGACTTTAACCCCAATAAGGGTATGCCAGGGAGGTAGCTTCCCCGATCAATGGATCGGGGTCGAGATTACAGCGGCGGGACCGTTCCCGCTTTCAACGAGATTCCCTTTTAAACCATTTCGGTACCACCGATGGTAGATCATAGATTGAGAAGTCTTGGCCCTCATTCATAAGGAAAATGGGTTAGATGAATGACTTACCTGTGACGTAGCCTATTGTAATCCCCGTGGAGCTACCTCGCAATATTGTAACTTCTCATCTTCTTTCGGAGTCTCTTAGCAGCCTTCGCCTGCTTCTTTTTCCTCTGTACACTCGGCTTGTCGTAAAACCTTCGTTCCTTGATCTCAGAGTAGAAACCCTCCTTTGAAAGCTTTCTCTTCAGATCCCTTATGGCCTTCTCTATTTGATTATTATATACGACTACCTTCATAAATTAATCCCGCTCGCCAAGCACTCGAATCATTCCCCTTTCCGAGCCTCAGCCCCTCTCACAGCTCACCTCCTTTTTCAGAAATGCATTCCCGCGGAGACTGTATCGGTCTTTTCTCTCCCCTTTCAGCCTATAGCGAACAAGACCACGATTATATAACCGATTCAATAATTGTCAATACTTTTATCTTCTGGAGTTTCCTTAGTCTTTGGAGAAAACCGTTGTCCTTGAGCGTAAATTG
>JABAOC010012732.1_pt2 | contig 11752 bp, 9 predicted proteins | sample 7062161 | NCBI WGS metagenome assembly JABAOC01 (sample SAMN14538625, study PRJNA623070) | marine sediment metagenome | biome: marine biome [ENVO:00000428]; feature: marine pelagic biome [ENVO:01000023]; material: deep marine sediment [ENVO:00002113] | place: India: Gulf of Khambhat ... | reverse complement strand
ACTTTTTAAGCCATGGCACAATAGTGTTAAATAATTAAAATAGAGAAAAAACTCTTTGTTCTACAAGTTATCAAAAATAAATCTTAGTTTACTATTGTACTCCGCTACTGTATTTCATCATAGCTATGCGACGGCGAGAAATTATAAAGAACAGGTAAAAATAAAAATGGGACTGATACCAAAATTTTGCTTTTTCAGCACCAATCCCATAAAATTTATTTACTTTGTTGATTTTTTTGTTTCTTTTCCTATTTCAATCAACCCTTTTTTCTATCTTTCTGATATGCTTTCTATATTCTTCATAGTCTAGACTATGAATACTATAAACTATTCATCTGCTACTTCTACTTGCCCTTCTCCTTATCCTTCTTCTTTTTTTTCTTCTCATCCTTTACTTCTTTATACTCTCCTTCAACAGTGTTTTCTTTTTTATCTGCTTTGGGTGTTGATTCTTTTTCAGGCCCAGCTTGTGGTCCAGCCTGCCCAGTCCCTGCTCCACCTGCAGCTTGTTGTTGTCCATACATAGCCTGGCCAATTTTCTGGGAAGCAGAAGACAACTCCTCTGTTGCTTTTTTAATAGCTTCTAAATCATCTTTAGTCATAACCTCGCGTAATTTAGCTATTTTTTCCTCAATCTCTTTTTTATCAGAATCAGAGATTTTGCCTTTGGCATCTGATAAAGCTTTTTCTGTTGTATATATCAAAGAATCAGCATTATTGCGCACTTCAACTGTTTCTTTCTTTTTTTTGTCATCTGCAGCATGAGATTCTGCTTCTTTTCGCAAATTCTCCACTTCTTCTTTGGAAAGACCCGATGAACCTTTAATGGTTATATGTTGCTCTCTGCTTGTTGCCTTGTCTTTGGCTTTGACATTTAAAATTCCATTAGCATCAATATCAAAAGAAACTTCAATTTGAGGAACGCCTCTGGGTGCCGGAGGGATCCCATCCAATATAAATCTNNGTGCTGGAGGGATTCCATCTAGAATAAATCGTCCCAAAGACTTGTTGTCGGCGGCCATTTCTCTTTCTCCTTGTAAGACATTAATTTCCACAGAAGGTTGGTTGTCTGCAGCAGTGGAGAAAATTTGGCTTTTGGAAGTAGGAATTGTTGTATTTCTTTCAATTAAAGGAGTACGCACTCCTCCTAAAGTCTCAATTCCTAAGGTCAGTGGTGTAACATCTAAAAGCAATACATCTTTAACTTCACCACCCAAGACTCCTCCTTGAATAGCTGCCCCAACAGCCACTACTTCATCAGGATTAACTCCAGCTAAGGGTTTTTTGCCAAATAATTCTTCCACTTGAGCTATAACTTTGGGCATCCTGGTTTGTCCTCCCACTAAAATCACTTCATTAATATCTTTTGGCTCAACCCCAGCATCTTTTAGGGCCTGCTTGCAAGGCTCTACTGTTTTTTCTATCAAATCTCCTACTAATTGTTCTAATTTGGCCCGGGTTAATTTGATATTTAAATGTTTTGGTCCTGAAGAATCGGCGGTAATAAATGGCAAGTTAATCTCTGTTTCTTGGACAGTGGACAATTCACATTTGGCTTTTTCCGCTCCTTCTTTTAGTCTTTGCAAAGCCATTTTATCATTCCTTAAATCAATCCCTTGGTCTTTTTTAAACTCATCTACTAAAAAGTCCATTACTCTTTGATCAAAATCATCACCGCCTAGGTGAGTATTACCATTTGTAGACTTCACTTCAAAAACACCTTCACCTAATTCCAAAATAGAAATATCAAAAGTTCCTCCACCAAGATCAAATACAGCAATCTTTTCTTCTTTTTTCTTGTCCAAACCATAAGCTAATGATGCTGCAGTTGGTTCATTGATAATTCTTTTTACATTCAAGCCAGCAATTTTTCCAGCATCTTTGGTGGCTTGGCGTTGAGAATCATTAAAGTAAGCAGGGGTAGTGATTACGGCGTCTTTAACTTCCTCACCCAAATAAGCTTCCGCATCCGCTTTAATTTTCTGCAGGATCATAGCGGAAATTTCTGGGGGAGAATATTCTTTATCTCCCATTTTAACCTTCACCCCACTATCAGCTTTGGAGATTTTATAAGGAAGAAGTTTAATATCTTTTTGAACTTCTTTATCTTCATATCTACGCCCCATTAATCGCTTGATAGAAAAAATAGTATTATCAGGATTAGTGATTGCTTGACGCTTGGCCAACTGGCCTACCAGACGCTCTCTTTCTTTAGTTTGGGCAACCATTGAAGGGATAGTTCTGCCCCCTTCGGCAGAAGTTATTACATGCGGTTCGCCGCCTTCCATCACGGCTACACATGAATTAGTTGTTCCTAAATCTATACCTATTATTTTGGACATATTTTACCTCCCGAGGTCTCTGTATATCCATTCATTACAAGGAGCTTAGCTTCCTTACAGAGAACGATTTATCCGCCGAAGTCTCTGACGTAGGCGGAGGCCCTGCCTGCCCCGTTCCTTTCGGGATCGGAACCGGAGGTGGATGACGGGGCCTTTTGTTTTATAATTATTCCATTATTCTTTAAAAAGGCCATAGTCCCGAAGAAACTTTAGTAAAGTCGGGGCAATATCTTACTCTTTCTTACAGACTTTCACTTTTGCGGGGCAAATTACTTTATCTCTCAATTTATAGCCCGCTTTAATTTCTTCCGTGATCTCATCTTCTTTAAATTTATTATTTTTTTCACAAGCCATTGCTTCATGCAATTGAGGATCAAATTTACATCCTATCGTTTCAATTTTTTCTACACCTTCGCTTTTTAATATTTCTTCTAATTGATTTTTAATCTGTTTGATGCCTTCTATCCACTTGTCATTCTTTTCCTTTTTTTTGAGATGTCTAAATGCTTGATCAAAACTATCTAAGACCGGCAATATTTTCAAAATTAAAACAGTGTTGGCAAAATTTATTATTTCTTTTTTTTCCTCTTCTGCTCTTCTTTCTAAATTAATATAATCAGCTTTGGCTCTCTTCCAACCATCTAAATATTCCTGAGCTTTCTTTTTAGTCTCTTCTAATTCTTTTTTTAATTCTTTATCGCTTTTTCTTCTGTGTTCTTTTTTAGTCATAAGAGATTCTCCATATTCCTGATTAATACAATTGTTAAATCAAATACTGATTATACTTTTTCACTTAAAATTCTGGCTATATAATCAACTAAAGACAAATTTCGGTTATAAGACATTCTCGTAGGCCCTATAATTCCAACAAATCCATGTTTATAATCAGGAATTTTATATTCTGAAATAATTACACTACAATCAGCAATCTTACCTAAGGGATTTTCTTCTCCTATATAAATCTTTTTTTCTTTTTTATTAGACACTTCACAGATAAATTCATCAAGACGATCAATAATTTCGGCAATCTCCAAAGCTTTTTCTATCTCCTGAAACTCTGGTTGGGCAAATATATTCTTAAGCCCACAATAATAAATATCATCTGGAGATAAAGCAGCTAAGGCAGCATCATTGGTTAAATAAGATAAAAGCTGAGCAGCTTCTTTAATCATTTGGTCATAACTTTGTTGCAAAGCACCTAATCTTTTGGCTAAAGCTTCTTTTTCTCTTGCTGATATACCTTCTTTTTCTTCTTCTTTTTCTTTTAGCAAAGAATTAACAAAAAACCGATAACCATGGTCTGTAGGAATTCTTCCTGATGAAGTATGTGATTGATAAATATAACCTTGCTTTTCTAATTCATTCATTTCTGCCCGTATAGTAGCAGGGCTTACATCAAAACCGTATTTTAATTGCAAAGTTAAAGAACCAACTGGCTGGGCAGTTTTTGTATATTCTTCAATTATAGACTTTAAGATTTGTTTTTGACGAGAGGTCATAAGAGTAATTAGTAATTAGGAATAAGGAATTAGGATATAAGACATAGCATTTATAGATCTTGGGATTAGCACTCTCAACCTGTGAGTGCTAATTTGCTATTTTTATAATATCAAGAGGGAAAAATATTGTCAAGTATAAAGCTGATTTACAGCTGGATAAATTTGTCTTGACTTTTTATATTTCTTGTGATACAATTTAGCCTCAATTTAATAAATTATGTTTTTTAAAAATTAAATATAAAAGAAGAAAAGCGGCAATAAAAACGGATAAATAGAATATTGGACTATTGATGAATTGAGGAATTTTGAGGTAAGAGAAAGGAGAGGATTTAATTGAACCGATTTGATGTTCTGAATTACGGCCCAAAAATACTCAGAGAGAATTTCAGAATGCTGCCGGAAACCAAAATAGGCTATGTTCAACCATCACCTGAAAAATATCCTNNCTGAAAAATATCCTATGTGGTTTGAATGGGATGCTGCTCGACACTGTATGGCATTAGCTTTGGCAGGAGATATCGAAAAAGCTCAATTAGAGCTGGAAAATGCAACAATCGCCCAAAAAGCAAATGGCATGATTCCTTCTGTAGTAATATATGACAAACTACGTTCTGCCATCGACAGAATAGCCAGACCAGTTATATATGAAAAATTTCATATTTCCAAGGAATATATTATTGGAAACTATCAAGGATATAATTGGAGATCAATCCACACCCAACCACCAATTCTGCCATTAGGGCTTTTTGCTATTTACAAAATAACTGATGACAAAAATTATCTAAGGCAAATATTACCAATACTTCAAACCAATTTTGATTATTTGGAAAGAAAAAGGCTAAACAATAACACAGGGCTATATTTTATTTACAATGCCTTAGAAAGTGGTCATGATGACAGCCCATCCTATTTCAATCACTATCCATCCAGACAAAGATGGCTAGCAGAAAAAACTTACAGTTATCCTTCTATTTGTCTCCAATTGAAAAGGCTAAAATATCTTGGTGAAGAAAGATTCAGAAGATCTTCTGGCTCATTTGTAGTGGAAGATCCAATCTTTAATTCTCTTTCTGTAGTAGGATTAAAAACTCAGGCCTATCTATGGAGTGAAATTGGAGAATATGAGAAAGCAGGAGAAAATAAAAACAGAGCTAGAAGAATTGCAAAAGTAATTGACAAATATCTTTGGAATAAAAAAGTTGGAATTTGGTTCCCTTGTGCTATGCAATCAGATGCAATAACCACGGTCAATTTGTATCCAATAGTAGCTTGTTTTTCAAAATCGCATCTCCAGGAGGTGATGGAAAAACATCTACTAAATAAAGAAGAGTTTTGGACCCAGATGCCAATCCCAGAGGTAGCTATAAATTGCAAATATTACAGAAAAAATCCCAGCTTGTTGACTGCTAAGAAAAATCTCCTACCAACAAGAGGATTAATACCAACAAGAGGATTAACTTGGCTCCATGTAAATTTCGATATTGCTACTACTTGTTATGCCAATGGTTATGATATAATTGCTGAAGAATTAGACCAGAAAACAATTAAGTTGGTGGAAGAAAATGGCGCTTTTGAGGGTTATTATCCAGATGAACGTTGGGCAAAAGGAGGACTGGGAGCAGCTAATTTTGGCTGGAGCGCAGGCTGTGCTTTTCTGGCAAAAAACAGAATATTAGGGAAACCGAACAAAGAATTTTGGCAAACTTTGGAACAATTTTACAAGTAATTAAATCCCCGGGATGTTAAAATATACACACCCATCTCGGGGATTTTTCTAATAAAAAAAGACCCAGACTTTTCTGTAAAAATTTGTGGAAACAAAAAAGCTGGGTCTCGTCCAATTTTTAATTAATCCTTAGAAGATCTCGATTAGATCTGGGATTAAAAAATAATTTAAAAGGCTTCAAGAAATCTGGACATGGTATATAATCAGGGCAATCTTTACAACCCAATGTGATTCCGATATTCTCCTTTTTTAAACTGCAAATTATTTTATCTGAATAACAGCCTGTGGCCGGGTAAAAACATGGTTTTTCACCTTTTTTGATTTCTATTCTTCCAATAGATGCAGAAGTGATCCGAAGATCAAAATCTTTGTCACTTTTTCCATGAGAAATCAATTTTACCCAGGTACCTAACTTTTTACTTTTTCCTTCAATCCAAGGTTGCTCGGGATCTTTTTTAGCTCAGTTACATCAAGCAAATCATAAGCTTCCAAAACTGCTCTGCCTTCAAGAAAAGATGATATTTCTTCCCTAAACTTTTTAACTTCCTTATTCTGCTTTTTCTTTTTTTGGCTCCCCACACTAATCTCCCCCTTAGATAATTGTTCGAGATCGTAACTCGAACACTCTCAATATTTACATTTAAAAGAACAGATGTTTAATAATAGACCTAATAAAATACTCTGTAAAGTTTTGAGAATTATATTTCAACAATGTGTTTCACTAAATCGTTACGAATATTATATTTTCTACTCAGTACATACCAGGGGATACAAATTTTTATAATTAAAAAAGGGTAAAGTCCAAAAGACAAATTAATCAAATGGACTTCACCCTATTTTCTGAAAGAAAGTCTGTATAAACTTTTCCTTTTTTAAATACTGATTCTTCTATGAACTTTTTATAAAAAGGAATAGTTGTTTTTATACTTCCGCCTTGACTATTAATGCCAGCAATCGTAAATTTTTCTAAAGCTTTCTTAGACTTAGAAATTGCCTTCCGGCGATTTTTGCCCCAAATAATAAGTTTTGCTAAAAGCGAATCATAAAAAGGCGGAATTTCATATCCAACTTCCAATTTAGAATCTAAGTGAGAATCTATTCTTATATATGGATCTTCAGGAGGAAAAAAATGAGTGATTTTGCCACTAATAGGCGAAAATTTTTTTTCAGGGTCCTCGGCATAGATTCTAAACTCAATGGCATGTCCAGAAAATTTTATATCTGACTGATCATAACCTAATTCTTCTCCTGCAGCCAAACGAATCTGTTCTTTTACTAAATCTACTCCTGTAATCATTTCTGTGATTGGGTGTTCTACTTGTAGCCTCCCATTAATCTCTATAAAGTAGAAATCGCCATCTTCTATGAGTAGAAATTCAATTGTTCCTGCATTGTTTAAGAAAACTGCCTTTGCTGCTGCCAGAGCTACCTCTCCCATTTCTTTCCGCTGTTTTTTTGTTATTTGAGCAGGGGCTTCCTCAATTAATTTCTGATGACGGCGTTGAAGAGAACAGTCTCTTTCACCTAAATGGATAATATTTCCATTATGATCAGCCAAAATCTGGAACTCTATATGCCGAGCTTTGAAAAAATATTTTTCTATATATACCTTAGGGTCCCCAAAAGATGATTTTGCTTCGCTTTGAGTAAGTAGGAAACGATCTTTAAGTTCTTTATCATTATTAACAACTTTTATTCCTCGACCCCCACCACCGGCAGCCGCTTTAAGGACAACTGGATAGCCAATTTTTCTGGCAATCTCTATTGCTTGCCTTTCATTTTTAACTTCCTCATCGCTACCAGGAATAACCGGAACCCCTGCAAATGCCATTGTTTGTTTGACCTGTACTTTATTATTTATTTGCTCCATCGTTTCAATAGAAGGCCCAATGAAAACTACTTTGCAATCTCTACACATCCGGGCAAATAGAGTATTTTCTGCCAGAAACCCATAACCTGGGTGAATAGCATCAGCTCCTGTAATTTCTGCTGCAGATAAAATAGTAAATGGATATAAATAACTTCTATCAGTTTGAGGAGGGCCAATACAAATAGCTTCATTAGCTAGTTTTACATGAGGTGATTTTGCATCAGCTTGGGAATAAACAGCCACTGTGGGAATTTTAAGTTCTTTGCAGGCTTTTATTATTCTAACTGCACATTCACCTCTATTGGCAATCAATATCTTATCAAACAACTTAGCCAATCTACCTCACCTCCTTATTATCTTCTAATTCTTCTAAAGGCTTATATAGAAATAATACCTCTCCATATCCTACTGCTTTTCCGTTATCAACTAAAATCTTTTTAATTAACCCTGGTTCCTCAGCTTTAATTTCGTCCTTTAATCCCATTGCTTCAAGGATACAAACAGCTTGTCCTGCTTCTACCTTATCTCCTACTTTTACATATGGATCGGCATCAGGTTGAGGAGCTCTATAGAAAGTACCCACCATTGGAGCAACAATTTCTTTCCAATTGTCTGGGTATTTCTTCTCTGATTCTTCAAATACTACAACCTTAGTGTTTTTTTCAGCAATATTTTTTTCTTTATTAGTAACAATAGGCATTCCTTTTCGAATCAAAATTATAGAGCCATTTTTTTCAATCTCCAACTCATTAATTCCGCTTTCCTCAACAGCTTTTACCAATTCTTTAATCTCTTCCATATCCACACCCATACTTATCACCTACTTTCAATAATAATTTAGAGAGATTTACCTAATCTTCTTTGTATTTCTTCTCGAAGCTCATGGGCATAAATAAAGTTCTCTTCTTCTAATAACCTATACAAATTTCTAAGTTTTGTTTTGCCGAACAAACTATAGAAATCCCTTTCTTTTCCATCACTCATTCTAAATCTCCATTCTGCTAGCCCCAATCTAGAATCTTCCTCTTCGAGATCATCAGGAGAGGGACTTGTAGGAATATAACGAATGTGAGTCATCAATCTCCTTAATGATGTATTTTTTATCCTATTGATACAAACTCTCAATCTTTTTTGTTTTTCCATCTTAGCCAGCTGGATTATTGGTAGGAAACCACTAATCTTCAAATTCTCTAAATCATCACAAAGATGAGATATGTCACACAGTTCTCTATATAGCTTCCGTAAAGGTATATTCCTAAAATCTGTTTGTTCTTCTGTTAACTCAATAACTTCTACTTTATCCATTTTCTGCCTAGAGAAACAAACCGATGGATCACCAGGCTCATCTTTTTGAACTAAAGCATCGATAACTAATGATGCAGTAACCTTTTCTTCGGTTATTATAAAATTTCTTTTTTCAGCAGGATTTCCACCACGTTGAGATTTGGGATACATTACTAAAATCTTATCTGGCACTTCAATTAAAAACATTTTCATTCCCTCCACCTTCCTTTTATTAAGTTGTTAAAAATACATATATTTCCACTGCGAGAACAATATTTTACACCTTTTGTTTTAAAAATCAAGGTATATGTCAAATAAACTTAAAAAGAGCCAAAAATTAGCTCTTTCAGAATGTAAAAAAGATTGATTATTTTTTTAAAATCACCATAAAGGCTTCTTGGGGAATATCTACTTTGCCAAAACGCTTTAGTCTTTTCTTCCCTTTTTTCTGTTTTTCTAATAATTTTCTCTTTCTGGTTACATCACCGCCATATAACTTGGCTGTAACATCTTTGCTTAAAGCCGGGATATCTTCTCGGGCTAAAATTCTACTGCCTACTGTTGCCTGCAAGGCAACTTTAAAAAGCTGCTGAGGAATTATGTTTTTTAATCTCTGCACTAAATCTCTACCTGTCTGATAAGTTTTTTCTTCAGGGACAATTTGAGAAAGTGGTGCAACTTTATCCCCAGCTACTAAAATATCCAATTTCACTAATTTGGCTGGGCGAAAATCCAAAAATTCATAATTTAGGGAAGCATAACCAGAGGAGACACTTTTAAGTTGATCATAAAAATCAATAATAATTTCTGATAAAGGAATATCATAGGTTAAAAAACAAGTTTTGGGATCTAGATATTTAGTATCTTTATATTTACCTCTTTTACTTTGTGTTAATTTCATTATTGGACCTAAATATTTAGAGGGGGTGATAATTTCTAGGCGTACATATGGCTCATAAATATTCACGATTTCTGATGTTGGGGGTAACTCAGATGGGCTACTGATTGTAATTTCCCTTGTCCCCTGCCCCTTGCCCCTTGTCTTTATTTTATATTGTACACTTGGCGCAGTAATCACTAAATCCAAATCATATTCCCGGCAGAGTCTTTCTTTTGTAATATCCAAATGCAGAAGCCCCAAAAAACCACACCTGAAACCCATCCCTAAAGCCGGGGAGCTTTCTGAACGAAATGATAAAGCTGCATCATTTAATTGTAATTTTTCTAAAGCTTCTTTGAGATCCTGGGGGTCTCCAGAAGTTGTATAAATGGAAGCAAAAACATAAGGTTTAATCTGTTTATAGCCCGGCAAAGGCTTTATTTTTGATCTTTTATCTTTTATCTTTGATATTGTAATCGTGTCTCCAACCCTTGCTTTTTGTACAGTTTTTAAGCCAGTTATAATATATCCAATTTCTCCAACTTGCAAGATTTTTTTGGATTTCAACTCTGGTTTGAAATAACCCACTTCAGTTGCATCACAAAATGTCTTTGAGGCCAAAAAATTAATTTGATCTCCAGGCCTTACCTGTCCATCCACAATCTTTACATAACAAATTACTCCTTTATAAGGATTAAAGATAGAATCAAAAATCAAACAAGATAAAGGTTTTTTGGGATCACCCTTTGGTGGAGGAATGCGCCNNTAAAATTTCCTCAATCCCTCTTCCTTCTTTGGCTGAAGCTGTAAGTATTTCTTCTTTTTTAATATTCAATACAGATTCAATCTCTGCACTGACTTTCTTGATATCAGCTTGGGGAAGATCGATTTTATTTATAACAGGAATAATTTTCAGATTTTGTTTTTTAGCTAGGTTAAGGTTACCCAAAGTTTGAGCTTGAATTCCTTGTGTGGCATCTATCAATAAAATTGCTCCTTCAACACAAGCTAGTGCCCGGGAAACTTCATAAGTAAAATCCACATGACCAGGAGTATCAATTAAATTTAAAGTGTAAAAATCAAAATTTAAAATTTTTGAATTTTTATCTGTAACTTTGCACTTTGATTTTTGATATTTGAACTGCATGCGGACTGGTTGCATCTTTATAGTAATCCCTCGTTCCCTTTCTAAATCCATCTGATCTAAAAATTGTTCTCTCATTTTTTGTTTAGGGACAGTATCAGTTATTTCCAAAAAACGGTCAGCCAAAGTAGACTTCCCGTGGTCAATGTGGGAAATTATACAGAAATTACGGATATTTTGTTGATTAATCTTTTTTTCTGACATAATAATCCTCTCCAATATTATATATGAAATTTGAAAAAAATAATATTTATATCTTCATTTTATTGTTCCAAAGCAGTATAANNAGTATTGGTGGGGTCGCATAGTGGTCTAGTGCGCCTGTTTGGAGAACAGGTAGGTCCGTAAGGGCCTCGCGAGTTCAAATCTCGCCCCCACCGCCACGTCGGAACAAACTTCCAGTTTTCGCGATTTAACAAAGTGAAATCGCTATCACTTACAGTTTACTCCTCCTCTTTCGCGAAAATTGAAAATTTTCGCGAGTGAAAATATACATCTTGCTTTAGTAGGCTATACCGTTCCATAAACTTCTCCTCTTTCGCAAAAATACTGAAGCATTTTTTGCAAGTGAAATAATTTTAAAATAAAAAAAGGATGTTAACTTTGTTAATATATTAAGTCAACGCCCTTAATTGGAGATCTGTTTTTGAATTCAAAGTGTATGCTCCAAATTTTCAATTCGGTTATAGGTTTCCGGAACTGATTCCTCTGGACGATCAAATTCAATTCCGAAAGTTCGTTTATACCTCCGTCCACCGAATTGTTTAATATCAACTTCTTCAGGTTTTAAGTCAGGAAAATCTTTTTTTGCCTCATTAAAAAGATTCATGAAATGAGACAATTGAGATCCATAAATGTTTGTTCTGATCACGCATATTTTAGCATATGTGGAGTATTCACGAATAATTTTCATTGATTTCGATTCGAAACCAACATCCAAATTAAACACCTCCCTGTTCATTTTCGCTCATTTACTATTTATTCAATTTTTAAGAAAACAGTATAAC